>OBEQ010764105.1_pt1 | contig 10271 bp, 10 predicted proteins | sample 1670901 | NCBI WGS metagenome assembly OBEQ01 (sample SAMEA104232315, study PRJEB22302) | groundwater metagenome | biome: forest; feature: aquifer; material: groundwater | place: USA | collected 2011-08-07 | depth 5.4 m | reverse complement strand
CCCGAAAAGCCGCAGATTGTGCTTATTGCTGATATTGACGATGTCGAACAATTCGGTGTCGAAGTGTCTGATGCGCTACGCGAACAACTCTCGGCCTATTGGCCGGGTCCCAACTCCGTCCTTCTCCCCGCCCTGGACGACACTTTTGAATATCTCCATCGTGGGACACGCGAGATCGCCTTCCGCCTTCCGAATGACGATACCTTGCGCGAATTTCTCCGTGCGACAGGCCCGCTCGTCGCTCCGAGTGCGAACACTGAGGGTGATGCGCCCTCCCGTTCTGTGAGCGCCGCACGTCGCTATTTTGGCTCCGACGCGGAGTTCTATGTTGACGCAGGGGATCTCGATGGGGTGCCGTCGACCATACTGCGGATCAATCCCGATGGAAGCATTTACGTCCTTCGCGAGGGCGGGGAAGTAAAGGATGTCGACGCGGACAACATCTTCGATCCCGAGGATGCGTAGGAAACTGCAGAGGTCCCTCCTCTGTAGTGATGTGGGGATTTGGACAATAGAAAAACCGAGCAACGCGTGCTCGGTGTCGACAATTTTAGTCGAGTTTTGTTGATTTGATTCCGTCGAGTTGAAAAACTCGGACCTCTTCCGATTCCGGTTCCTGAGGCGGTTCGCCTGTGACTTCTTTGAATTCTCCATACTTTACAACGCGTGCGCGTTTGCGTGGAGGATGCGAGGGTGGCGGAGGGACTTTCCTTCCTGTGGGGATGATCGCCAGATCCTCTTTGTCGTCGATCATCAATTCCCACGTATCTCTGCGGAAGGCCTGCGGTGCGCGGCCAAGAGAATCACGGAGCCAGACGAGAAGTAGCGACTGGAATACTTCCGGACAAGTGACACGCCAGAGCCGTAGCCCAAAAAGTGCACGAGCGACCTCCGGTGGCAACCTCTTTTCGTTCGTGAAAAGAAATGCGTCTTTTGTGACCGTGCTTTTTCGCTCCGTGTTGTTATACAAAGTGTCCCCGATGGTGTAGATCAAGCCACGAACTCCTTCAAAGATCATCTCGCGGATCTCGGGACGTACATCTACTCCGGGCGCAAGTACCGCAGGGTCTCTTCCGACCAACCTCAATGCTTCTATCTGCATGTCGACCAGCGCGTCAGGTATGGCCTCGCGCAGGTTTTCCAGCACAGCGTCGAGGGATAATTGAGTCATTGCCCATCCTTTCATTGTGAACAACTGAAAAGACTCTGCATGACTATTTCATATTTTGCAAGGAATATTTTGACCAAAAGGGTGCTTTTCCGTAAACTAGGAACCTATGCAGTCTCATGAGATCCGCGCGCGCTTTCTCGCCTTTTTCGAGAAGCGTGGGCACGCTATTTTACCTTCCGCATCGCTCGTTCCGCTGAACGACCCGTCGGTCCTTTTCAATACGGCCGGCATGCAGCCCTTGGTTCCGTATCTTCTCGGGGAGCCACATCCGAGAGGAAAGCGTCTCGCTAATTCGCAGAAATGCGTGCGCACCCAGGACATCGAAGAGGTTGGTGACAATACGCACGATACGTTTTTCGAAATGCTCGGCAACTGGTCGCTCGGGGATTATTTCAAGAAAGAAGCGATCGAGTGGAGCTTCGAATTTCTGACATCGCAAGAAGAAGGACTCGGTCTCGACCCCGCGCGACTCTATGTGACCGTCTTCGGTGGGAATGCCGATGCCCCGAAGGATATCGACGCATATGAGATCTGGAAAAAGTTCATGCCCGAGAACCGTATCTATTGGATGGACGGTGACCTTGCCAAGAAGAACTGGTGGAGTGCCGGTGAGAACGGCCCATGCGGTCCCGATACCGAGATGTTTTACGATGTGACCGAGAAGGGACTCGGGGATATGACGCGCGAGGAATACATGGCCGCGGACGATCGCCAGGAAGTGGTCGAGATATGGAACGACGTCTTCATGGAGTTCTTGAAAGAGGGCGGCAAGGTGACGGGCAAACTCAAGTCGCAGAATGTCGACACCGGATCGGGACTGGAGCGTATTGTTATGGTCGTCCAGGGAAAGAACAACATTTTTGCGACCGATCTCTTCCAGCCCATGATGAAAGTCATTGCGAGTGGCGCAACATCCTACGACGAGCGTGCGGCCCGCATCGTTGCTGATCATATCCGTACAGCAGTTTTCATGATTGCTGATGGTGTCACCCCTGCTAACACCGACCAGGGGTATATCCTGCGCCGACTCCTTCGCCGTGCCGTCCGTTACGCTGATGTCCTTGGACTCCGTGGTGGTTTCGCATCGCTTGTCGATACGGTCATTGCGAAGTATGCGAATGTGTACCCGGTTTTGTGCGAGAACGAAGCCAAGATCAAAGAAGAGATCGCCGCCGAGGAAGAGAAATTTCGCGTAACATTGGAGCGCGGAATGAAGGAGTTTTCCAAGCTCGCGGGGCACACCCTATCCGGGAAAGAAGCGTTCGACCTCTATCAGTCATATGGTTTTCCATTTGAACTCACAAAGGAGCTCGCAACAGAGAAGGGAATCACAGTCGACGAAGCGGGATTCGCGGAAGAAATGAAGAAGCACCAGGATACGTCTCGTGCCGGTGCCGCACAGAAATTCGCAGGCGGTCTCGCTGATCACTCCGAGGAAACGGTACGTCTGCATACTGCGCACCATCTCCTTCTTCGTGCGCTACAGGTCGTCCTTGGTCCCGAGGTGCATCAGCGCGGATCGAACATTACATCCGAGCGTCTACGCATCGACTTTGCGTATCCCCAGAAGATGACGGACGAGCAAAAGAAAGAAGTCGAGCGCATCGTTAATGAAAAGATCTCGGAAGCGCTTCCGGTCCTTCGCACCGAAATGAGTCTCGATGATGCGGAGAAACTCGGTGCGGAGCACGAATTCGGTGCCAAGTACCCCGAACGTGTCTCCGTTTATTCTGTCGGACCCAAAGATGCCACCCCAGACAACCCCAAATTTGCGGAACGCTTCTCTATAGAATTCTGTGGCGGTCCGCATGTGAAGAATACAAGCGAACTCAAAAAATTCCGCATCGTGAAAGAAGAAGCCGTAGCCCAAGGTATTCGCCGCATAAAGGCGGTCCTTGAATAAGAAATTGCAAAAACAAAACCCGCCGTAGCGGGATTTTGGAATTCGCGGGAGATCTCAGGGTCTCCACGTAAACCGATAATCGAGGGGTGGCGTGTAGTAAGCCGGTTCCCTCGGGTCGAGGCGGAGGATGCATGGCGAGCTTGCTTCCCCTCGCGGGTCGGCAGCCGAGTGTCGCCACTTCGCTTCCTCCGTGACCAACTTTTCGTACTTTTCTTGCGCCTTCTGTGTGGCGGACTTTGTCATGAAACATCTCCTGTGAATGTGCCGGCCTTTGTCCCCATGACTACGCTCAGCGATTATAATGCTAACATATTTGAATAATCTTGTCAATTTTTTTCTCGTGTCGCCGAATTTGCGCCCTTTAAATCTTAGGATTTCTCCTACTTGCTACTTACTCATCCCTTATCCCTGTATTATAATGTTTCCATGGGCTTGTTCTCGAAAAATTCAGCAGGAAAAGAGCGCTACGTTATCATTCTTGATATCGGTAGCGGTTCTGTGGGCGGCGCCGTTGTAGCGCTCGCGTCCGATTCCACACCCGAGATCCGCTTCAGCGCACGCAAGGCGATCTCTTTTCAGGAACACCTCTCCTTCCCGCGCTTTTTAACCTCGATGCGCAAGGCGCTTGCGGAGATCTGCGGCGAACTCGCGCGCGCCGTGCCCGCACAAAGCCCCGTCGAGCGTATCTTTGTGACCCTCGCATCCCCCTGGTATGCCTCGCAGACGCGCATCGTCCACTATGCGCGCCCCGAAGAGTTCATGCTCACTGAAAAGGGGATCGCCAAGCTCATTGAGCGAGAGATCGAGCTTTTCCGCTCGTCGACACTCTTCGCGAAGTCCAAGCAAGAACAGGTCCCTCCCGAGATCATGGAGGCGAAAAACATTCGCGTCTCCCTCAACGGATACGAAGTGAAGAGCCCTTTTGGTAAGCGCGCGACGGAACTCGATCTCGCGCTGTACATCAGTCTCGTTTCCGGTCCGATCCACAAAGCGATCACGGAAGAGATCGCTATCGCGTGGCCGCATGCGCCGCTTCACTTTTCATCGTTTGCCTTCTCGGCCTTCGACTCTATTCGCGACATTTTCAGCGACGAAGCGTGCTTTCTTTTCGTCGACATTTCGGGCGAGTCGACCGACATGTCCATCATCATCAACAATATCCTCCTTGAGTCCGTCTCGTTTCCGCTCGGAACAAATTCGCTCCTGCGCTCTTTCATGCAGTCGTCCAAAACAACCGCCGCGGCCGCCGCCTCCGAACTCGAAACCTACTTGGCGGGGGATATACACGATGCACGCGCCGACGAGATCGAGCACATCGTGACACTCTCTCTTGAGGAGTGGTCCGGGTCTTTTGGTAACGCCCTCGCCCAATTCGCCAAGGAATTTCCCATTCCGCGAGTCATCTTCTATACTGTAGATGATGCATATGGCGAAGTTTTCGAAAATGCTATGAAGCAAGTACGCTTTTCCCGATTCGGCGGTGAGGATTATGTTTTCGCCTTAAGACGATTGGGTATGAAATTCCTGGCGAAATTCGTGCACGCCGCGGGTCCGGAAGGACAAGATTCATTCTTGGCCGTCGAAGCAATCTTTGCCAATAAATTCTCCGCACTTACCGCGCATCGTCGCAACTGATCATTATGGCCAAGTTCCGCATAGAAGATATCGTTCCTCCCGAGAAGCGCCGTCGCCAAATGGCCGGGCGCGTTCCGACCGCGGCCGGACGCGCCCCCGGTGAGGTCAGCGAAGACATTCGTCCCGCACCCCGTCGTACTTTTTCGAGCCCCCCTCCCGCAGAAATTATTCCCATAGAGCGAGAAGAAGAGAAGCCTACTCTACACCCGAAAAAGAAAGAGCACGCGCTCGTTTCTGATACCGACACAAAGAAATCTCACCCCGCAAAGAAAAAGGTCCATCCTCCCGAAGAAGAGGTCATTGAGGATCCCGCTCCGATCCGATTTGAGCATCGCAAGGCAACAGCGTCGACCCCGCCACCTGATGAGGATGTCGATGAGGCGTTCGAGGACACTGCCGAGATCGTCGACGAACCGCATTACTATGGTTATGAGAATGATGATCGTCCGCGACGAATGAATTTTCGCTTCCCCCCCCTCGGTGCCGGATGGAAGCCCTATGTGTTCAGCATCGTCGGACTGTGCTTTCTGGGTGCGCTTCTTGCACATACGGTTTTTGCGCGCGCCCTTGTGACCGTTACCCCCAAGTCCGAAGAGGCACAGATCGAAACAAAATTCATCGCCGACAAATCCCCCGAGGACGGATCGCTCGGGTATTCAGTCATGAAGGTCGAGCTTGTTGAGACGAAAGAAGTGCCCGCAACGGGAACGAAGGAACTCAATGCAAAAGCGTCCGGAAAGATCATCGTCTATAACGATTTTTCGTCGAAAACCCAGCGGCTTATAAAGAACACCCGATTTCAGTCCTCAGCCGGAAAGATCTACCGCATCAATACCTCGGTCGACGTCCCGGGTCAAAAAACCTCCGGCGGAAAGACCACCCCGGGAAGCACGGAGGTTACCATCTATGCCGATGAGTCGGGCGAGGCATATAACAGTGCGCCGACCGATTTTACGATCCCCGGATTTTCCGGTGACCCCAGGCACGAAAAGATCTACGCGCGTTCTTCGGCGCCGCTTGCGGGCGGAGCGTCGGGTGTGGTAAAGACAGTTTCCGACGCCGATCTGAAGCGCGCAAAAGAAGACATCCGCATTGCGCTCGAAACGAAACTCCGCACTAAGGCGCGCGCCGATGTCGCGCCCGCGCAACTTGTTTTTGACGACGCTGTCCGCATCGAACTCGGTGAAGCGAAGATCTCCGACCAGGCGGCCGCTTCTGCCGACCGTGCCACTGTCGAACAGTCTGGTGTTCTCTACGCGATCATCTTCGATCGGGCGACGCTCGCGCGTGCGATCGCCAAGATCATCGTTCCGACCTATGCGGGAGAACCGGTTGAGGTCAGCGGACTCGACGCGATGACATTCACCATCGATCCGAGAAGCGGAGAGGAGCTTTGGAGCGGTAAAACGATCGACTTTATATTAAAAGGAAGAGGAGAACTCATTTTCTCCGTCGATACGAGCGTGATCCGTCGGGATCTCGCCGGTCTTCCCAAGGCGCGTTTCAATGAACTTATGGCGGCATACCCGACCGTCGAGCGCGCGAGTGCGTCACTTCGTCCCTTCTGGAAAGGAGTTTTCCCCAAGGACCCGGATCATATTGAGGTTGTAGTTGACAAGAAAGCCTCTAAATAAAGCGTTTTTTGAGCCTTACCATCTCCCACAATGAAGCGGAAGTGAAAATTTGACACCAAAATGGCATTCTGCTAGGATGCTAAACACTCAATTGACATATTGTAATGACTGATCAGGAACAAAAGGAACGCGGGTCGACCATCAACGGGACGGTTTCCGAGGCGCTACCTAATACGATGTTCCGTGTCGAAACAGAGCGTGGCGATGTTGTGCTGGCGTACCTTTCCGGAAAAATGCGTATGCACAGGATAAAGGTGCTCATCGGAGACAAGGTCATCTTGGAGGAGAATCCCTACGGTGGAAAATTGCGTATTGTAAAACGATTGTGACCGCAGTATGATCGGTCGATCGTCCTTGCATGCATGACTTGTCATGCATGGCCGGCGTTGTTGTTATCATTGAATTCACTCATCCTTCCTCAATCTTTATGCGCGTGCGAGCTTCAGTAAAAAAGATCTGTGCAAAGTGTAAATCCGTTCGCCGCAAGGGCGGCCTTTATGTTATCTGCGCAAATCCTCGCCATAAGCAAAAGCAAGGGTGATAAAGAGAATGTCTAATTCCTAATTTCAAATTTCTAAACAAAGCGCCGACGAATTAACTTTAGAAATTAGAAATTGGAAATTAGATATTCAAATTCAAAAAACAATAAAATTTCAGATTAATCTATGCGTATTCTAGGTATAACAGTTCCGGACAATAAGCAATTGTGGGTTGGACTCACGGTCTTTTACGGTATCGGATTTGCGACAGCGAAGAAGATCTGCAAGGAGGCCGGCGTCGACTATCTCAAGCACCCGACCGATCTTTCCGCGGATGACGAGGGCAAGGTCCGCAAGCTCATCGAAACAATGACCATCGAAGGAGACCTGAAGCGCGAAAAGGCCGGCAATATCAAGCGCCTCAAGGATATTAAGTCCTATCGCGGCTCCCGCCATGCGCGCGGTCTTCCGGCACGCGGTCAGCGGACAAAGACGAATTCCCGCACGACGCGCGGTAACGTCCGTAAGACGATGGGTAGCGGTCGTCGTAAGCTCGAGAAGAAATAGTTCAAAATAATGAGCGGAGCGAATATATTTTGTTTACCCCGTGAAATAAGTAATCTAGACAGATAAAACAATGGACACTAGCATGCAAAAATCTGAATTACGAGAGACATGTAACGTGATTATTTCACCGGGTGTAAGAGCTCCTAAGCTCGGAAGCACTCGCTAAGAATCTCTAACACACCTATGGGTAAGAAACGTATAGTCAAGAAGTCGGGGTCGAGCGTCGACCAGGGTCTCAAGGCCCGGTCTCTTGCGCGTGTGCCGAAAAAGAAGCTCGCGCACGGCGTTCTCAACATCCAGTCGACCTACAACAACACCATCGTTTCTCTCGCCGATGCGGAAGGGAAGATCATCATGTGGTCCTCCTCCGGCTCACTCGGCTTCACCGGCGCAAAGAAGGGCACGCCCTTCGCCTCCGCCAAGATCGGCGAGCTCATCGCTGAGAAGGCACAAGCGATGGGACTCAAGTCCGTCGATGCTGTGGTGCGCGGTGTCGGTAGCGGTCGCGAGTCGGCTATCCGCGCATTCATCGCCAAGGGTGTCGAGATTAATTCCATCAAAGACAAGACCCCCGTTCCGCACAATGGCCCCCGTCCGAAAAAGCCCCGCCGCATTTAGAAAAATAACGAGCGAAGCGAATATATTTTTCTTGACCCCATGAGATAACGTATCTAAAAAACAACAACATGAATACACGCAAACAAATGAATAGAATTAATATAGATATTAGCGTGTTTATCTCACGGGGTGTAAGCGCTTGTAAACTCGCTTCGCTCGCTAACAATCGCTAACATGTCCGATCCTAAATGTAAAATCTGTCGTCGCGCCGGTGAAAAGCTCTTCTTGAAGGGTGCGAAGTGCTTTACCCCGAAGTGTACCTTCGAGAAGAAGCCGAACCCGCCCGGCAAGCCGCTGTCGGAGCGCAAGCACCGCACAACGGTCACGGAATACGGTACCCAGCTCCGCGAGAAGCAGAAGATCCGCAATGTCTACGGTGTGTCGGAAGCTCAATTCTCCCGCTATGTGAAGGAGTCGACAGAGGAGAAGGGGGGAAGTCCCGTTGACCTTCTTTATGAGAAGCTCGAACGTCGCTTGGATAACGTCGTCTTCCGCCTCGGACTCGCCGAATCGCGTGCACACTCCCGCCAGATGGTCGCCCACGGCCACTTCATGGTCGGCAAGCGCAAACTGACGATCCCGTCCTACCAGGTCCGCTCGGGTGACGAACTCCGCATTCGCGAAGGATCGAAGGGAAGCCCAATGTTCGCGGAAGCCGTGGAAAAAATGAAGAAGCATCCGGTACCGGGTTGGATCACCGCCGACGCCCCGAAGCTAACCGCCACGATCAAAGGCACACCGAAGTATGAGAAAGGAGAGCTCGGTTTCAATTTCCCGTCGGTCATCGAGTTCTACAGTCGATAGCAATATCGACCGCCCTCGCGTTATAATTATTGCGAACGTTATTTATTTATCATTACATCGCTATGCCTGATCACATCGTCGCATTGCCGTCAAAGCCGAAAGCCGTCCGCGAGGAGGGTTTTATGGGTGTGTACGAGATCGAAGGCCTTTACCCGGGCTATGGCCACACGCTCGGCAATTCTCTTCGACGCATCATCCTCTCATCGCTCCCCGGAGCGGCCGTCACCTCGCTCAAGCTGGACGGAGTTTTGCATGAATTTTCGACCATGGAAGGCGTCAAGGAAGACGTCATCACGATCATCATCAACCTGAAGAAGCTCCGCTTCAAGGCGCTCACCGAAGAGCCCGTCACGGTCAAGATCTCGGCCAAGGGCGCGAAGGTCATTACCGCGGCGGATATCGATGTTGGCGGTGGTGTCGAGATCCTGAACTCGGAACAGTACATCTGCGAGCTCACGGGCAAGTCTTCCGCGATGGAACTCGAGATGCGTGTGGAGACAGGACTCGGTTACCTCCCGAAGGAGGTTCTCCAGAAGGATAAGGTCGAGATCGGCGCGATCTCTCTCGACGCCGCTTTCACCCCGATCCGCCGCGTGAACTACGAAGTGGAGACCATGCGTATCGGCGATCGTACGGACTACAACCGCCTCAAGATCACCATCGAGACCGACGGAACGCTCCCTCCGCGTGAGGCGCTCGAGCGCTCGATCGAGATCATGATCATGCAGCTCAAGGCCATCATCGGATTCAAGGAAGACGAACTGGTCATTGAAGAGGCCTCTATGCCCGAGATGCCCCCCGAAGAAGTCATGGAAAGCGGCGATAAGGAGGGCGAGATGGACACCGAATTCTTGAAGACCCGCGTCGAGTCGCTCGACCTCTCTGCGCGCACGCAGAATGCCCTCAATGCCGCCAACATCCGCACAGTCGGAGGTCTTGTCCGCAAGAAGGAGGAGGATCTTCTCGAGGTCGACGGCCTCGGCGAAAAGGGTCTCCAGGAGATCAAGCGGGCATTATCTAATTTTGGGATCACCTTAAAACAGTAGGTTTGCACCAGGGGAAGAAACGTGCTAGTTTGATCGTCACCGTCCGAGTTCTGGGGGAATCGAATGATGAATTTCCTAGAGACTGGAAACTAGTGACTAGTGACTGACTAAAATGAGACATCACAACACCAACAAAAAATTCGGCCGTACTGCGGGAGTCCGCGGAGCGCTCATGAAGTCGCTTGTTTTGGCGCTCGTCACGGAAGGGAAGATCAAGACATCCGAAACGAAGGCCAAGGCACTCCGTCCTCTGATCGAAAAGATGATCACACGCGCCAAGGTGGGTGACGTCGCATCCCGCCGTCTTCTCGGATCACGCTTGAACAACAACGACGAGATCGTCACGAAGCTCATCGCAGAGATCGCTCCCAAGTATAAGGATCGTCAGGGAGGCTACACGCGCATCACGAAGCT
>OBEQ010433601.1_pt1 | contig 10271 bp, 10 predicted proteins | sample 1670901 | NCBI WGS metagenome assembly OBEQ01 (sample SAMEA104232315, study PRJEB22302) | groundwater metagenome | biome: forest; feature: aquifer; material: groundwater | place: USA | collected 2011-08-07 | depth 5.4 m | reverse complement strand
TTTGAACGACCGTCGTGGTTGTGGCGTTGGCATAACCTTCTCTCCGGATTCATCGTCTTTTTCGGAATCGGGATGATACTCGGTTCCATCCAATTCGGTGACCTCCGTCAAAACGTTGCGCTTGCATCCCACGGGTCGGCATTCAACCTCGGTGGGTGGATTTGGGCGGATCCCATCGGATGGATTTCCACGAACAGCGATAACGTGGGCGCATGTGCGACCCCACCCTGTGGAAGCTACGGACTCCAGCTCGATACGGTCACGCGAAAACTGAAAGGTTTTGCCTGGAACGACGCGGTAGGATGGATTTGCTTCGGTGAATCCTGCGCGGCCGTTTCCGCTTCGTGCGGCAGCGTACCGCCCTTCGGAACCATGGAGGCGCACATTGATCCTCCGCCTGTGCTCGGAACGCTCGCAGTTCATGGCTGGGCAAACGTGTGCAATCAAAAAGAGAAGGGGTGGATTTCCTTGAATTGCGCGGATGCGAGCACATGCGGCAGCGCGTATCCATATCGCGTGAAGTATGTCACGGGTTCCGGATTTTTCGGCAATCCGACACCCCCTCCACCGCTTGAATCCTATGCATGGAACGGCAATTCGGACGGCACCGGATTTGGGTACATGGATTTCAAAAACGTGCGAATTATTTCGTCGGAAAATATGGCGGCCGGAAATTGCGCGGACGGAATCGACAATAATCTCAATGGAAAAATCGACTGTCAGGACACGGGATGTTCGGCCGATCTCAATTGTCTAGAAAACAACGATGCAAAATGTTCTGATGGCATTGACAATAATTTGAATGGGCTGATCGATTGTCAGGAAGCGTTGTGCCGGAGCGACGGATTTGGCGGATGCGCTTTGAGTGAAGCGGGCAAATGCTTGGACGGGAAAGACAATGACGGCAATGGTCTCATTGATTGCGCTGATTCAGCGTGTGCTGCATTCATGGCCTGTCTTCCGCCGTCGGGGAGCGAACCGACGCTCTGTGTAGGGGGCTCTGTGATTTGTTGTCACGATGGCAAGGATAACGATGGAGCGGATGCCGTGCCGCCGAAGCCCGCGAATGGAAAAGATTGTGATGATCTTCAATGTCAGAAATTCGAATTATCCTGTTTGCCGGCAAAAATCGACGCGAAATACGGAAGCGTTTACTCAAAGGGGAGCATCAGCGTGGCGTCAGGGACGGCATCTTTTTGCCTCACGACTCTTGGAACCATTTCATCAGGATTTAAGAGCGGATCGGGTTGTAAAGAAGAGGGGCCGTCATCTCCCTCGTATAGCTTCCCGTCCGGAAGCGGCGGATACAAAGGAACGCTCGGGAGTTTGGACGTAGCTGGAATTCTCGCAGGCCATTACGGTGTGGTGACAACACATGAGTCGGGTGTCATTTCTCTCGACTCCATACTCGGCGGGAAGGTCTATCGTGTCGTGGGAGACGCGACGCTTGGCGCCACAACATTGAAGAACGGAAGCGGCACGACACGCGGAGACGGTCTTCTGATTGTCGAGGGCGATCTCACCATCACGGGAGATGTTGCGTATGCCACGGAAGATTTACCGAAAAGCATTCGTAACCTTGCGTCATTCGGCGTGATCGTAAAGAAAAAGGAAGTGGGAGGGGGAGGGGGGAATATCAAAATAGATCCAAGTGTGAGAAAATTGTCCGGGGCGTTCTTTGTTGAAGATACGGTTCAGACCGGTACGACGGGCGGCCTAGTCGATCCGACGCGGCTTGAGGTGTTCGGCCTCATGGCCGCGCGCAGGTTCAAGCTCGAGCGCAAATTCCGAAGCCAAATCTTCGCGGCGGAAACTTTTGTTTTTGACGGGCGCGCGGTTGCGAATCCGCCGCCGGGGATGTCGGAGATCGGAAAGGCATTACCCACCCCGAAAGACGCTTTTTAATTTTTTTATGGGATTTTTTTCTCACACGCGAACCAAGCAGAGTTACATCGGTCTCGATATCGGCGCGGCCGGCATTAAGCTCGTCGAGCTTCAAAATGAGAATGGACGTGCGCGCCTCGTGACGTACGCGTACGCGGCGTTGCCGACGCAGGATCTGGAGAGCGCGTTGAACCATGATTTGGCCACCGTCGCCGCGTTCATCAAAAAAATGATCCAGAAGTCGAAGTGCACAACAAAACACACGATCGCGGCGCTCCCGATTTCCTCTGTGTTTTCTTCCATTATCAGCGTTCCCGCGACGAACGAGAAGGAATTAAAGGAAGCAATTTTGTGGCAGGCGAAAAAGTTGATTCCAGTGCCATTGGACGACATCTCGCTCGATTCCAAAACGATCGATACGGCCAGCGCTGGCGACGGTGGGAAAAAAATGATTCGCGTGCTCCTCACGGGCGCGCCAAAAGGACTCGTGTCGAAATATCTCGATCTCTCGAAACAGGCGGGTCTTGAACTTATTTCGCTCGAAACCGAGGCATTTGCGCAAATTCGTTCACTCATCGGCAAAGACCGTTCGAGCATCATGGTCATTGACATCGGGTCATTGCGAACGAATATCTCTATCATCGACAAGGGCATTCCATTTTTGAATCGATCCATCGGAACGGGTGGGACCGCCATCACGCAGGCAATCGCAAAAACGCTCGGCATTCCATTTGAGCAGGCGGAAAGCATGAAGCGCGATATCCGCGCGATGCAGCAGTTTGCGCAGGCCGGCGATCTTTCGCCGATGCTCACGCTTCTCCTCAAACCGATTCTCGACGAGGTCAAGTATTCTTTTAATCTCTACCAAGGACAGACGGTGGAAGGTCAGCCGCGGCATATCGACAAGATCATCCTCACGGGCGGCGCCGCATTGCTGCCGCGATTACCGGAGTTCATTACCACGCTCATGAACGTAAACACGTATCTCGGCGATCCGTGGGCGCGTGTTGTGTATCCCGTCGATCTCCGTCCCATTTTGGATGAAATCGGTCCACGATTTACGGTGGCGATCGGGTGCGCAATGAGAGATATTGAATGAATCCCATGTCCGACATCTCTCTTCTTCCCGAAGAGCTTCGCCAGAAGGAAGAAGCTCTCAAAAAATCCATCCCGTCCGCATCGACTCGGCCGTCGGAGTTGAAATTTTCTTCTCCATTGGAAGAAGGGGAGGACGTTGAGGTTATCGAGATTGATGAAGGAGATGTCTCGCAGGTTCTTGCGGGCGAGCCATTCCTCACAAAGCTCATTTTCCGCATAACCTCTTTTTTTCAAGAACTCACTCAAAAAGTATTTCAGCCATACGTCGAAGAACCGGCGCCGAAACAGCCACCGCAGTTTTTTAAGCCGCCAAGCGTCACGTCGGACGAATTGGCGCAGACAAAGGTCAGGGTCGTTCCGTCCGAGAAGGCGCCAAAACGCGTTCGCGTTATCAAGCGCGTGCGCAAACCCGTCCGCGTGAGTTTCGTGTCCGAAGAACAACAGGAACTTCTGCGCGTCAACCTGCCCAAACGACGTTTTACGTTCGTCGCGCTTACTCTTTTTTTTCTCGTGCTGCTCACGGGCGGCGCAGTTGTCCTCTCGCGATTGCAGCGCGCCGCGTCCTCCGAACGTGCCGTCGCGGACGCCCAGATTACGGATGTGCGCACGGACATCGCGGAGAAACAAAAGGTCTGGGCATTGTTTCAAGATCTCGAACCGAAACTGCGGGCGCTCCTTTCGCTTCTCGACGCGCATATGAGTCCGACGCGGCTGCTCGAGCAGATCGAGCGCACGACGCTTCCAACCGTGCGCTACGAACTTTTCACGCTCACCCCAGACCGCAAAGTGTCGCTCGGCGTCGTCACGAATTCGTTTGAATCCGCTGCCGCGCAAATTGTCGCGTTCGAACGTTCCGGATTTGTCACGAAGGTCGATGCAACTGGATATACGGCGAAGTATGAACACGAAGGCATCGCCGTGCCGTCCTCCGTCCAATTTCAGATGACACTCACGCTCTCTGACACGGCGATGAGCGCGAGCGAAGATCTCGTCGTACGCACCCGATAGCGCATATTTCTATGGAGATCGATCCGAATTCTCATAGACCTGAAACGGTCGAACAGGCCGTCCCGCTGACAAAAACACGCGGGCCGTCCCGGTTTTGGGTTGAATACTATATCTCTGCGGTTCTTCTGCTCATCGCGGCGTTCGTTGGTGTCGCCTACGTCATCCACAGGCCGATGATTCTCAACATTAAAGAAACGAACGCCGAAACCACTCAACGCCTGCAGACGCTTGAGCGACAGCGCGCCTTTCTGGTGAGTTTGTCCCAATCCATCGCGGCATCGCGCGCAATTTCGCCAGAGGCGCTTGATCAAGTGAATCGCGCGCTTCCGTCTGGCGCGCAGATCCCGCTGTTACTTCTTGAATTTGGGACCTCCGCGGCGCAACGGAACGTTAAGATCGGCAGCATCACATTTGCCGAAGCGATGAACGCGCGTGAACCCGCGTCGACGCCCAGAGCCGCCTCTCGCGGCCTCGTCGCAGTGCCAGTCGCGATCCCTATCGACATCTCGCTTACGCTGAATGCGCAGACGTACGCGGACGTTAAACGATTTCTCGCGGACATTGAGGCGAGCCGTCGGCTCATGGATGTGATCGGCATTGCGATGTCCGCGGGCGGTGCGAGCAAGGAGACGACGTATCAAATCCAACTGCGGACCTACATGTTCGGCGCGCTGAAGGAGAAAAAAATATGACACGCAAATTTCTCACCACGCTTTTTTCGCGCATCCTCTTCGTTCTCGGAGGCGGGGGTATTGTCGTATTTGCGTATACGCTCATTCTAACGCTACTCGCGCCCGTTTCCGTTCCACCTGCGCCGCCCGCCCCGGCCTCTGTCTCGTTTGATCCGACACTCGATGTGACGAAAAATGCGATTTTCGATCGTTTGCGCCAGATCGGTCCGCCGTCGGTTGAGATCGGCGCCATCGGCCGTCCAAATCCGTTTATTTCTCCGCCGACAACGACACGGGAACTCCCGTTCGTCCCCGCATCCGGAACACACGGTTTGCCATCGGTGGCATCAACGACGACGAGCGAATCCGCGGCCACGACCACGGCAACGAGTACATCGTAAATTATGGAAGACCAGATCCTCGCGATTCTCCAGAAGAACAAGACCATCGATTCGAAAACTGCGGCGACGGTGCGGGAATTAGTTGCGCGCGGAAAAACAATCGAGCAAGGATTGGTCGGCGGGAAGTATGTGAGCGACCAGGATTTTGGAAAGGCAAAGGCCGAAGCGCTTGGGCTTCCGTACATCGACCTCACGGAGCGCGTCATTCCTAAAGAGACGCTTGATCTCATCTCGCAAGACACGAAAGACACCTATAGCGTCATTCCTACGGCATTTGACGGACACACGCTCGAAGTCACGCTCCTTGATCCACAAGATTATCGCGCGATTGAGGCGCTTGAGTTCATGGGTATGGAACGCGGATGGACCATCAAACTCGTGGTCGCGCCGACGAATCAAATCAAGAGCTTGCTCAAGAAGGTGAAGGGATTGGGCACGGAAGTGGCGACTGCTCTCGCGATGGCGAAGGGAAAGTTCGATAAGCACGCGAGCAAGTCGGAAGACGTTGGAACGCTCGAAGAAGTTCTGAAAGGTGCGCCCGTGTCCCGAATGGTGTCGATTATTATGCGGCAGGCGGTTGAAGGTGGCGCTTCAGACATTCACATCGAGCCCATGGGCGGAGAATCGCGCGTGCGGTATCGCATTGACGGCGTCCTCCGCACATCGCTCACATTGCCGCTCTATGTCCATCCCGCGTTGGTGTCACGCGTCAAAGTTCTCGCGAACCTCAAACTCGACGAGACGCGCGTGCCGCAGGACGGCCGCATCACACAAGAAATTGGCGGAAAGAAAATTGACTTCCGTATTTCGACGCTCCCGGTCGTGGACAACGAGAAAGTTGTCATACGCGTGCTCGACACTTCGGTTGGCGCGCCGACGCTCGAACAGCTCGGCTACAGGCAAGAGCATGTCGCGATCGTGAAGGAGCAGATCAAAAAATCGTTTGGTCTCTTCCTCGTGACCGGGCCCACGGGATCGGGAAAATCCACGACGCTTTTTTCCGTATTGAGCACGCTGAACGCAGAGGGGATCAACATCTCGACGCTCGAGGATCCGGTCGAGTATTACGTTCACGGTGTGAACCAGTCGCAAATCAAACCGGAAATCGGCTACACGTTTGCCACGGGTCTGCGCGCGCTGCTGCGTCAGGATCCGAATATCATGATGGTCGGTGAAATTCGCGATCGTGAAACCGCCGAGCTTGCGATCCACGCAGCGTTGACGGGTCACCTCATGTTCTCGACCCTGCACACGAACGATGTGTTCGGCGTTGTGCCGCGTCTCGTGGACATGGGCGTTGAGCCGTTCCTGCTTGCCGCGACGCTGAATCTTGGCATCTCGCAGCGTCTTGCGCGGAAACTCTGCGTGAATTGCACAGAGCCGCAGACGATCGATTCCGTCGTGCGTGAGAAAATTTCGTCCGAAATCGCGAACATTCCAAAGAAGTATTTTTCTTCGGAACTTTTGAAGGGGACACGTACGTTCATGCATGGCAAAGGATGCGCGAAGTGCGGCGGATCCGGATACGCGGGGCGCATCGCGGTCGCGGAGTTGTTCGAATATGGCACACGCGCGCGAAAACTCGTGGAGGCCGGATTTACGGCCGAAGGATTCCGCGCCGAAATCGCGAAACAGGACGCGCTGACGCTTCGGCAGGACGCGCTTCTGAAAGCCCTCGAAGGCAAGACGACGCTCGAAGAGGTGCTCCGTCTTTCCCAAGCGACGCAAGAAGACACGTAATATGAAACACACCATTCTCCTCGTTGAAGATGACGCGTTTCTCGCGAGCATCTACGCGCAAAAATTCGAGCGCGCGGGGTTTGACGTCTCGTTCGCGACGAATGGCGATGACGGGCTCAAACTCGCGCAGAAAGATCTGCCACATCTCATTCTTCTCGATTTGCGGCTTCAGCCGGGCAAAATGGACGGCTTTCAGCTTCTCAAGACGCTCAAGGCGAATGCGGCGCTGGCACATATTCCCGTTCTCGTTCTCACGAATCTCGGTCAAACGGATGATGTCAAAAAGTGCCTTGCGCTCGGCGCGGCTGGATATCTTATCAAGGCGCATACCCTTCCACAGGAGGCGGTGAAAAAGATCACGGAGATTCTGCATGCCAACGTTTAAGTATCGCGCTCGGTTTCCGGACGGCCGGATGCAGGCCGGAATGATTGAAGCTGAAAATATGGAAACCGCCCAGACGGCCCTCGACGATCGGAATCTTCAAACCATTCTTCTCGAGCCATACGAGCCGAGCGCCGTCGACACAACGTCTGGCATTCTCGATATGTTGAATACGATCTCGTCGAAAGATATCGTTATCATGACGCGCACGCTCTCCGTGATGATCTCCGCGTCCGTCCCCATCACCGCAGCCGTACGGAACATCGCACGCCAGACGCACAATCCGAAATTGAAACGAATCCTCATCGACATCGCGAATGAAGTCGAAGGCGGGGCGCGACTATCGGATGCGTTCGAACGCCATGCAAAGGTTTTTTCCGGTTTTTTTGTGAACATGGTTCGATCGGGCGAAACGTCCGGTCAGCTCTCCGATGTTCTCGAATATCTCGCGGACCAGCAAGAGAAGGATTACGACCTCACGTCGAAGATTCGAGGCGCGATGATTTATCCCGCGTTCATTCTCTCTTCGATGCTCGTCGTGGGATTTATCATGATGACGTTCGTCGTGCCAAAACTCGTTGGCATTTTGAAAGAAGCAAATATAGCGCTCCCCATTTCCACGCGCGTACTGATCGCCGTTTCCGGGATCTTCGAGCACTACTGGTGGATCATTCTCATCATCGGCGCTGGCGCGGCATTCGGCACGCGGTTTTTTATCAGCACACCCGGCGGCCGGCTCGCATGGGATACGCTCAAACTTCGGATTCCCGTGTTCGGAAAATTGTTTCAAGGCGTGTATGTGGTTCGATTTTCGCGCTCCCTCTCCACCCTCGTCAAAGGCGGTGTTGATATGGTGACGGCGCTCGAGATCGTGTCAGGTGTGATGGAAAATGAATTATGGAAACGACTCGTGCTGAACACGATTCGCGAAGTGAATGATGGGAACTCGATCACGACCGCGCTCGAACGGTCGCGCGTGGTTCCGACGATGATGATTCAGATGCTTGCCGTCGGCGAAAGCACGGGACGCACGAACGAGATTCTTCTCCGGCTTGCGTCGTTTTTCTCGCGTGAGGTGGATAACGTCGTTGCGAATCTCGTCGCGCTCATCGAGCCGCTCATCTTAATCCTGCTCGGCGTTGCGGTCGGCGGCATGGTTTCGGCGATTCTTCTCCCGCTGTATCAGTTGTCGTCCGGAGCCGCAGGATAGAGTGAAGAAATCTCACTCCTCCAACCTTCCAACCCCCCTTTTTTAGCACATCTTCGGTGGTCAGAAGGAGGGGGAATATCAACTCCCCCTCCTGCGGATGAACAGGAGGGGGAAGGGGGTGGTTAACGAATGGGGGAGTTGGGGGGGTGAATTTGAGAGATTCTCGCGCTCCCCTGACTCCTAATGGCTTTTATCCTTTGACCATCCTCGTCCTTCCGTGTATGCTGTTTACATACATAATTACATACATATGAATACCTTCTCCTTTCTTGCGGACGAGCGCGTCGCATCTATCCGCGACATTCAAAAAAATCCGTCACGCATCCTTCGTGGAATCACGCGGATCACTCGTGGAAGCCGGACCATTGGTTTTTTTCTCGCGAACACTGATTTCATCGAGCTTATCGAGAGCCATGAGGCGCTTGCAAGTGCGTCGTTCAAAAAACGAATCGCAAAGGCGCGCCGTGATCTCACGACTGGAAAAGGCAAGACCTTAAACGCGCTTGTGAAAGCGTATGACGTATGAGTTCCGTTTCCTTCTGGACGCGGAAAAACAGCTCCGCGCGCTTGACCATCTGACCGCCCGACGGATCCTAAAAAAATTGTTGTGGATCGCGGAGCAGGAACATCCACTTCATTTTGCGACATTCCTGCACAACCCGAAGATCGGCGATGTTCGTTTTCGGATTGGCGACTATCGCGTCATCGCTCTCGTTGATGAAAGAAGGAAACGGATCGCGATCGCCGCGATAGGCCACCGTCGCGAGATATATCGTTAGGAATCTCTGAAAAACGTCCGCCTAAGGCGGACTCGCATTTCACTCAAACTCCTCCCCCTTCCCCCTCCTCTTAATTTAAGAGGAGGGGGACAGAGGGGGTAGAGTTAACATACGTTTGCGTCATTTGCTCGCTCCTCTTCGACAAGCTCAGAGCCTGAGTGTATCGAAGGCAACGCATCGCACGTGCCCGCCAATCCCGACACGTCCGCAAGGCGTAGGTAGGCGGGTCTCATCGTTTTTCAGAGGTTCCTCAAAGCGGCAGGTGTTTTTTGATGGATGTGGATAACTTTTCTGTCAATTGTAAAACATGCTATACTCTTTTGAGATCATTCGGTTTTTATTCTTCCAACGCATTTTATTCTTTTAGCAACGTATGAAAAGACAAAAAGGTTTTACGCTCATTGAGCTTCTCGTCGTGATCGGGATCATCGGGCTTCTCGCGACGCTCGCGGTCGTCGCATTTGGGGGTGCGCAAAAACAAGCACGTGACTCAAAGCGCAGTTCTGAAATTCGATCCGTAGTGAGTGCCTTCGCCCTAGCGGCACAAGCAGGACATTCGTTGTGTCTGACAGGTTGCGCAGCGGCGGTCACCGCGGATACAAAAGTGAGCGGACTTGATATTTGCGACAAATCCTGCGGCGGAGGAGGCGCTGCTGTCACGGGCCAGTTCGTGAAGCTGGCAAATCTCAAAGATCCACTTCCGGCATACGTCACTGCTGGGGCATGTAAAAGTGGTGCAACCGTTGGTTGTGATTATGCGATTGCTCCCCTAGCCCTTATCGATGCGTTTACGCTGCGTTTTTGGTCAGAGCTGAAACCTGAAGGTCTGCCGGCAGCGGGCCTACACAGTGCGGATCAGAACGGGATTGTAAATTAGGGCAGCACCCCGTTTTCTCTTCAATACCCCAGTGTGAGAGAAGTCCTACTGGGGTTTTGGTTTGAACCCAATGTGATATAATCGTTTTATGCTCCGCTCCAAATCCGGTTTTACGATCCTCGAAGCGATTGTTGTTATTCTGTTCGTCGGCATTCTTGCTTCCGTCGCGGTCTACTCGCTCAATATCACGCGCGCGTCGAATCGCGACGCAAAGCGCGTTT
>OBEQ010242662.1_pt1 | contig 10271 bp, 10 predicted proteins | sample 1670901 | NCBI WGS metagenome assembly OBEQ01 (sample SAMEA104232315, study PRJEB22302) | groundwater metagenome | biome: forest; feature: aquifer; material: groundwater | place: USA | collected 2011-08-07 | depth 5.4 m | reverse complement strand
TAATAATACTTTCGTCAAAATTCTAAGCTTCGTAGAGGTTTCTGGTGATTCCGTAATAATCAATTATCTTTCCGCATCCTTTGTTTGGATACACACGATTTGTACGAGCAATAGCTTGCAATAAGTTATGATCCCGCAATGGCTTGTCTAAATACATTGCCTGCTCAATCTGAGCGTCGAATCCTGTCAAAAGCATATCGCAGACCAATAATAATTTAAGAGGATTTTGTGGATCTTTGAACTTGTCAATAATTTTTTCCCTTTGAGCCTTGCTCGTATTATATTTTCTCAAGCTGTCAGAGTCAGTATTGGGATCACCAGATGAATAGACTACTTCTGTCCATTCAGTAGGAATTAACTCATCAAACAATTGTTTGAACTTAGCAGTTGCTTCTCGGTCATAACAAACAACTTGAGCCTTAAAGCCATTCGGTTCAATATAAAGTCGGTAATGATCCACAATATCTTGAGCAACAGCTCTCATACGTTTATCAAGTTTTATAAGAGCTTCTTTTTTGCCATAGCGTCGCATGACTAACTGTTTTTGCTCCGGTGTTAGTTCAGTTGTCATGTCGTCAAACTGCTGGTCAATTTTTTCCTCATCAATAAAGAATTTAGAAAGACGAGCTTCATACGTCACAGGCAAGGTTGCACCATCATCAATGGCTTGTTGGATGGAGTAGTAGTCAAGATAACGCTCTCCTTCTTCTCCAAAGTTTCTGTGAGTATTAAGAGTCGTTTTATCAATTGGTGTGCCTGTAAAACCAAAGAAAAAGGCTTTCTGCATTGAATCTCGCAGTTTGATTCCAGCAACACCTTCATTCGATCTGTGAGCCTCGTCTGAAAGAATAATGACATTTTCATCGGGATTTTCGAGATGTAGCGGAAGTTCGTTAAACTTCTCGATAGTTGATATAAAGATTCCTCTCTCATCATTGGTAATTTTTTTTGCAAGATCACGTTGAGATGTAACTCTAATTACGTTTTTACCACCTGCATTGATGAATGAGTCGTAAATCTGGTTATCCAGGTCAATACGATCGACAAGAACGAATACTTTTGGATTTTTAAGAGCTTTGTCAAAACGTAATTTCCACGCAGTAAAGAACATGGTTAGGGATTTCCCTGATCCTTGAGTATGCCAGATTAAGCCTCGTTTCTTTTCTCCTTCTCGTACTCGTTCAACTATTTTATTGGAAGCACGAAGCTGCTGGTAGCGAGCAATCTTTTTCACTCGACCATCTTTTGTTTGCTCAAAGACGATAAAGTTTTTGACTATGTCTAATAATCTTTCTTTCTCAAGTAAGGAGGTTAATGACATTTCCAGCTGTCCATCGAGTTTTTTTTCAAGTTCTTCATCTCGCCATTGCAAGAAGTACTGTTCTGGTGCATAGGTGGTAGCGTACACAGTTTTTAAGCCATCTGTCGCAATATTAAAGCAGTTTGGCCAGAATAGCTTCATAGCAACTCGTTGATAACGTATTATCTGACCAATAGCGTTTTCGTAACTAACGCTTGTGGACGCGGTGGGGCTTTTGGCTTCAATATCAACGACTGGAATCCCATTAAGAAAAATTAAAATATCTGGTCGTATATTTTCCAGATTGCCTTCAAAGTAGAATTGATTTGTGACTACGAAGCGATTGTTTTCAAGATTATCGTAATCAACAATCATATAGTCACGCATTTTGCCCGTTTCTGGGTCTTTCAGGTTCACACCATTCCGAAGCAATTTTAAAAAGCCTTCATTTGTGTCGATTTTCTTAATTTCTCGTATAACACTTTGCACCTCTGTATCGTCTGTAATGCTGTTAACCCTTTTTATAGATTCTGCAAGATAAGAAACGATTAAATATTCGTTTTCCAGACCTCTCAGAGGGGCAAATTCTTCAGGAGCGATATACTCATAGCCCAAATTTTGGGATAGGAATTTGATAACATGTTTTTCTACTGTATATTGTTCGTTAAATTTCATAGTTTCTTTTTAAGATCATTCGCGACTTTTATTAAGTGGTCAGTCTTGTCTTTATCTCCATACTCTCTAATATCAACTTGCCCCTGATGAGAATTCTCGTCAAAAGTGATGTGTGTATGTTTTGGATCATTGCTTCCAGCTTCAAACCCAAGCGGGCCTTTTACAACCCAAGTGGTAGGACTAGCAGTTAATGCAAAAAAGAACATTGCAAGATTGACTATTAATAATAGGTTACTATCAACATTTTTTAATAAACCGACCAAGTTTAATATTTGTAAACTTATAATCCACACAAAAATTATAAAGCTAAATTTAGCTAATCTATTTTTAAGTAGTTTTTTTATCAGTTCGTTGAATTTCATAGATTAATTCTCATTTCTCAGTACTCTTTGAGTTCCAATCCTAAAACCATCAATTCCCAACTTCTGTCCTTCGTGATCAACTAACTGAGAAAAATTATTTTCAACAAATCTATTGCTTGCGTTTATTTCATTTCCACCCAATGCGGCCATAATAAAACTGATAAAAACTGCGAGTTTATAAGATTGGTTAATTTTGAAGTTTTCTTTCTTGCTTAAATTGGTTTCCTTGTAGAGTCGTGAATAGTATTTATTTTTATCTCTGTCCTGCCTTCCTTGAGAATCAAATAGTAAAAGTTCTGAGCGATTAAAGAACAAAATGGCATTAGGCCAAAAATGATCTACACTTATTAGGGAATTTAACTTATTGGACGTGAGGCAGTTTTCTAACCACCCATTAGAAGTTGCAGGACTTTCATAACCAAAAATCAACCCAGTAAGCCCGCCAGTTAATGATTTTTGCTTAATTTCTTTTGCTCTTGTTATATTCAAAATTGCCTGTTCGAGATTTTCCTTGTTAAGTACGGACTTTACTTCAATCGCACATATAACAGCTTCTGGTTTAATAATTGCAAAATCTCCCTCTTTAAATAAATAGGAAAATGAGTAATTCTCGTCAATAATTAAAATGTCAATTTGATCACTAATGTTCTGATCATCGTAATAAATGTAGCCTGTTTTAACTGTGTATCTGTCTGATAAGAAGTTCTTAATCGCTACTTTTAGTATTTCTTCATGGTAACTTCCTATTGCCACTCTGGCATTGGTTGTTAAATGATTAATTCTTCTAAATTTACCAGCCAATTCATTAGCAAAACTTTCAAAGTATTTTTGGTTTATTGAATTTCTCATATTAGTTCAAAGTTTTTCAACATAAACATTTTTAACAAAAGCTCGTTCTTCTCCATGATTTCTAAATCCTATTGCGCCAAAGTCAAAATCAATTTGTCGTATCAATTTAAGATCTTTCGTTCTATCCTCACCGGGAGCCGGATATGTAACAAGCATCTGTTCCTTGATTTCCCAGCTCCTATCAAAAATCATCTCCTTTTTATCAAAGATAGTCATGCGTACTCTGCGTTTGTCACAATAAATTTTTGCTTTATACCATGTATCTAAGGAAAGCTCTTTCTTAAATGTTAGATTAGCCTGGGGATCATCATGTTGCCAAGGAATCCACTCACTATCTAATCGGATATGCGGGTTTATACCTTTGGTAGCAATCTGCATCATTATATAGTTTGATAAATCTCTTGCCCGAACAATAAAACCGCATGTACTTCTTGCAATCTTGAAATCAAATTCAAAGAGGTAATCGTCCCAAGTCAGGGTCTTTGGGAAAATCCAACCAGAGTGGGATTGTGTTATCTCAAAACAACCCTCGCTTCGAATGTAAGAAAAACTTCCTCTACCAACCCAGTCTTTTCCTTGATCGGCTTTGTTCAAAGGTAGATAGTAAAAATCTTTGTCTTTTGTTTTTTGGTAAATAACAATAATAAGTGATGCTGTAAAAATGATTACACTGGCCACAAACACAGCAAGATTATTTCTGAAGAATTGAAATGCAACAAATGCCACTATTACGTTGACCAAAAAGGCAATACACTCATATTTGTGATTTCGGATTAATGTTTTTAGTTTTCTCATATCAATTTATCTGAACTCTTTGACTAAAAATATCTTGCATAAGACCCTTTTTTAATATTACTAATTTCGCCTTCTTCATAGTCTCGACAGCTATTTTTTTATCAAAAGAAGATAAGACCTCTGCGATCTTTTTTTGTTCAATAAGAGTGGGTAGCGCTATTAACATTGGATTGAGCTTTGCTAGGTTGATATTCTTTTGAGCAGATTGGGTTGCAATGCTATTAAGGTAATCTTTCCTGAATCTTAGAAAATACTCAAGGTAAATAGTATCTAACTCTTGAGTAGGAGTTATTCCAACTAAGCTATCGGGGAAGCACGCATCAAATTCCAGAATACCAGTATCTCCAATGTTTGCTGCGATTGTTAAAACAATTGTGCCTTTCCTAAACAATTTACTTATTTTCAAACCCTGTTCATTTAATGTCTGAGAGTACGTTGTAATTCTTCCGTTGCTTTTTACAACATCACCAGTTTGAATGAATGGAATTTTCCCTCCATAAAATCTGGGTTCATTTCTAGGTCTATATGAGAATTTTCCTCTTTCAACACTTGCCACTTCACTCAATTCTGCCAGTTTCCATGATTCAGGAATCTCACCAATCTTTGTTTTTCTAAACTTAGTGTGATCAATACCTTTAACAAGCAGTCCTTTCATCAACCCTTGTTTCAAGATTTCCGTCTTTTGAATAATCTGATCCGTTTTTATAATTTGATCATTTAGTGAAGTAAATAATAAAGAAATTTTATTTTGTGTAGTATTATCAGGCAGTGGAATCTGAAGGTTCATTAAATCTGATTTATTTAGTTTCCCTCTAGTTGTTCCAGAAGTATGCAATGTTAGATCGGCATAATTCAAAAATTCCATTAGAAAACTAGTATTAGCCTTAATCACTCTTAAAACGTGTGCATGATTATTAACCCAACTTTTACCTTTAACAAGGTATGCTGTATTAGCAAAAGATGACCAGTCTGCACCATCCTCTCCTACTAAAAGTAATTCTTCATCGAAAATATAATCATCAATATAGTCAACAATACCAGTTGCTCCATAATAAGGTATGTCTCCTTTACTCCTTTTTTCTTTAGTGACAGGAACACGTTTGTTATCGAGATTCTCAGCGATATTTTCTAGTTTGATTTTTTGCCAACTTTTTTTTGTCATATTATTTTTTGAATATCCCAACAAATGAATCAATAATGTATTTTAGAGGTGAAATTAGAGTTTTGCCTAAATTTATTGTAAATAAAACATTCTTCCAGGGGTATGGCTTCCCACATTTATGACAATACAATGGTACGTTTGGATCTGTGCTTCCAGCAACACCGTTTTTGTGATAGGATCCTCTAATTTTTTCGTTACAGAACTCGCATGAGATGGTAGTTTCACATCCACATCGATCACAGTGCTCCTGTCTTCGGGTAGGATAATCCTCATAACGATCCGTAATCTTATGCCCCCATTTTTTGCATACCTGCATTGTGTCGTAGTGAAAACTCATATTTATTAGTACCCTAATTCTTTAATGAACTTTGTAACTTTCTGATCAATTATCTCTCTCTCATTTTCCAGTGTCTTTAGCTCTTTCCAAGCTTGTTTTACATCAATTTGTTCCTGCTCTTCATTACCATCTATATATCGACGGACATTCAGGTTGTATTCGTTTTCTTCAATTTCTTTTATATCAATAACCCGGGCGTATTTTTCGACATCTTGATATTGGTCGTAAGCCTTAATGATCTTGTCTATGTCTTGTTTTCTGAGAGTATTTTGGTTTTTGCCTTCAAGAAAATCACGCTCCGCATCAATAAGTAATACTTTCCCTTTTTTCTGTTCTGCTTTATTTCGATTGAAAATAAGAATGGCTGCTGGAATCCCCGTTCCGTAAAAGAGTTTTGAAGGAAGCCCGATAACTGCTTCGAGAAGATCATTTTTGATAATCTGTTCTCTGATTCTACCTTCACTACCGCTTCTAAATAGCACCCCATGGGGCAATACAATGCCAGCACGACCATTTGAGTTCAATGACTTGAGTATATGGAGCACAAAAGCATAGTCAGCGTTCTTTTGTGGGGGTAGTTCATATTCTTGGGTACGGCCATATTTATCAGTCTTGAATTGCTCAAATTCCCAGTCTTTTATTGAATAGGGCGGATTTGCCACAACAATATCAAAGGTTTGCAGATTTCCCATATTATTGAGGAATTGTGGATTTGCCAGGGTATCGCCACGCCTTATGTCTGAACTGTCCAGTCCATGCAAAAACATATTGATTTTGGCAATAGCAAAAGTACTTATGTTTATTTCTTGTCCGTAAAAGTAGAGTGTTCGTGCTACTTGCTCATTTGACTTATCTTTAAGGTAGTTATATGCCTCAAGAAGAAACCCTCCTGAGCCCACTGTAGGATCGTAAACGTGGTCTTTTTGATGAGGTTTAACAATTCCTATGATGATTCGCTCTACTTCTCGTGGGGTATAGAATTCTCCGCCCTTTTTACCCGCATCAGCAGCAAATTGTTTAATTAGATACTCATAAGCATCACCCAAAAGATCAGAACTGATGTAATTACTGCCAAAGTTATATTGAGAGAAGTGGTTTACCAATTTTTGTATGGTTTCATTAGGGAAGCGGTCTTTGTTAGCAAAATCCAGGTCATCAAAAATCTTATCGAGCTTGGGACTATTTACGTTTGTTATTTTGTCAAAAATGTCGTTGAGTTTCTGTCCGATATTTTCTGAAGTTTGGGTTAAAACTTCCCATCTGCAGTCTTTTGGTACTTGGAACCTGTGGTTATAATCAGCTTCAGCCAGCGTCTTATCTTTATATTCATCAACGACTCTTTTGTATTCTTCATCCCAAACGTCACTGATCCTTTTATAAAATAGAAGTCCAAAAATGTATTTTTTATAGTCAGAGCTGTCGATTTTCCCTCGCAGGATGTCAGCGCTTTTCCATAAAAATTGTTCGAGTTGAGCCAGCGTGAGCTTGCTTCCCATTTTGGCAACAATCGTTTCAATATCCTGCTTGCGGTATTTTCGGTCTTTGCGTGGACCAACTCTCAATGGAACTAATGTTCCACTTTTTTCCCAATTACGAAGTGTGTCTGGATGAATTTTAAACATCCTTGATACCTCACCAATAGTGAGGAGATCAGGCGTTTCTTCAAGCTTTTTTGTTATTAAATCTGACATATATTTATCTCAAGTGTTAATAACAGTATATCAATAATCTTGATCTTTTACAATATGAAAGTTTCATAGGTGTTCATAGGTTAGGAGATATTCCTTTCTAAGGAAAAAGACGTCAGAAGGAACAAAGAGAACAAAAGGAACACTTTTCATTTTTAACTCAAATATCACGAACAAAATAAACAAAACGAACGTTTTTTATTTTTTCCTAGCCTCAGCCGATCAACAAAATCAACAAAATCAACGAATTTCATTTTCTCCGTTTTCTTCATTTAAAACTCCTCAAAAACAAAAATGTATAAGGATCAACGAACACGTTAATAGAATGATTGCAGAAGGAATTAAATATGGATACATTAAGCAATCTACATATAGAAAACGACAAGCATAACGCTCCGTATCTCCTTGCCGCAAGCTTCACCGGACTTATTACTTTTAATGGAAGTTATTTAGATCATGGCGTCTTATATTGGAAATTCTCCCCTCAGGATAAAGCCCTAGAGCTTCTTGAGCAGCTCAGCACCAAAACAGAGCCACATATTTCAGCACAAGACTTATTTACAGCAATTGAGACATTCTGGAGGCAAGTTGCCAAAGCCAGAAATGGAGGAATGAATTATGGAGCAGGTAAACGATAATTTCAGCAAAGGTCATACACAAATACCTCATTGGTTATTCCAGTGTTTATTATTATTGGATCTTTCAAAACGCGAGTTAAAAGTTGTTCTTCTTGTTATCCGTCTTACTCTTGGATGTCAAAAGAAATGGGCAAAAATAATACAACGCGATCTAAGAATAATAGGAGTGGGAGAAACCCATGCAAAAGAAGTTTTAATAAGATTGCTTGAGACGAGGATAATTATCCTAAATGAAAAAACGCAAACTTATGGATTAAACGAAGACTACTTAAATTCACAACTTACCAAATCGGTAAGTATTGAGAATCTTGATAGACTCGTCGGCAGACAATTATTAAAGGAGTCTTACCAAAATGGTAAGCAGGAACTTACCGAAACAGTAAGTAAAAGCTTACCAATTCAGGAAGTTTCTACTTCCCAAAATAGTAAGTTAATAACCTTACCAAAACGGGAAGTTTTACGATCAAATAATAAGGGTTTTACAACACCGAAAGATATATTAAAGATAAGTAAATATAGCGATAAAGATACAGTCGCTGATAATAATTCTTCTAACAGTGATTACAAATTTCTAAATCCCAAAACATTTACTTCCGGTAATGAAGGCGAAGCTGCAGCGCTGTATGCCTGGGAGAACTTAGAGCCAAATAATCCTTTTGCCTTTAAGACTACGTACTACGCAGCTTATAAAAAAGGTCTTCCTTCATCTCTTTTCTATCAGTTTGTCAGCGAAATAAAACAAGACGAAAGTATCAAAAACAGAGGCGCAATTTTTAACAGTAAAGTCGCCGGTTATTTCGAGCAAAGAGCAGAAAAGGAGGAAGCTGCATGACTCGATTAACCGAAGCGGATTTAAAATCTTTCCAACAGGCGGTTTATAAAGACTACGGCGTTATGATTCCGGACACGTTATTATATCAAGAGGCTTTTAATCTGCTTCAGTTTATTGAAGCACTGATTAAATTTGATCAGGAAGACAAAAAAAGTAAAAAAGGTTGTTATAACAATCCAAAATATGAAAAGGTTCTAAACACGTTGACCTAACTATCTTTACTATGGATAAAGAATTAAAGACAATTAAGAAAATGGAGGAATGCATTATTATTAACCGTATCAGCTCTCAGCGGCAAGATGAAGGGTATTCATTGCCTCAACAATCCCGAATGAATAGAGATGTAGCTGAAAAAGATAACCGCCGCGTTGTTAAAGAATTTAATATCATAGAGTCTGCCAAATCAAGTGAAAAACGTGATGACTTTTATGAAGCAGTTGAATATATTAAAAAACATCAGGAGATACGGTATGTATACATTGAAAAAACTGATCGTTTAACAAGAAATCTCAAAGATACAGTTCTAGCCTACGATCTGGTAAATAACTTTGACATAAGTATTGTTTTTACCAGAGATAATTTTGTTCTGAATAAACAATCTAACTCTCATGCGAAATTTCAATTTGATATAAAAGCGGTCCTGGCTAAAAATTACATTGACAATCTTTCGGACGAAGTTAAAAAAGGTCAGCGCGGAATGTTAGAAGAAGGAAGATGGCCAGGAGGTGCTTCACCGACCGGATATAAGAAGGTAGACAAGCGATTAGTTCCCGACGAACCCCGAGATGGATTTGTTAAAAGAGCATTTGAACTTTATGCTTCCGGTTCTCATTCTCTTCGATCCTTAAAGAAAACTCTTGATGACGAAGGCTTCAGGACACAAAAGGGTAAACCGTTAACGAAGAGCAACTATTATATTGCTTTAACCAATCCTATTTACTACGGTATGATGCGCTGGAATAATGAGCTTTATCCTGGTGAGCATCCGGCATTAATTGATAAACAGCTTTTTGACCGGGTACAAGATATGCTCAGGAGAACAAAAAATGGTGAATTGATTCCGGTTTACGCCAAACACGATCTTACTTATAGAGGAAGTCTTGTATGTGATGAATGCGGCTGCAAAATTACCGGAGAAGAGAAAACCAAAACAAATAAAGGGAATGGTAAAGTTCACCGTTGGGTTTATTACCATTGCACTCATTTCCGACCTTGTGAACAAAAGGGTTGTACAAAAGAAGAAGATATTGATGGAGATGTGGTTAATCTCTTCAATTCTCTTGATCTTGGACCAAATACTACCGAGTGGTTGAAGAATAAGCTTAAAGAAAGCCACCATGACGAGATTGAATTCCGGGAAAAAGCGTTAAGCGACCTGAATCTGAGACTTCACCAAATTCAGAAACGGCTAGACGATGCATATGACGACAAACTAGACGGTGTCATTGACTCAAACACATATGGTAGAAAGAAACAGCAATTTGTAAAGGAACAAGCAGATTTAGAAGGTCTTATAAAACAACATCGAAAAGCTGACCAGATTTATACTGACTTTGGTTGCCTGGTAATTGACGTTGCTCATCGAGCTGGTAGTATTTATAAGGTTCGAGAGCCTGACCAAAAGCGGTACCTC
>OBEQ011675128.1_pt1 | contig 10272 bp, 17 predicted proteins | sample 1670901 | NCBI WGS metagenome assembly OBEQ01 (sample SAMEA104232315, study PRJEB22302) | groundwater metagenome | biome: forest; feature: aquifer; material: groundwater | place: USA | collected 2011-08-07 | depth 5.4 m | reverse complement strand
TTTGTGCCGAGAAATTCATGTCCGGTATATCGGTGCGATAGTAACTTCTTCGCTGTAGCGAGCGAGGGGGAAAGATTTTGGCGAAACAAATGGTGCAAGCTGGCTAGCCTGATCAATCTTCTTTTCTAAAAACCCTCGACTTACCCTGAAAAGAGGGCCGGAACTTTAAATGCACTTCAGCAGCGCATATTGCCTGTTGAAGCCGCCATTTAAGGTAGTGAGCATGCCTCAATCCACGCTAATTAATGCCAATCGTTCTGGCCCCTCGTCTCAACCACAATACCCGCGTCTTCTTATCAGCGAAGATATCGCGGCTCTGCTTCGACTAAGCAACGCCACCATCCTGCATTACACCAGTAACAAAAAGAAATTTGGCCATCTTTTGCCGGTTTGGTTTAAGTTGCCGGGGCACCGCCGAAATTATTGGCTCGAAACTACCGTTCACGAATTTCTCCATAACGGTCACAACGCCGCGGTTGCGCTTACCGTCAACTCAGTTCCGAAACGCCGGGGGCGTCCGACAAAAAGCGAACAAATCGCGAAAGAGAGATCCGCTGCAATTGTAACTAGACCCATTCACGACGCTATGCTGGAACAACAACCAAGCAAGCCCAAGGAAAGTGTAAAGGCACGTGCCCGAGCGGCTAAGGAGATGGCGCAACAGGGGAGGAGGTGACTCATGTCCTTCAGCGCGAGAGAAAAAAATTCGCACACAGATATTTCAGAATTTGAATCAGATAAGCCGGCACAAGGCGAACTCTTTGTCTGCGAAATCGCCAACTGGCCTGTTAAGGATGATTTGGCCTCGATGGAGATCCCTCTGTTTAGCCTTTCAAAAAACAAAGACACCGGGACGCGCGAATACAGGCGTGGAAACAAAACCATCCGCGTAATTCCGTCGAGCGTTGGAGCAGCGACTGTTTTCGACAAGGATCTATTACTCTATATTTCGTCGCAGATCATAGAGGCACTGAACCGCGGCCAAACGGTATCGCGAACGGTCCAGGTTGATAGTAGTGATTTTTTAGTGGGTACCGAACGCGGTGATGGGCGCGCATCATTTGAACGCATTCTTGACATGCTGCGCCGGCTTCGAGGCACCACCATAGAGACAAACATTCCCACAGGTGGCGTGCGCCAAACAGACGGCTTTTCGATGATTGATACTTACAAAGTGCTGTCCGAGAAAAAGAGTGTGTCTGTCGTCAAAAACAAGAAAACCGGCGCCACAAAAGAGGTCGAGATAACACGGGTTCTCCGATTCACCGTCACTATATCTGAATGGCTGTTCAATGGACTGATGAAGTACGAGGTTTTGAAGCTCAACAGCCGATATTTTAAGTTGAGTAAGCCAACCGACCGCCGTTTGTATGAGATCGCCCGAAAGCATTGCGGCGATCAACCAATGTGGAAAATTAACATGGATTTGCTGGCCGAAAAAGCCGGCATAAAAGGTGCTCGGTTCAAGGTCCGCAATGAAATCCGCGAGGCAATCGAGCGCAATAACTTACTTGAATACGACATTGCTCTTGATCCAAAGCCTAAACCTGACGACGTAGTGTTTTACACGCGTGATCCGGCCAAGCTTTCCAAGGAGCTTATCCGCATAAATGGATATCTTTGGTTCCAAAGTCTTGAGCGGTCCGATAAACGTAAAAAACCATGATTTCCATCATCTATGGCGTGCAATTTCGCGGGATTTCATCGCTTCATCCCCATCTTCTAACAGCTTTTATACCGGCGATCACGGATGTTTGGACCTTCCTCGCTACCGGCGATCAGGGATACACCGACCGGCGATCACGGATGATTTCACCGGCGATCACGGATGAAATTGGCAGCCTGGACATAGCCAGGGAGCAAGGTGGCACGAGTGAGAACCCTTTTGCGCTAACAATTTACAAAGAAAGTGATGATTTCGACTTGCTGGCAAAGAAACCGGCGATCAGGGATGTACTGACCGGCGATTACGGATGTTTCAAGTACTTATCCACAAGCAAAAGCATCAAACCGGCGATCACGGATGTTTTTACCGGCTATTACAGATGTTTTGAACCGGCGATCACGGATGCCGCGTACCGGCGATCAAAGATGCTAACTGCCCGGAAAGCTAGAGCCGGCGCGACGTTCAGCGCCTCTAACACGCGCGCGCGTTTTAACGCTTCTTTATTAACGTTTTAACGTGCGAACGACGCGCAACCGAAATATCAACATGTTTTTGCTTATGCCCACCTGTGAACATTCGTTGAACGGCCTATGCGGATGGCATCGTCGCCGCGCTGGAGCGCGAAGCGTGCTCCAACATGCCACCGTGAGCCGCAGGGGTGCCCCTGGACGGGGCATCCTCGCTTCCTCGCGGTGCTTCGGTCCTCGGACTCGAATCGCCCCTGCCTCGTTGATCGACCATCAAATCGGGCTTGCGGGACGGAAGCATGGTTCCAAGAATTTCAAAAAATGGGGCGGAAGTTGTCTCTTATCAACCAGCCGCAAGTCGCTTTGTAATCCTGATATGCAGGTTCTCATCTCTGGCCGGGCAGAAAATGGCGATCCATGAGCTGCTCATGTGACCAGGGACTCCTGTCCGGTAAATCCGCATATGCCATTCCAGTTTCCTTCGACGCCGCGGCCACTGCGTCCTCCCACGCATCTGCACACCAATCCGCGTCCAACAATGACTTACTTAAGCTAGGTGCTTTGTGAATGCGACGCTCAGTACTGTTTCGTCCCGCATAAATCGCTGCTTCCCAACCAGGGCAGCGATGATCTGGCTGGAATTCCCAAAGTAAAAAATGGGTGAGAAGTGCAGTCATCCGATGGGCAAGCTCTCGCTGCTCGCTTCTTCCCACGTCCTCAATCTCCTCTGCAATATGCTCAAGGTCCAAATCGGCGAGCTGACCTGACCGGAGTAATTTGGATTGCTCGCGGGACCAAGCGACAACATCGGTTTCATAGGTTATCCGCATAAAAGCAGCTTTTAAAAAAATTGAACACAGAGATGGCTTTCGCGCCGGTTCGCCGGAAAGAAATTTTTCCTCAACTTAGCTATGTTGGGGGGCAGGCGGAAAGTGATACGACGACACCAAATGCCAGTACGCTACCAGAAAGTGATCGCATATGATATCCATTACGCTCGGCAGAACTAGTCACATTTGCGGCGCTGCATACTGGCCCACAGGGCGTCGGCAAAAAATCGGAAAAAACCTGAAATGATTCTGTTCCTTGACTTCGACGGGGTATTGCACCCGGAACCATGTTATCAGCAAGAAGAGCTGTTTTGCCGCCTGCATATTCTGGAAAGCGTGCTGTATGATTTTCCGTCTGTAGAAGTGGTAATCAGTAGCACATGGCGGGATACCCGTACCTTAGCTGAATTAAAAAATTTGTTTTCAGTTGATATAGCACCGCGCATCATTGATGTAACGCCAAACTGGAAAACGTTGCTAGAATTGTGCGAAACGATTGGCTACACATATATCCGGGAAGTCGAAATCACAGGGTGGTTGCGCCGCACGGAGCGAGTGTGGGAGCCTTAGGTAGCCATTGATGACCGGCCATACTGGTTTAGACCGTTTCTCGCCAATTTGGTCACGTGTGATCCATCTGAAGGCCTGATCGGAGAGAAGGTGGTCGAGCTGCGAAGAAAATTAAAAGAAAAGTGAGAGATTCCATTTGCATGTCACGGGAGCGCAGCGACGTTTTCACCGAAATGTGATGAGAGTGCGAGACGACTGCACAGTTGTACTCATCGCAGGGGCAGTGTTGGCAGGAATTTTCGGTCTAAATACCCGCGGATATCACAGCCCGCCTCCCAGAGGTGCATGAAAAATGGCGAGGAAAATTAGAGTATCCAGTATCAAAAATCACATTTGCGACTCAACTATGCGCTTACTAATCCTGTCCGACCTCCATCATGAGCTATGGCGTGAACATGCTCCTTCAATCGACCGAGCCCTTAGCCAGCCGGATATCGTCATTCTTGCCGGCGATATCAACACGGGCGCCAAAGCAGTGGTGTGGGCCGCAAAAACGTTTCCAGGGATACCGGTGTTGTACGTGCACGGCAATCATGAAAGTTACGGCAAAAATCTGGAAGATGTCCAGGCTGACATCGAAGACGCGTGCGCAGTTTTCCCGACCGTGCATTTTCTGAATTGTGGCGAGTACCGGCACGGAAATATCCGTTTTTTTGGCGCGACGATGTGGACAGATTTCAGGCTCTTTGGTGAAAGCACTCGACAAACGGCCATGCGTGCATGTGAGAAAGTGATGGTGGACTACAAGCATATTCGATTAGCAAAAAACGGTTACCGCAAGCTGAGAGCGAGCGACACTGCACTATTCCACTCCATACATAAATCATGGCTTCTGCAGAGGCTTGCCGATCCATTTCCTGGCGCAACGGTCGTGATTACTCACATGGCTCCATCGATGATGTCGGTTGCCGATAAATATGCATCCGACCAAGTTTCTGCAGCGTACGCGTCGCGACTTGATGATATAGCTGGCCACGCCGATTTGTGGGTCCATGGCCATACGCACGATTCGTTCGACTACCTAATTGGAAAGTGTCGAGTGGTCTGCAATCCATGCGGCTACATGACGCGCGGTGGAGGGATAGAAAATGCGCGGTTTGATCCGAATTTTGTTGTTGAAATCGGCGAATAGCAAGACCACCAAATCTGGTTGTGTGCAACACAATACTCGATTAAAATTTTAGTTGTCAGAACAATACAGGTTAAAACTATGCTTGTCTTCATCGACACCGAGTTTACCGATTTTCTCGACCCGGTTCTAATCAGCCTTGGCATTGCGGCAGACTCAGGGGAGGAGTTTTATGCGGAACTTCCCTATCCCGAAAAGGCATGCAGCGCATTTGTGCGTGAAGCGGTTATACCTTTGCTTGGCGCGGTTCCGAATGCGGGATGTACGCTCGACGAACTCCCCCAAAGGATTGTGACATGGCTGAGGCTAGTTAAGCGCCGTGATGAAGATGTGGAAATTTGTTTCGATTACCAGACTGATTGGGACTTGTTTGCCGACGCTCTCGATTGCCGAGTACCGCCTTGGTGCCAGGCCCGCTTAGTGTCTCACGATATTAACGAGTTGCTTCGCTACGAGTTCCACAAGAAAAATAATCTGCCGGAGCATCATGCGCTCTACGATGCAATGGCGAACCGGTATGCATTTCGCGAGCGGTCAAACCTTCAAGGTGCCATCGCATGAAATGCCCATGCTGCGGCGCGGCTGAACTGATCCACGACACCCGCCACCTTCCCTGCACCTACAAGGGTGAAACTACCGTCATTGCAGCAGTGACGGGCGATTTTTGTCCGGCCTGCGCCGAATCCATATTGGATGCAGCGGAGTCGAATCGCGTCATGCGTGAAATGCGCGCCTTCTCCAATGAGGACCGAGTTTGTGGAATGTGAGCACCGGCATCGCGCCCACGCTGCCCAGGGGACAAGGCCAGTACAGAAAACGGACGTTTGTTGTACCGCCTAGCCGCGCCGGTTTCATTTGCAGCTATTGCTGGTCGGCCTTAATGAAATGTAGGTCGGCCCAGTTTGATATGCAGGTCGCTATACCTACAAGGGCGAGACTACCCATAATTGCGGCGGTGACGGGCGACTTTTGCCCTGCTTGCACTGAGGTCATCTTGGATCGAAAGCAAGGGGACCGCTATAGCGGATTGATCGGAATGTTTTAGCTTAGCATGCGTTAGCCAATGTTTTTCAACATATCATTGGTGATCTCTTCCTTGGCCGCCTTATGCCTTGGCTGGTATGTGCCCGAAAAACGCGCCTCCAACCAACGATGCCAGTCCCATACCCATATGCACTGTTGCCCCGGCACATTTGCGCATAGGTGGTCGTGATAGCACTCGGTACGAAATGGATTTGGCACGTCGACAAGTCGAACGAAAGCTGGTTTCCCGCTCAGTTCGTGAACGGGCACCAAATTTTCAAGTTCTACACGGTCCATACTGGTTCAAAAAAGTATCGGGGTATGGGGCGAAGCGCCCATGCAGGCGGTCTGACTGCGCGTACCGGCACTAGCGCCACCGGTTGCGTGCAAGGGCGCGCAATTAACCTCGCCCTTGATCGCGTGATGCCAAATCGTTTTTGACCTTTTAGTCGGGCAGGTTTTCTTCATGCTCAGTCGTTCCATGTTCGGACGAACTCGACGGTTCGATGTCCGCAGTGTCAATTGGCGTAAATATCCCAGCCTCAGGAAAAAGCAAATAACTACTATTTTTATTTGTTTTCTCGTTTTGTGTAACTTTGCTCTTATCTTTTACCATACTATTCTCTCTCACAAAACGGTGATTTTTTCAAACGGCGTCAATGTATCGATGATCATAACTTTGCTCACCCTTGGCCGATATGCAACTCGATTGGCGATCGCATCGTTGAGCGCGTGATGATCTTGGAGGCCGGATTCGAAAAAGAAGTTTTCCAATACCAAGTCGTCGATTTCGCGCCAAATATTCTGAAACGAGATCCAGGTCGGAATATCACTGTCCAGCAGATCTACGAACAGTGTCCAGTCCCCGCCAAAATCGGCGCAGATGAGAACCGGCGCGTTCGCTTCAAACTGCATCAACCATCTGCGTAGCGCATCCCGCAAGCCTGCGCGCGAATGCACATCCATTGGCTCCCTTCCGAGTTGTGGTAGCACGACCTGGCGCACGAAGTCCGAACAAGCGCACCGCCTGAAATCATTGCGCTCGCCGTAGAACATGCGATCGTCGTCGGACACTAGGCCGATCGAGATCAGATCGGCATCAGCGAAGTCGGCAAATTCTGTATCCAGGAAAAGTTTCATTGGTCTTGTCAACCCCCAGTTCTGTTGACGGGAGGTTTTTCCGAAAAGCGTTCGATTGCTTCGATTCCGCGCTCCATTCTTTCTTGTGCAGGCGGATTCGCCGAATGGACCGAAATTCTCGGCGGACGAAAACCGTGAGCGGCGACGGCTTCCTCGATATACAGGATCACGTCGTAGCCCGTCCCTCGCACGCCATTTCCGAGGTCGTGGTCAAGGCTGATTTCGATAACCTGGCCGGTTCCGAGCAAAGCGATCACCTCGTCGGGCCAAAAAGGCGCGAACCCATCCCTGAGGTGCGACGCGTTCATCGTCTAGAAAAACTTTAATGTTAGCCGGCGGTTCAGCAATTAGCGCATCAAGTTCCATCAAGCGCTCGTAGTCCGGACTGCCGAACTCGCGCCCCACTGGCGGCGTGTTCAACCAAGCGCGGTCCTCTTCCGTCAACGGCATACGCCAATCTCGCGCCAATACACGATCATAAAACAAAATTTTTTTCTTCGACTTTTCATTGACGCTCCAAGTAGCCAGGCGGGAACCCTGAAGCCAACTCAATCAAATCACCAAAGACCTCCAGTGCGGCAAGTTCCTTTGATGAAACGGACTTTCCACTAATCTCGATCTTGAGTCGGTTGTTCTTCGGGCCGCAATACACGGTTGCCCCAATACTCGTCGCCAAGGTGCGTATCGCTGTCGCGTACACATCCCAATCAGGGCGGTCGGTATGGATCATTTTTTCTTTCTGTGTGGGAAGTGCATCAAGATTCATGCTGGGGTAGCGTCGAATAACTTCCCAAATATGGGCAGGAATTGGTAGTAAAACCCGGTTGTAGCCAGCTTCGAACTGGGTGCCATCAAGTTCAAGGTAGACATTATCTTCGTCGAACACTTCGCAGTAAAGATGAAATTGAGGACCACGAGCGAGACTATATTTAGTTGACATCGATGGAGTTCCTGATGGTAGTTCTTCCGGGTAAAATGCACTCAAACTTCGACATAGAATTGTCGATCTTTAATTTCCTGTCACGCGCTGAAATCCCCCGGGCACAATGACTGTGCCGTCCAAATTCGTCACTCCCTGAAGCCCGACGCCTCGCCAGACCCCATCAGGGTACACAATATCCTCATGGTGATGTCCATGGAAGGCGGCCTTGACGCCAAGGCGTTTGGCCAACTGTGTCAGCGCTCGGCTGCCATGCTGGTGCATGGCCGGTGCTTCGTGCGTCACCAACACATCAGCGCGACACTTTGATAGTGTGAGCACTTCAGATGGGAAAATGCTTGCCTGCTGCCGCAATGGCAGTCCCCCGCGCCAGCGATTGCCTTTGCCACAGGATTTAAGGTAGGCCTGCGGACTGTCGTACAGGGCGCCTTTGTCACTCCAGATCTTTTCGCGAAACACACCGCCCATGCCGGCAATCCGTATGCCGCCGATTGTGATCAAGCGACCATGTAGGTTTCCGCCAGCAAGTTTCGAACCGAATAAATTGTCGTAAAAGTGCTCCTCGTCACAATCATGGTTCCCATGAATCCAGTGTATTTCGGTAAGGCCAATGATTTCGGCCAGCTCGACGTGGAGTGGTTGCTCTGGCGTCATATCGCCGAGCAGGACGATTGCATCCGGCCGGTGCTGTTTCACGGCTTCGACAACCGACTCGAAATTGCCGTGCGGATCGCCGCAAAAGAAAATATTGCTCATGTTTTTCCAGGCTTATTTTAGGTGCCGGCGCCGGCGACTAACCATTAACACTGCTGAAAAACCGTGCCCATTTCGAGGTTTCATCTTTTTTGCCGATGCTGCGTACCGCACAGACGTTGCGCTTGCCGGCACCATTATTGTCCAGTTCCCCGTTCTCCCTAACAAAAAATCCTGTACCGTACATCTCGATCTCTTCACCGAGATTTGGTTTGGTGATGATGATCGGCTGGATCATCGTCGGTATACTTTTACCTTCGGTGGTCTTGCAATTCCACTTAACCGCGCCGACGAAATTCTGCCACTTTCCGCGATACGGGTTTGATGTCAATAAGATGCGAGAAACGGAGTATGGGAGCTGGTCTGCAACTGCTTTAAATGTGGCGTTATTGCGGTCGGACGGGACCGTGTCGACAACGGCCAGTAGATAGACCGTATTAATCCGGTAGGGTCTTTCAGGCTCACTGACTTCTTCCTTGGCCCAATAGGAAACAAAGAATTTTCCTGCCTTTGTTTGGTACAGCTTGCGCAATTTTGGATCGGAAAATAGCTCTCCCCGAGATTTCAAAATGAGCTGGTAGTGAAGCGGATAGCCGTTAACGTTGAAGGCATGGAAGGCAAAATTACGAAATTTTTCATCGACCGCCATGCGGCTATAAAGCGGACTGTCGGCACGCTGTGTAATGACTTGTGCATCCAAGTTGTTTTCTTTGATGAGTGTCCAGGACGGCTCAATACCCACCCAGCTTTGAGCAAAAGTTGATTGCATTGCGAAGATGAAATTCAGCAAAATGGCAGCACGAAGTGGCTTCAAGTTCATTGTGATTCGCTCTTTCGGTGGCTCAAAATGGGTTGAGACGGAGGATTAGCGCTTTTCGTGCATTGCCGCGCTCGGAAATGATTTATCCTAGGGAAAATGCCACGGACAGGTTAAAAGCCGAAGCCTTGTTTGAAAACGACTGGAGCTGTGGACACACTGAACGCGGTTGAAAAAGGCATAACGTTGAAGTAAACGATGAAGCCCGCTTGCTTCCCTTGGCCTTGTGTAAACCATTGATACGACATCACCGCTCCAGCAACCTGCGTGTGGGTCTGGTCGTATTCACATCCAATGATTTGCCCAACTTGATACAGGGTCATTCCATTCTCAATCCAATTATACTTTTCCGGAGTGAAGTTGCTCGTGGTGCAGGTGTCGGCAATAGGAGAACTGGGAACGGCCGGGGCGGTTGCAAAAACCTCCTTTGAAATCGTTCTTGTTTCGCTCGCACCGTTGATTGTGTAATTCATAGAGCCGGCGTTGTTCGTGGTAAACGCCAGCTTGAGCGTCCCGATCGTCGCAACTGTTTTGTTCGTGCCGTTCCAAGCCACAGTTGGCATGGAACCTCCGGTGACTTGATATAGATCGCCGCTGCACCCATTGCCGAAAACGGCACAATTGGATGCAAAATACCACACTGGAGCACCGCGACCGTCAAAGGTATGCATGATTACAAACAGCACGTCGTATTGCTGGATAATCGACACCCCCCAGCCTGGCTCGTTTTGGTTCCACCACAGACCCGTCATCGGCGAGCCGGACTGATCGACGGTAAACGAGGTTGCCATCGCGGAAAATGGAATAAGGAGCAGCAATTCCAAATTCAAAAATGATGCATGCCGGACTATTTTTCAGCATGAAAGAATCTATCCGGTATTTGGGGGTTGTGGTTCGAGGCTGGAGAGCATGAAGGTCATGAGATGATCCCAGCCAT
>OBEQ010142613.1_pt1 | contig 10274 bp, 7 predicted proteins | sample 1670901 | NCBI WGS metagenome assembly OBEQ01 (sample SAMEA104232315, study PRJEB22302) | groundwater metagenome | biome: forest; feature: aquifer; material: groundwater | place: USA | collected 2011-08-07 | depth 5.4 m | reverse complement strand
TCGGTATTTATACGAATACGGTCAATGTGGGAGGACTGCTGACAACCGCGGGCAATAATGATTCATCAGCGTCCGGTGTCCTTACAGTGACCGCATATTCCCCGCCTACTGTCACAAAGGCATTCGGCACCACCGCCATCGCCGGCGGGGGGGTAACGACCCTGACCATAGCATTTTCCAACACAAACAGCGTCGCAGCAACGTTGAGCGCGGCCTTTACCGACACTATGCCTGCAAACCTGGTTATTGCAAGTCCAAACGGTCTTGTCAAAACCTGTCCGGGCGCCGTGGCCGCAACTGCCGGCACCCGTTTAATAAGTTACGCAAATGGCGCAACTATTCCAGCGGGAGGCTGTATTATCGTGGTGAATGTGACAAGTGCCACAAACGGAACATACACAAATACTATTATGGCTGGCACCCTTCAGACGAGCCTCGGCAACAACCCCGGTCCCGCGTCCGATACCCTTTATGTGCAAAATCCGCCCGACCTGACGATCACAAAAACTCATAGCGGTAACTTCCAGCAGGGGATAACCGATCAACCCTATACGATCACCGTCACAAACAGCGGCGCAGGGGACAAGCTCCTGGGCAACACGGTTACTGTGACCGATGCGCTGCCCGTCGGCATGACTGCTACGGCCATGTCCGGTACTGGTTGGAACTGCGACCTTGGGACGCTGACATGCACACGTAGCGACGTGCTGCCGGCGGCAGGCGTCTATCCGGCGATTACATTGGCGGTCTACGTGGCCCCTGATGCGCCAAGCAGTCTGACGAACAGCGTGAGTGTAGCTCTTACCGGCCAGAACGAATCGAATACCGGCAACAATACGGCCACCGATTCCACCACGATCATACCTACACTTGTGGTCCTGTCCGACTTCGATGCCTATGAGAAAGACGGCCAGGTTATAGTACAATGGGAGACGGCCGCTGAGATTGGTACCCTGGGATTTAATCTGCTCAGGCTTGATCCTGCAACCGGGGAATACAAACAGGTCAATTCGGGTCTCCTTCCTGCGATGCTCAAGCCCCACCGGGGGGGGGAATACAGCGTCAGAGACGCCGGGGCTTTACCTAATAAGACTTATACATATAACCTTATCGAGGTCGAAATCAGCGGCGATGAGCTGTCCTACGGCCCCTTCACGGTCTCTGCAGGAAAGAAGACCAATTATAAGGGGCAAGCCCCCTCCAATAACTCAAGCTACGGACGTACTGAGCGGGACGACCCCGAATCGCATAAGGCCCGCATGGATGACAGAAATTCCAAGCTCCCACGGAAAGCCATTCTTAAGGGCGGAGACCGTCTGAAAATCTCCGTTACAGATGTGGGGGTCTATTATGTTGATGCGAAAGACATCTCCACTCTGATGAGGATATCCCTGGATAAGGTCTCTTCCATGATAGGACATGGTCAGTTGTCCTTGAGCAGTCAGGGCAAACCGGTCGCCTATCTGCCTGCTGCGGACAACGCAGGCCTTTACTTTTACGGGACGGGAATAGACAGCGTCTACACGAAGGAGAACGTCTACTGGATCGACAAGGGGACGGGCTTCCTCATGATAGTTTCGAAAGGCGCAGTCCCCCTGCCTTCGCCGGAGGGAAACAGTTTTTCCGAGACTGCGCATTTCGAAAAGGATGTACTTATGTGGGAGACGCTGTTTAACGACCCCAATGCAGATTACTGGTTCTGGAGCCAGCTATTTGCGAGCAGTTTTTACACGGACCCCCCCGCGAGCTTTACATTCAAGCCGGTTGGACTTGCCCCTGAGACAACTGCCACGGTGCGAGTGAATCTTTTCGGCGCCTCAGACGCCGGCAAGACGAATGATCACCATGTTATGGTCAGTCTCAACGGGCAGTCTGCTGAGGGCTGGTGGAGCGGTTTGACCCCCCATACCATCACCGCCGCCTTCCCCTTGCAGGCAGGGGAAAATAAAATTACGGTAGCGGGGATGGCGGACAATGGGGTCCCGTCGAGTTTCGTTTTAATAGATTCATTCGATGTGACTTACCGTAAGCTTTACGAGGCCGACGGCGACGCACTCTTCTTTAGAGGAAACAGCTCCCCATCGGTTACAGCGGGAGGGTTTTCGTCCTCAGACATTAAGGTCTTTGACCTCACAAACCCCTTGATGCCGAAACTGAATGCGGCCGCAACCATCGGCGCTTCGTCTGCATCAGGCACAGCGAGCTATACGGTCAGCATGAATCCCGCGTCCTCAAACACGCCTTATCTTGCCGTAGCCGGCGGCGGGATAAAGACAGCGTCTGCCAAGACGGTGGCTTCTTCGAACCTTTCTTCTAAGGACAACGCCGCAGACTACTTAGTTATCGCCCCTGCTGAACTCGTTACTACCGCCCAGGGCCTTGCCGACTATCGGAGCAGCCAGGGATTGAAGACTATGGTAGTAAATCTCGATGATATCATGAACGAATTCAACTATGGGATATCGAGTCCGCAGGCTATCAAGTCGTTCCTGTCCCTGGCCTATTCAAAATGGAAGAAGACCCCCAGGTACGTTGTTCTGGCGGGAGAGGGCAGCGCAGACTACAAAAATAACGTAGGGTTCGGCGGAAACCTTATACCCTCCAAAATGGTGCCGACCAATTTTGGGCTTGCCGTGTCGGACAACTATCTGGCGGATGTTAACGGGGACCATCTGCCCGAGTTCGCAATAGGAAGGCTGCCGGTGGTCAACCCTGACGAGTTGCAGTCGGTCATAACCAAGATCAAGACCTATGAGCGCAATTTCGGCAACACCGTTGCGGTACTCGCGGCGGACATACCTGGCAAAGGAGGAGACTTTATAGCCGACAGCGAGGCACTCGCGGGCATTTTCCCCTCCGGCTATACCGTAAACAGGATCTACCTCAATGACCCGGCGATGGCGGACGCAAAGAAAGCTGCCCTCATCAGCGCCATAAACCAAGGGGCGGCCTTCTTTAATTATGTGGGGCACGCCGGGCCGGAGCAGCTATCCAATTATGGTCTTCTGTCGCATTATCCATATCCCTTCAATCCTCCTGTGGACGACCTGCCTTCATTGACAAACGCGGCAAAACTACCCGTCATGATCGCTATGACGTGCGGTCTGGCCAATTTCGCCGACCCTTATCAGAACGTATTGGGCGAGGCGCTTCTTCTTAAGGCGGATGGCGGGGTTGCCGCAGTATGGTCTGCAACGGGTCTCTCGGATGATTCTCAGGCCGCAATCCTAAACCGGGAGTTCTATAAGGCCGTCTTCTCGGGGAACAAAATGACGCTCGGCGACGCGGTGCTGCATGCGCTCTCGGCGTACAAGAAACAAGGGTCCATGCCGTTTATGATAGATATCTACTCCTTACTGGGTGACCCAGCTCTCAGAATAAGGTAACATATATACATGTCTGCCAAAGGCTTAGACGAAAATATCTGGACAAAGGTGTTCGAAAGGCCGAAGAAAATTGTGTCCCGCAAAATCGCGGGAGAGTTATTTCTCGTTCCTATTGCGGGAAAACTTGCAGACATGCAAAAAATGTTCGCCCTCACTGAAGTCGCCCAATTCATATGGGAAAAGATCGATGGCGAGTGCAGCCTAGGTGATATCCGAGACAAAGTCTTTGCGCAGTTTGACGCTGAAAAGGGGCAACTGGATTCCGATGTACGGGAGTTTGTGGCAAATCTCATAGACGAGGAGCTTATAATCGAGGTTGCAGGATGACAATGCAATGCCCTGATCCCAAATGGCCCGGCGCGGAAGAATATATGGCAGAGTTTGTCACTAAGGCCGAACGGCTTCACATACCACTCACCGGGAGCCTTGAATTGACCCACCGCTGCAATCTCGACTGTGTTCACTGTTATCTCGGACCAAGGGCCGGGCGGGAGGCCTTGGGGGACAGCGAAATAGGCGCTGCCAGAATGCATCTTCTTATCGATGAGATTACCGAGGCCGGATGTTTAAATTTGCTGATCACCGGAGGAGAGCCTCTGCTGAGAGAGGATTTTCCGGAGATCTACCGGCACGCTAAAGAAAACGGGCTTTTGGTCACTGTCTTTACAAATGGGACAATCATTACGGATGATATAACCGGGCTTTTCTGCGATCTCCCCCCGCTTGAAGTCGAGATAAGCGTCTACGGCGCTACAGCCCCCGTCTACGAGAGCATCACGCGTGTCCGCGGGTCATTTGAAAGATGTATGGAGGGGATCAGAAGTCTTTTGGACCGTGGTATAAGGGTAAATCTCAAAACTATACTGATGACCATGAATCGACATGAATACGCCGCCATAGAAAATATAGCGCGGGAATTAGGAGTCAGGTTCCGCTTTGATGCGGCCGTATCGCCACGCCTTGATGGCGACAATGGCCCGCTTAGCCTCCGGGTGTCTCCGGAGGAGGCCATAGAGAACGAGATCTCCGGTTCCGGCAAGGCACAAACCTGGACGAAGTTTTTCGAAAAATATAAGGACTGCACACTGGGGGCCGAGCTCTATGGGTGCGGGGCCGGACTCAGCCTGTTTCATGTCGATCCCTTCGGCCAACTTTCTCCCTGTATGATGGCCCTGGATATAAAACACGATATATCGGCAGCAGGATTTTCTGCAGGATGGAAAAATATTACACCTCGCATAAGAGACAAGAAGGCAGGGACAGACTTTGGCTGCAAGGGATGTTTAAAGATTAATTTCTGCGGTTATTGTCCCGGCTTTTTCAGACTGGAAAATGGGCGTGAAGACGCGCCGTCTGAATACCTTTGCCGGATGGGCGGCCTCCGTTTTGAGTATGTTCAGAATATGATGAAAGGAGACCAGAGTGGACGATCCGAAAAAAATAGTTCAGAAGCAGCCATATACTAAACCAAGACTGAGAATTATCTCCCTAGCCGCTGAAGAAGTCCTGTTTACATATTGCAAGCAGTTCCCGGGCGCGCCAGGGCCCGGCACATATCGCTGTGGGAACACCAGCTGTAGGGCGGCTGGAGGCTCATGATTATAGGCTGGGTTGACTCGTCTGACGCGGTGTTATTTGGATATAGTTATCGCTGATATCCGTTTCCGGATACTCTGTGCGGACACCCCAGTCCGAAGCGACCCTGATCGTAAAACTTACCGGCCTTTTATTGCCGACGCAACCCATGGGAGCGCCGGAGATGGAAGAATCGACGTCAATATAGTGTTAAATGACTTCCCTGATATAGGTCATCTGACAAAGATCTTCGAGACCGGGGATGCCTGGTCAATGTCCAGAGACGGGGACCAATATTTATGGATTAATCTCTCCGCCCCTCTCGGAGGCAGACCGACCCGCGTGGCGTATTTTCAAAAAAGTGTCGAACGGGCCACGGTTCATTGCGGAGAATCGTTTGTGATTGAGCTAATGGGAGAGAAGATATTGGCAAACCCTGTCAGCTATCCACTGGACCAGCTCTTGCTTATGTATGCGCTCGCAGCAAGAAGAGGGGCCTGCATACACTCATGTGCAGCCGATTTCAACGGCAAGGGGTATCTTTTTCCAGGCAGATCGGGCGCCGGCAAAAGTACTATATCGAGAATCTTTCAGTCGAGAGACCGGGCTGTTTTAAGTGATGACAGGATAATAGTCAGGAAGATTCGGGATTCATTCATGTGTTTTGGGACGCCTTGGGCCGGCGATGCCGAGATGGCCGAAAACAGGAGCTTGCCGCTTCACGGCATTTTTTTCATCCTCCATGGAAATGAAGACCGGGCGGAAGAGATAGCCCCGAAAGAGGCATTTGAAAGACTCATGCCGGTTACTTCAATCCCCTGGTATGACGAGAAGGTCATGCCTGACCTACTTTCTTTTTGTGAAGATCTTGTGATGAATGTACCTGCATACGACCTGCATTTCAGGCCAGGCGCGGAGGTTGTGGACTTACTTGAAGAATTTGCATCATCATAGGGCCGTCTCTGCCGGCCCGGAACTATATCCAATGGAAGGACACCGATCCGACTTTCTGAGGTTCTTCGAGGACATCCTTCGAAACGGGGTGAGCCTTCGCGTCAAAGTGACCGGCAGGAGCATGGCCCCTTTCCTGTCGGGCGGAGAGACACTGACAATCGTGCAGGCGGACTGCAGGTCTTTACAGAGGGGCGATCTCGTCTTCTTCCGGACCCGGCACAATCTGCCTGTCATCCACCGCATTCTCAAAATAAAAAAGACGGATGACGGAGCCCTCTGTTTTCTCACAAAGGGTGATGCTCTGATGGCCTTTGATGAGGAGATACGCCAAGATAATGTGTTGGGCAAGGTATTACGGGTCGAAAGGCATTTGCAGGGAAAGACCAAGCATATGGACATGAATTCCCTGTTTTACAAAAGCGTGAATTTTTCGATCGCTCTCCTCGGCCTTTTCAGAACGTATACTTTTTATTTTTTTTCAGGAGGTGCTGCAAATAGGATTTAAGGAGCCCTGTTCTTCCCCCCTTTGAATATTCATACAGGAAAACACCGTCAGTTCACTTCATATATCAACCTCACTGCAATTTTTTCGGAATCGATCTCATAAGTCCCTGCGGTCAGCGCTTTTTCGATGGCCTCGATCTTACCGGTCCTGATCTCGGGCAGCCGGCCGATAGCGTTCTTAAACCCTGCTATTTTCTCTGCCCTGAAATGAAGGTCTCGCCCTTCCGGCGGCATACCGCCATCTGTCTTCATATGACCTCCTGATAAGGATGTTTTATTTCTTATCGGCTTTTTTCTCAGTAACTTTACACGAAGAGCTGTGAAACGATCTTGTCATGGACATTAGCGTTAACCGAAAGCGGCGATCCTCTTGCCTTTTTTCGGCCCCGGCAAAAAACCGTTCTGTCGGGCGGTAAACTCCCTTGGCGGATTGACGCTTTGATTAGCCGGGCAGAAGGTTCTCAACCTGCCGTCTAAGCTCCCAAGGCCGCACCATCGGCCATTTTTAGGTCTTTCGCAGGACATTCCTTCGGGGAGTCCTTTAAGGCCGCCATTTTCGCTTTCAGCCTTATCAACGCCTGATTATGCAGTTGGCAGATTCTTCCTTCGGTCAGTTTCATGATCTTGCCTATTTCTTTCATCGTGAGTTCCTCCCAGTAATAGAGCGAAAGGAGCAGCCGCTCTTTCTCGGGAAGTTCATCAATAAGCCGCGCAACCATCTCTCTTTCCGCCTTTTCCTCCAGCGCTATGAGGGGGTTGTAAGCATTCGGATCGGGTATGCACTCCAGGATGTTCAGTCCGTCGTCTGTCGGGCCGTTGCCGTCGAAGTCCTCGAACCTGAACGCGACAGCGCCGTTTGCGTCGCCGAGCGTCTTGTAATACTCGTCGAGCGTGAGGTTAAGCGCGCCTGCGACTTCCTCATCTTCCGGCGGTCTGCCGAATTCTCTTTCAAGCCCGGCATAGGCCTTCTTAAGGACATTTACCTTCTCTTTCAGAGATCTCGGGATCCACTCCACCGCCCGCAGTTCGTCGAGCATAGATCCCTTGACCCTGAACTCCGCGTACGTCTTTAACTTGGCCCTGCCGCGCTCATATTTTCCCATGGCGTCGAGGAGCCCCATCAAGCCCGCGCTGATCAGGTCGTCTACCGTAAGCTGGGGCGGAAGCCGCCACGCCAGCCTGCCGGCGGTGTATTTTATAAAAGGCAAAAAGTCTCGTATGACCTGTTCCTTCTCTTCTTCCCGGATTTCTTCATATGTCTGCATGGTAATCCTCCCTGTCCCTCGGCCCGTCACCCGCCTCCGCCGGAAATGCCTCAAGTGGTTCCGGCTGCGGCACAGGTCCATGACGCATTTGTCATTTCGTACCTATACGGGTACGTTCCATTTTCCTCTGACCAGGTTCCCCCAAGAAAGCTGGAGGGTCCCTTTGACCCTGCTCCGGCGCTCACGAACGAGCCTCGACGCGATCGCCGATATATGTTTGGCTGCCCGGCTGCCGGGATCAGCATCTATGAACGCCTTCCGTGCCATGACCGCCTTCTGTATCGAATCGTCAAGCGGGATATATCCGAGATAATCGAGGGATATGTTCGGAAACTTCTCCGTAGCAAGAGAAAGTCTCCTGAAGACCTCGATCGCATCATACCGGCCCTTTGCCAAGTTGACGAGGACCTTGAAGTCCTTCTCCTGATATCTCGTAAAAAGGACCGTGATGAGAGCATAGGCGTCGGTCATGGAGGTCGGCTCCGGCGAAGTGACCACGATGATCTCCTGTGAGGCCATGCAGAAAAACGCGACGTTTGCGGATATCCCGGCTCCGGTGTCGATAAGGAGAAAATCCAAGTCGATATTGCACGCTTCAAATTCTTCGATGAGTCTCATCCTCTGAAACTCATCGAGATCCGTTATCTCCTGCACCCCGGGACTGGCGGGCAGTATCCTGATACCGTAAGGCCCCTCGATGATAACGTCCATGAGCCCCTTTTCTCCGTTGAGAACATGATGGATGTCATATGCCGCCGCAAGATCCAGCAGGACATCGATATTGCCCAGGCCAAGGTCTGCGTCGAAGATCATCACTTTTTTCCCTATCTTCGCCAGGGCGACGGCAAGACTCACCGCCATGTTGGTCTTGCCTACCCCTCCCTTCCCGCTGGTTATCGTGATCGTCCTGGCCATCCTGTCACCCTTTGAATCATTGTTCATCACACCACCTTTTCGATTGATACCCGACTGGATAGAATCAAGTACCGTGCCAATGGAAAAACGTTGGCAATTAAGGCTTTTTAGTGAGCAGACCGTTCTGCCTGGCGTCAAAGAAATGACAGAGTGATGGTTTTTCAGCTTTGTATGGAAGCGAGCAAGTCAACAGGGTAAAAAGTCAAAGTCATGCCGGCCGCAGCATTCGCTCTCCAATGATGAACCGCTTACCTCTATTCTCCGTATACTGTCAGAGATTTGACATGGGTGCTGAAAGCGCTAAAATTAGAATAATGAGGGGTATGTAGTCAGATTCAATCGCGCCTCCGAAAGGACGACGAGATACACTTTGCCGAGGTAAAAAGGAAGGATATGCACAACATACTCGTAATAGATGATACCGAATCGATCAGGGACTCACTGAGTATTTTTTTCGCGGATCAGGAATTTCATGTTTCCACGGCCCCGGACGGCGAAACCGGACTCGATATGCTGAAACGTGAACACTTCGACATCTTTCTCGTAGATCTCGTGATGCCCGGGATGGGCGGTCTCGATGTCCTCAAAGAGGCCGCCGCTCACAATATCCACGTCCCCTGCATCATTATGACCGGCCATGCCACTGTCCAGACCGCGGTCGACGCGATGAAATTGGGCGCTTTCGATTATGTCACCAAACCGTTCCTCTACGAAGAACTCCTCATAAACATACGGCGGGCGCTGGATATTTCGAAGCTGCAGAGAGAAAATGAGATGCTGAAAAAGCAGCTGAAGAGCAAATACGATTTCCACGGCCTCACCGGGACCTCGCCACAAATACAGAAGCTCCATAAATACATCGAAAAAATTGCGGATACGGAAAGCACCGTGCTTATCAGCGGCGAAAGCGGCACCGGCAAGGAAATTGTCGCCAAGACTATTCACTTCAATAGTTCGAGGTCCTCCAAACCGTTCATACCGTTAAATTGCGCAGCAATTCCTAAAGACCTCCTTGAGTCGGAGCTCTTCGGACATGAAAAGGGCTCCTTTACAGGGGCTCACACCACAAGGATAGGCCGCTTTGAACTAGCCAACGGCGGTACCCTCCTTCTCGATGAGGTAGGCGAGCTCCATCCCAACCTCCAGGCAAAAATCCTCAGGGTGCTTCAGGAAAGGGAGTTTGAGCGGTTGGGCGGCACGAAGACTATTAAAGCCGATGTGCGAATACTTGCGGCGACGAACAAAGACCTCTTAAAGGCGACGAAGGACGGCACGTTCAGGGAAGACCTCTACTATCGCCTCAACGTGATACCGCTTTATATCCCTCCCCTAAGGGAAAGGAGAGAAGATATCGCCGTCCTGATCGAACACTTCATGGGCGAGATCTGCAGGAGAAAAAAGAAAAAGCCCCTGACAATATGTCCTGCGGCGATGGAACATATCATGAACTACAACTGGCCGGGCAACGTCAGGGAGCTCGAGAATCTAATAGAAAGACTCGTTATACTCGATGACGACGGCCTGGTTTCGACGGACGACCTCCCCGAACGTTTCTTCGAGGCGGTGCAGACCTCGGCAGAATACTCTGAGCAGCAGACAAAGAACCTGGCCTTCCAACCGGGAATCGTTCTTCCGAGGGAGGGCATCGATATGAATGCCTTCATCGACGAAATAG
>OBEQ011283303.1_pt1 | contig 10276 bp, 12 predicted proteins | sample 1670901 | NCBI WGS metagenome assembly OBEQ01 (sample SAMEA104232315, study PRJEB22302) | groundwater metagenome | biome: forest; feature: aquifer; material: groundwater | place: USA | collected 2011-08-07 | depth 5.4 m | reverse complement strand
TCTATTTCAAAGCCATAAAGATTGAGTATACTGTCTGCCAGGGGCATAAGACTTCTCCTTTTCTCTTGAGGTTAATTTCGCTAAAAACTAACCCTCATTATACGGATTTAGTCTGATTGCCCCTTTCTTTGAGGAAGAGCCAAGTCAGAGCCGAAGTTGCCCACAGTAGTTGTCCAAAGCAGTTATAAAATGAAGGCATTGCTGGTCCCAGGACGCCCGAAGGCCGGACGCAGGGCCGTCATAATTATCAATCCATAAATCTAAATGGACAAGAAGACCTTCCTCCGCTTTTCGGTTGTTTTTTCCGCAGTTTATTTTTTTTCCTCAAACGGCCTAGCCTCTCTTCCGAATTTGTCCTTGGGTTTCCTATTGAAAGAGGGAATCAAACTTAATCCTGCACAATTAGCTTATTTTCAGGCGGTAACTCTCATTGCTTGGGTCGTGAAACCCGTTTGGGGGTTTATTTCTGATTCTTTACCCGTTTTCGGTTCCCGCAGAAAATCATATTTGGTGATCACCTCAAGCTTAGCCGCGCTGATTTGGCTGGCTCTTGCGGCAGTAAAAAGTTATACGGCATTCAACCTTCTAGTGTTGGTTACGGTTTCTTATATGGCTTATGCCTTTCAAGATGTCGTTACGGATGGTTTGATGGTCGAAGTGGGGCAGCCTTCTAACTTAACGGGGCGGTTCCAAGCCATCCAGTGGGGTTCTGTGTATTTTGCAATGATCATTACGGCCATCTCAGGCGGCTATATTTCTGATTTAGCCAGAAGCGGAATAATACATTATCAAATTATTTTTGGGCTCACCGCCGTTTTTCCTTTGCTCACGGCAATTGTTTCTATCTTTTTTGTATCCGAGATAAAGAAAACGAAAGCCGAGTCAAAAGCCACGTCTGGCATCAAAGCTATTTTTAAAAAAAGGGATTTCTGGCTGCTGTCCCTTTTTCTTTTCTTCTGGAATTTTTCTCCCTCTTTTGGCGCGCCTTTTTTCTATTACTCCGTGGACACATTGAAATTTAGCGGTTCCTTCTTAGGAATGTTGCAAGCAGCCACAAGCTTAGCAGCGCTCGTCGGCAGTATTATTTTTGGAAAATATATCGAGTATCTGCCCGTTCGGAAATTTTTAATCTTCTCCGTGTTCGCAGGGGTAGTAATGATGCTTTTTAATTTCGTCTATTTTGTTCCGTTTCTTGTTTCGCACCCGGAAATTTTGAAGCCAATCGCATTGGCCTCAAATATTTTATTTGGAATGGTCAACACACTTATCTTTTTAACCCTTCTCAATTTGGCTGCCAAAATTTCTCCTCAATATGCGGGCGGAACGATCTTCGCTTTTTTAATGTCTGTTTTTAATTTGGGTTTAATGGGGTCAGACGTTTTAGGGGGTTTCCTTTTTTCGATTATTGGTTTAAAACCGCTTATTCTGATTTCAGCTTTCTTTTCACTCATCACCTTGTTATTTCTCCCTTATCTTTCCTTGGGGGAAGCTCTTACTCCTTTTGAAAGGTTCATCAGAAAAGTGATGAGCGCAGTTTTTTTAAAGGTATGAAGGCAAGTGGTCGTTTTAAGGATTAAGCTGGTTTCCGAAACCATACGGCGGTGGTATAATATTTGAACGTTTTCAAGAGACAGGATGAAAACCCAATGAAACAATTCCTTATTTTTTTGCAAGACAAAATCCGTAGTTTAAATATTGGATCACGGCTTAAAAGTTTTTTCGCTTTTCTACAAGACAAGTTCCGCAACTTAAATCTCAAGACCCCACCCAAGGGAGCGTTGCTGGTAGGAATCATCGCCCTAGCTTTAATTGTAGTAACAGGAGTCGTTCGAACCGCGGTTAAATCGTCCAAAGCACATCCTGTTGCATCTGAGAGGAAAATCAAGAAAGCCGAGTCTAAAAAAATACAAGGAAAAGAAAGCATCGTTGAATATAAGCCGTTTGATTTTTCAAAATCAATCATCCGAAGTTTGCACTTTGCTAAAGAAGCCGAAGATAAATTAAAATCAATTTATACCTTGCAAGAGCAGCCCAATGCCGGCGTCAAGGCGACAGCGGACATTAAAGGCGTGATGGACAGCCTCAAAGCCGCAGAATACGAAATGAAACCTTATCTCTTAAGTGGCAATGAAAACATGAAGAGAAGTGCACAGCAATTTCAAGCTTCCTATATATTGCTGATGCAAGGGATCCAAAGGGATTCTTCTAATCCCCAACAGGTGGCGGCTGTGCCACCGGCACAGAAACCAATCCCAGCCACCAATCAAACGGATCTTATAGGGGCTTCTGTCCCCACCCCAGCAAGAGCTCCAAGCATTGCAAATCAACCGTGGAAATTATTGGCCTATGCGACTTTGACAGCCACCTACGCCTTGGTAGACCAAAAGAGAGAAGACAATGGAAGAAGGATTTATTTAACCATTACAAGTTTCGAGAGGGCACAGCTTTTGAACGAACTCAGAACATCTTTTGGAGAAAACATTCAACAGGGAGTGAAAGTCGGCCAGAGCGGCGCTGAGGCAGCACCCGCTTTATTTTGGGCTTTTCTAGTTCAGCCATTGAAGAAAACTGCAGACGCAAAGTAATTCCTACCTTTCTTAAGACTAGAAGAAACGAGCTTTAGAAACTCTTCAGGAAGATTTGACATTCTAATGACACATGACATAAGAACTCTCCCTAATTCTCAAAAATGGAAGTTGAAAATAGCAAATGATTAGGCGTGTCCTTAAAGGCAGGAATGTTTTTATGCATTATTTTATTTCCGCTGTTTTAAAGAGAATAATTGTTCCGATGAAAAAGATGCTGCCCATGTTTGTTTCGGTGTTTTTGGCGTCCTCTTTTCTGTATACCGAAACCCCGCGGTTTGTCATTTTAGCGAGCATTGAAAATCAAAAAGTGAAGGCAGGGGAGGACTTTGCTGTTTCGGCCCGCATCAAGAATTCAAGCGACCAATACTTTGAATTCGAAAATGAGAAATGCCTAGCCACTTTCGAGTGTTTCTGGGTTACGAACAATCCCATTGTAAAACTCTCCTGCGCTTATGAATCGACGTGCACTCCTAACACGCCAGGGAAGGTGCTCATCAAACCGTATGAAATTTATGAGGGTAAACTGTATTTAAATATCGACCCCAAAGATGTTCCAAAACCTCTCGAACAAAGATTGCGGCCAAGCGAAACCGTTAAATTAAAACCGCCCACCGTGCATGTGGATTTCAGGCTGGGGTTCAACACCAGTTTAAAATCAAAATCAGGCCCTGACCCCAAACAACTTAAACCGGTCAAGATGCCAAAGGTAGAAGTAATCTGGAGCAATCCGATTAGGGTAGCCGTACGGGTGAATCAATAATACCTTCTTTGACGGATTGGAATGGCGTGAGTAATGTTTAAATCAATTAACTGCTTCATCAAAATTAGCGTGCTCATTTTGGCGGCGTCTTTTTCGTTTTTGATTCCTTGTTTTGCGGGTGAACTTCCGCCGGAAAGAGAGGCTTTAAATAAGGGAGCGGAGTTTGGGCGAAAGGGCAAATACGATGAAGCAATCGCCGAGTTTAATAAAGCCATCGCAATTAATCCGCATTATGAAAAAGCTTATGAGGACCGTGGGCTTACTTACGGTAAAAAGGGCGATTTAGACCAAGCCATTTCTGATTTTACAAGAGCCGCAGCCATTAATCCAAATGATGGAAAAGCCTACTACAGCCGGGCGATTTCTTTTTTCGCCAAAGAGATTTATGGCAGTAGTTGGTTGGATGTGCACAAAGCAGAATCGTTGGGGTATAAGATTGACCCTAAATTTTTAGAAGCACTGAAGAAAGCATCGGGGCGAGAAAAATGAAATATTTCGCAGCAGTTTTTGTCTTGTGTTTATTCGTTGTCAGTTTTCAACCTGAGTCGCATAGCGAACTCGCTCCCGGTGTGGGGACGCTTGAAGAGTGCCAGCTGAGTTGCCCGCAGGAAAACGCGGAAGAATGCCAGGCATGCTGTGCCGCCCTTGCCAAACAACATCAACTCCAGTGTCGACCCGATTATAAACCGCCTCCATGCCCTGGCCCCTACGATGAAGACCGGTGCAAAGCAGAAGAGTTGAAGAGAGAACGCGACTGCGAGAGGAACTCCATCGATTTCAATCAGTGCCTGTCGGGACCTCCATCTGACGACATATTAAATTTTTCAAGTGATGAAATAAAAAATTAGCCGCCACAATGATACCAACGAGTCAATCCAAAAACGATGCCTCTTATCTTAAAACCGAGCAGGAGCAAACCTTGAATTCACCGCGGCGAAAATATGGTTTCTTTGCCAGCCTACTTTTCATGACGATGGATCTTTTTTATGGAAAGCGGCGCAGCTTATCCAAGTTTAAGGTATTAGAAGTGATTGCCCGCGTTCCTTACCAATCATGGGAACACGTGGCTTATATTGCCATGACACACACGTACAGCGTTCCTCACTTTGCCCGCCGCATCTTTGAATTTGTGAAGGAATCCCGCGCGCAGCAAGATAACGAGCAGTGGCATTTACTCATTTTAGAAGAGATGCTTCACCATAAAAACATCAAAGAGAATTTTTTTCTCTACCGCCTCATGCCGCAGTTCATCGCGTTTTTTTATTATCACTTAAGCTGGCTGCTTTATGTCATCAAACCGGCGTGGAGCTACGGTTTGAATGCCGATTTTGAGGATCACGCCGAGCATGAATATATGGAATTTGTCAGGGAAACTCCGCATTTTGAAACAGAACCTTTTGAAAGTGACTTCAAGGAAGATTACGGCTCTTTTCCGAATGTTGCTGATTTATTCCGCCGGATCGGGCTTGATGAACGGATGCACAAGGAAGAAAGCCTAAACCGCATCCAACATCCCCGGTTTTCATAGGTCGTAACAGACAAGGTCTAAACTGCTGGCACACCGTAATGACGCCAACGGCACAACGTGCTACAATCTAACAGAATTTGAAAACCTCCTATATTTATGTATATGGTGAACAAACATAAGGTGCTTCCCTTTTCCTTTATTTCGGTCCTCATCCTGTCACAGTCCCTGGCCGGAAACGTTCTTGCCCGAGAGCAGTCCTTAAAGGTAGTCATCGCCGATTTGAAAGGGCAAGTTGAAGTTGTAAAGAAAGCGATTCCTCAAAGCGTTCGTGCGACAAAAGGAATGGAACTGGGTTCAGGCGATACCGTGAAAACAGGGAAGGAAAGTTGGGCGAAGATAGAAATCGAGAATGTAGGCGCTATTGAACTCGAAGCCGAAAGCACTTGGTTCTACAGCCGTTCTGTTTCGGAGGAAGGAAAGCGCGCGTTCGAAGCTCAGCTCGCCGTGGGCCGATTGAAAGCAAAGATGAAAAAATTGCCGGAAGGTTCTCTTTTTGAAATTAAAACCCCCACTTCGATCGCAGCTGTCCGCGGCACTTTTTTTGGCCTGTTCGTATATATGATTCAAAAACAAATTTTCAGCTTCCTTGAGGTATTCGAAAATTCAGTCGAGTTTTCTAATTTGCGGGGTGATCAAAAGGCAGTTGTGCGTGAGGGCCAGACTGCAACCATTGATGAATTTGGGAAACTAACCTCAGGTGCTAAGCCGCCGGCAAAAAAAGAAGAGCTAAACAAAGAGGGCGGAAGTCCTCCTGGCGGCAGTTCTTCAGATAAAGACGCAAAAAATCCGTTTGATGGCTACCCGCCAGGCGTGAATAAATTTATGGGTGGCTACTCTACTCCGACACGGCCTCCTGAAAATATGGTTTTTGACCGTCCGGGGCAGGGCAGCGAAAGCGAACATTCCTCTGACTCCGGCCACAATTCACACGATTCAAATGAAGGCCACTACAAGTAATCGCGCGGAGTTCAAATGAGACGGTGTTGGCACAAACTCCGAGCGATTCAGACGCTTGATACGAGATTTGACACTGCTACTGACACCGCAGTAAAAAACTGATATAATATCTCCAGAATTGAAAGCTGTAAGTATCTAATTCACAAGTACTTAGGCAAACGCATTTTCTCATCTTAATCAAAAGTACTTCTGACGTGCTGTCGATCGATTAAAATGAAATCGACGGCTCGCCCCAGGAGTCCCACAGGGACGACGCGGGGTTTCCTGCAATTTATGCTTTTAAGCAGTACTGGGGTCTTTTTTAGCGCTTTGAAGATTTTTGAATAAGAGCATGGCTACTGTAGGAATGTTTGTATTAGACCTGGCACTTTTGGAAATGTTCCGGATTACGTAATGGGTGAGGTCAAAAATCTAGCAATTTTGAGCAACTTATCTTGAACGCTTTGGCAAGTCTGTCAATGGTATCTATTTTTACAGCACCAGGTCTACGAGATTCCAACCTTTGGTAATATCGGGCGTCTAGTCCAGCCTTTTCCGCAATTTCTTCTTGGGTAAGCTTCTGCTTCGCTCTGAATTTACGGAGTTGACGTGCTAAATCAAGTCTCACTTTGGGAGTAACCATACTCCTTATTATTAGGAGCACGGCTTGAAATACCACGGTACTGAGGTACCGTTATCTGTTTTGTCCTAATTTCAGAAAAATTTGGACTTAAAGTCCTAGTTCGTCCTGGGGTGTCCTATTGACAACGAAACGCCTTTTAGTCTTTAATATTCCATGACAAGAAAGAAAATCCTTTATCTTTTCGCAGTAGTTTCATTCCTCTTCTTGCCCCTAAACACAGTCCATGCAGCAACGTTGGTCGGTTATTGGCCATTTGAAGAAACAAGCGGCTCAAACATAAACGATCAATCTGGTTTTAATAATGATGGCCAGCTGACTGGAGACGCTTCTCGATCTGCAGGAAAAGTTGGCCAAGGATTGTTTTTGGATGGAATTGGAGGTGTTAGCATTCCTCACAGCCTAAGCTTAGATTCATTTCCTGACGGGTTTACAATGGAAGCTTGGATTAACCCCATCGCTTATCCTGATTACACGACTATTTTTTGGAAAACAAATCGGCATTTCAGACCTCATATGCTTCATTTCCAAGTAAATGGAAGTCTGTATGCTTGTATGAATGGACCAGCGAGCGAAGATGGACCATGTGATTTTGAAGGAATTGCTCCAAATACTGTTGGCTTAAATGAGTGGCACTTTGTAACTTGGACTTATGATAATTCCGTCCAGCGACTTTGGGACGATGGTGTAAAAGTCTTTGAAGCTCCTTTTACTGAACCTTGGGCAGGTAATGATATTGATCTCCTCATTGGATATCATCCAGAAATTAATTCTGCAAACTTCAGAGGAGTTATAGACGAAGCTAGAATTTATAGCGGTGCATTAACTCAAGATGAAATCATACGCGACATGAATGTAGGAGCTATTCCCGAACCTTCCACTGTTTTTCTTCTGACTGCAGGTCTGTTAGGCTTAGCACTCAAGCGGAAATCCGCTAAACCACCTCTTTTCCCTATCTCTTAGTTTTTAAATCCTTACTCGCCATCCTTAATAAACTTTGCTATTATACCCACCTCTTTTCATACCAATTTCGCTTAATTTTACAAGTTCCTTTGTTATAATCAGGTATTTGCTGTCGCCCGTCCCGCAAAAAACGTGCGGGACTGGCGCGAATTTCGATAGATTAAAAGAAATATTCAGGTTATTCGCGCCCGTAGCTCAATTGGATAGAGCGTCTGACTACGGAACCGACTGAGAGAATTTCCGCAAGTTGTTATTGCAGCATGTAATTCGAGAAACCACAGCAAGTTAACGCTTTCATTTCGATTCATATCGGTTTATGTAATTCCACCTCATTTTATATCGTAAGTGTCCCTAAAGTGTCCCCGATAAGGGGGCCAGTACCCCCAAGAATGACGGGGTACCCTTTTAATAGAATTGGTCTGTCGAAAGTTTTATAGATTTTTTAGAAATTGACCCATTCTATAGTTAAAGTTAAGGCTGCGAGTCTCTCGCCGCTAGAAAATTTTCCAAGCACTAAGAAACCTAGTTTTCTAAGATCTTAATTTTCTGGTCATTTCGGTCAAAAGGAAGTATTATCTAATTGAGAATGTGCATCTACAGGAGGGAAGGCCCAGCATGAAATTGAACTACAAAAAAACACTCGTGATGAAATCGGTATGTTTGCTTACATCGGGTGTATTGTTTTTTGGAGGATGTGTTTCAGCGAGCTATCATAAGAAAAAGGTTCAAGATGATAGCGCAGATCGCCTTACCGTCGGGAAGGTTCAGCGCCAAATCAAGATCGGAATGCCTTCTGCTGCAGTGGTTGAAGCCCTGGGGTCTCCTAATGTCGTGACGACCGACGAAGAAAGACGTGAAGTTTGGGTATATGACAAGATTTCAACCAATGTGGCTTATTCACAAAGCGAAGGCATAGCGACCCTGCTTCTATTAAGTACAGACCGACCTTCTGGTGCTCAGTCAACCACACAAAAAACGTTGACTGTAATTATCAAGTTTGATAACGAAGGTAAAGTTAGAGATTTCGCATACCACGGTTCAAGTTTTTGAACTAAGACCATGGCAGACCGCCGCAACAATTTTTGCAGTCTATCTCTCATCGGATTTCTTTTCGTATATGTGACTGGCTGTGTTGCAACAATCCCAAAGGACGTTTTGAAGCTAGCACCTGAAAGCCTGGCTCAACGCCAGTTGCAGACCAGACAATATGAAACAAAAGATGAAAAGAAGATCCTTTCAGCATCTACAGCCGTTTTGCAAGATCTAGGTTTTAGCTTAGATGAGAGTCAGACCAAATTGGGAGTTATTGTTGCTTCTAAAGATAGGAGCGCAGTCAATGCAGGACAGGTTGCTGTTGCTACAACCTTAGTTTTACTTGCGGCGATGGGTGGAAAGACTTCCGATGCTCTTCAAAGGACAGATGCAGCTCAAAAAATGCGAGCTTCCCTTGTTACAGCTCCTAATACAAATGGTAAAGTGCGTGTTCGGGTGACATTCCAACGGATCGTGTGGAATAAAATGGGTCAAGTTTCAAAGATGGAAACGCTTAACGACCCAACGTTATATGTGGATTTTTTCGATAAGTTGTCGAAATCTATCTTCTTGCAGGCACACGAAATATGACCAATCTAAATAAAATGGCTCCTAGTATGACGGGTTTGATCTTAATTGGTTTGGTATTAGTAGGTTGTGCCAATACACAGAATAAGTTGCTTTCCGCCGAAGAGAGCCAAGTTAAGTTACGAAGCATACAAACCAGGGCGTTTGATACGTCAGACAAAGAAAAAATGCTTCGCACGGTAATTAGCACATTGCAGGATCTGGACTTCGTTATTCAAAAAGCTGACGAGGAATTGGGGGCAGTAACAGGTACCAAGTTCACCAGGAATGTTGCTCTTACTATGTCTGTTACGGTTCGGCCTAAAGGCGATAAACAACTACTGGTCAGAGCAAATGCACAATATGGATTAAACGCAATTGAAGACCCTACTCCGTATCAAGATTTTTTCGCTGCTCTCGAGAAGTCTATTTTCTTAGCAGCCCAACATGTCGACTAAACATTTAATTTCCTATTCAGATGCAAAGTAATCGGTAGCACTTTTGAGTTCGGCGTCGGTCAATAGTATAATTTATTTTGTCCTATGTGCGGCCGCTATACACTAACAACAAACAAAATCAAATTTGCTGAGCCGGATCATCCTTTTGCAGTTTGCTATATTAGCTGTGAATCTGTTTCAGAGTAGCTTGGCCATTTACCATAGAGATTAGCCAAATACTTCCGTCCACCTCAGTATCAATGTGGAAGTAAATGAGTTGATCCGTCGTTTTATGAGGGAAAGATGACACTATCGTAATACTTGACAAGTGGGTGACCCACAAAGCAGCAGGCCGATTGTTATAAAGTGCTAGGCCTTGGTAAAGCAAAGGACCAGACAGGACGAGTGTCCCCCCGGCGGCGTTTGTCATAAATATGGCCTTAATACTGTCTGGCAGCACATTAATCGTGCCGTCATTGGCTATTTGAATGCTATAAGATAGTGACTTTATGGTCCCATTTTGTCGAAAAGCTGGCAACTGAGATCGCGGGACAGCGAGGGTAATTGTAACGTTGTAAACGGTTGGATCAGTTAGAGATACATTAGCATCTATGTTATAGGCCCAATCCTCCCGCATATAATAGTGGATATTTTGCAGGTATGAGCTAACCGTTTGTTGAGCTTGGAGATCAATGAGAAAAATATTTCCTTTGCTGTCCGTCTGAATTTGATATTGTCGATTGCTATTGCCCAGAGTAACGATATAGGGAGCAGAAACACCAGAGGCATTCCCAGGATAAGAGCTCGTTATGTCCCTGACTTGAT
>OBEQ010560967.1_pt1 | contig 10276 bp, 15 predicted proteins | sample 1670901 | NCBI WGS metagenome assembly OBEQ01 (sample SAMEA104232315, study PRJEB22302) | groundwater metagenome | biome: forest; feature: aquifer; material: groundwater | place: USA | collected 2011-08-07 | depth 5.4 m | reverse complement strand
GAAAGTTTTTCCAGACGTTCGTCCGGCACTGGCACAATCTCGACTGACGGGGCAATCGTGCAAAAAGGATAATTCTCCGCCGGGACTGATTGCTTGGTCAGCGCGTTAAACAATGTCGACTTGCCGACATTAGGGAGCCCAACGATTCCGATTGAAATTTTTGGCATAAATTATTCGTCTAAAATTTTAAAATCATCGCCGATCCTGGGAATAATTTTCTTTTGGCGGATAAAATAAACGGCCCCGCCGCTGGCCCCGATAAAAAGAAGAGAGATCAGCGCCGGCATATAAGAATTGTTGGAACTTTTTGGGATGGCATTGCTGGACATAATTGAGGCGGGTAAATTTTCTGAGGCGGAAACAAGCGCGGCGTCAAAACCTACCTCATCCCCCGCCTTCCCCTGAGGGAGGAAGGAGCTTTTCTCTCCCTCTCCTTTCAGGAGAGGAGTGAGGTGAGGTTGGGGTGGTGACTTCGGTATAGCTTGCGCCGCCCCATAATCAAAAGCAATTTCTCCCTGTGGAGTCATCAATTTCAAAGTATTTTTGTCTTCAGTGGAAAAATTGGTAATCTTGGAGGAGATAACCATTTTCTGCTGGGGCGTTAAAATCGTGTTCCGAGCCATCGTCCAACTTTTGCTACTGCTCAAAAGAGTCCAACGGGAAAGATCAACGTTATAATCTGTCTTATTATAAAGTTCTACGAAAAAATCGCTCTGGCTGGACTGGTCTCCAACTTTGGATATGGAAATGTCCGCCGGGATGACTTTAACCAAAATTTTATCGGATGCGTCCGGAGTATCTGCGTAAGAGTTTACATAATACTCCAACGTCAGGGTATATTCGCCGGGATAAAAATAAATATGGGTAAACTTTTGGCTATCAACCGTTCGGATTTCTTTGGAATCGCCATCGCCAAAATTCCAAAAATATTTTCCAGAATATAATTTCTCTCCGGAATACCCGAAGGCATTGGCTTCCAAGTCCAGCGCTATGCCGGCGAAAGCAAAAGTCTTGCCGGTGATTTTGGTTTTAATTTTGGGTTGTTCGCTTGTTTTATTTTTCGTTTCGGTTGAGTTTGAGGTTTGATTGGAAGACGAAGCAGAAGAATTGTCGTTGCTGGAAGGAGTGTAAACGGCCAAACCCCCAGCCGAGGAAGAGGCCGTCCCGTTGGCCGCTCCGGGTGTCGGTGTCGCTCCCGCCCAAGAGCCCGATATTTTTTGCAGAGAATTTCCATCGCCGGCCGCCCCTTGAGTGGAAGCATAAGTGACCGAGTCAACAACATTGCCATTTTGATCTAAAATTTTTAAAGTCGCGCCGGTATTATTCAAACTGGTAATGCCAGTGTCATAAACAGTGCCCGAAAAACCCAGATGATCTACTAGAAAAGTATCTTTGTTCCCGGCAAAAATTATGTAAGCCCCGGCCGGAACAGAAAAATTCACTTGATTATTGATTGTTCGATTGGCCGAACCGTCGTAGATTCGCCAAGTGCTCGCATCTATGGAAATGGAATTCACATCAGAATTATAAATTTCAATCCACTCCCGGCTTTTGCTGTTGGTGGAATCAGCCCCCGATAAGTCATACATTATTTCATTGATAGTCAAACCGCTTGCAAATACAAAGTGAAAAGAAGAAAATAATACAAGAAAGGCGGAAAGCAATATTAACTTTTTCATGATACAATATTACCATGGCGGAAAAAGAGAATAAAATAGATTTTTTGGCGGTTGGGGATATCGTGATTGATGCATTTATTAGACTCAAGGACGCTCACGTGCATTGTAAAATAGACACCGATGCTTGTGAACTGTGCGTGAGGTTCGGCGATAAAATTCCTTATGAATCAGTGACCGTCGTTCCGGCGGTTGGCAATGGACCAAATGCTGCAGTCTCGGCCGCGAGACTTGGCCTGAATTCCGCCCTAGTAACTCATATCGGAGATGATAAAAATGGCGAAGACTGTCTGGCGTCATTAGAACGCGACAAAGTAATCACCAAGTACGTGGAAAAAGAAAAAGGCAAACCCACAAATTATCACTATGTTCTGTGGTATGATGCTGACCGCACTATTTTAGTGAAACATACTGAATTTGATTATAAATTTCCCAATATACCCAGTGCTTCTTGGATTTATCTCACTTCCCTTGCCGCCAATACTCTGCCATACGAAGAAGAGATAGCCGAATATCTAAAAAATAATCCGGAAACAAAATTGGCTTTCCAGCCCGGAACTTTTCAAATAAAATTCGGGACGGAAAAATTGAAACACATCTACGCCCGCACGGAAATATTTTTCTGTAATGTTGAAGAGGCGGAAACAATTTTAAATATTAAAACAAAAGATATTAAAACTCTGGTTAAAGGCCTGCACGCTTTGGGTCCAAAAATAGTCTGTATCAGCGACGGTCCGAACGGAGCTTATGCTTCCGACGGCAAAGACATTTGGTCTATCTCAATGTATCCGGATATTGCTCCGCCACTGGATCGCACCGGCGCGGGCGATGCTTTTTCTTCCACTTTTACTATAGCAATATCATTAGGAAAAACTATCCCCGAAGCCCTGGCTTGGGGACCGATTAATTCCATGTCCGTCGTCCAAGAAATCGGCGCGCAGCGCGGCCTCCTTTCTCGAGAAAAACTCGAAGAATATCTCAAAAACGCGCCGGAGGATTTTAAGGCGAGAAAGGTTTAAATTAGATTTAAATCACCAGAAAACTTGCAGCGGCTTCTTTTTGTTTTTCAAGTTGACCAACAACTTGCTGTCGTAATTGTGCCAGTTGGCTTGCTGTCATATCTGATTCTCTTTGATAAGTCGTTGCCCAAAACTTACTTTCACCAATAGCATCTCGCATTTGTTCTGCAAGAACTAATCCACTGGCATATGTGTGCTTGATTTCTCTCCCTGTCGGCTTTCCCTCACTCAGTATGCTATGAGCAAATATAATGTCATTCTGAAAATGAAAACCTGATCTGGGATCAAATTGTCCTTGCGTTTCACCAAAACGATACCGAGCCATCTCCGCTGTGCCTTCAGATATAATTCTATCTTCAGCGTCTTCCACCCAAAGTTTTTCAAGATGTAATGCTTTTCGAACAGCATGATCTATCTCGTGGACTATGAACCCTAAATTTGTTTGAATGCCATAAGTATATTCTGGAGCATGTACAATCTTTAGGCCGATATAATCTCCTAATTTTTCTTGTGTAGTAGGATTTCTCATGGGGGCAGTTACATCCCAATCAGCTCCAATCAATGGCACACTTATCGTCCTATCATCCTTAGTTATATCAATCACAGGTACTGCTATCTCTTGATTTCTCAAGTGATCTACGGAGAAATCTTTTTTTGCAATTCTAAACATGCGTTCTATGCCCTCTATCTGGTTTTGAGGTAGAGTTGTAAATCTTATTTGAACGCTTACGCCTAAGGCCTGATAGTAATTATTTAAATATTCCGTTAGATTGACATCCTGACCTTCCTTGGTTCTATAGAGGCGATTGGTAGGATTAATCAACATATTAACTACCGCCTGTCGATCACGAAAAGATAGTGGTTCTTTGTCTGTGCTTTGCGCGTATCGCTCAATAATACCTTCGTCTGCAGCAACAACTACAGATTCTAGATGTTCTAAATAAGCTTTATTGGAAGATTCTACTATTGCTGCCATACTGGTATCAGATTCTAAGCCATGTAATAGAATTTGTATATTACGATTTCTTTTTAAACGATCCGAAAAATTTTGACCTAAAAGTGGACTGCTTTCGATGGCATTTTGAACACCTTCAAGGTCAAAAACTGGTGTGACTGGAAAATTTGCTCCCTCAACAATTTCAGCCCTTTGTGGTTGATCGTCAGGATTTGATACAGATTTTTCGTCAAGTCCTTTCATAGTAATCGTCTATCTTGCTGACTCCAAATTTAGAAGTTTTCTTTGGTCTTCATTCGCCTTACGAGCAGCTTCGGTAAATACTCGTTCCTTTTCTTTAGGAGTCGCATGCATCAAGAAATCTCCAAAATCTCTACCTTTTACGGAGTTTTTACTTCTTTTGTTGAATATTTTCATTAAGCGATTTTTCATACCTTATTAAGTATATTATAAAGTTCTTCTTTAGTAAATACCTCTGGCAGAAACTCATAAATTGAATCTATATTGTCCCAAAAAGTCATTGAATTTTTCATTACTTCTTTGTCTACAAAATTGAGAACAGGTTCCATCTAAAATAAAACTCTGTTTTTGATGGAAAAGATTGTCTAAAATTCTATCAGTAATAATAGATACTGCTCCTTATTATTCATCCGGTATTTTTTATAAATTAGGTCAATTTTCTTTTGAGTACTTTTTTCACCGCCTCCTTGATAGAATCTTTACCCATGCCGTAATGTTCTACTAGCTCGTCCGGCGTGCCGGACTGGCCGAATTTGTCGCGCACGCCGATGAATTCTATTGGCACCGGAAAATTTTGCGCTAGGACTTCCGCCACGGCCGAGCCCATGCCTCCGGCGATTTGATGTTCTTCCACGGTCACTATTGCTTTGCATTCTTTGGCCAGAGCCACCACAGCCTTCACATCTATCGGTTTAATGGAAGACAAATTCATCACTTTAGTTTTTACACCTTCTCCGCCTCCGCCAGAATGGGCGGATGGCGGACTCTCTAATTCTTTGGCGGCGACTAGAGCATGGTGCAAAAGCCCGCCGGTGGCAATTATTCCCACTTGCGCTAGTCCTACATCCGGCATCCAGTAAATTTCGGCTTGGCCAATTTGCAAAGGAGTTTCCTCCGTCGTAATGATCGGCGTTTTTTCACGAGCCAAACGCAAATAACCTGGCTTGCCACTTTTAACCAATGCCAGCGTCGCCTTTTTTGCTTCAATCGCATCGCACGGAGAAATGACATCCATATTCGGCATTACCCGCATCAAGGCGATATCCTCCAGCGCTTGATGCGTGCCGCCGTCCGGCCCGACGGAAATACCCGCGTGCGAGCCGACTATTTTTACCGGCCGGTCATTATAAGCGATCGTCGTCCTAATCTGTTCCCAATTTCTGCCCGGAGAGAACATCGCATAAGAAGAACAAAAAGGAATCTTGCCCATGGCCGCCATACCGGAAGCAATGGTAACTAAATTCTGCTCGGCCACGCCGACTTCCACAAAACGCTCCGGAAATTTTTCTTTGAAAAAAATCATCTGGGTGGATTCGGTCAAATCGGCGCACAAAGCCACCACATTTTTATCCGCCTCGCCGGCCGCCAGCAATCCCTGCCCGAAACCTTTGCGGATCGGCACTTGTTCCACATCTTCGTTGAAAATCTTGGGATTAAGTTTTAGTTTTGGATTTAACATTTTGGTTTCGCCTCGTCCCGGACAAGGCATGTTGCCTTGTCCGGGACGAGGCGTTTATTCTGACCTAATTTTCCCGCCCAGGGTTCGCAACTCATTCAGCGCGATTTTTGCCTCTTCTTTGTTCGGCGGTTTGCCATGCCATTTATAATCCCGTTCAAATTCATGCACTCCTTTGCCGGGAATCGTATGCACGATGATAACCGTCGGCTTTTCGTAAATCGCCTGCGCTTCTTCTACTGCTTCATTCAGAGCCCGGAAATCGTGTCCCGAAACTTCCAGCACATGCCAATTAAAAGCTCGCCATTTATCAACCTACGTCTCCAGCGGCATTATCTCTTCGGTAAAACCATCTATCTGGATATTATTGCGATCAACCAGGGCAATTAAATTTCTCAATTTATTTTTCCCGGCCAGCATAATTGCCTCCCAAGTATTTCCCTCATCGTGTTCCCCATCCGACATAAAACAATAAATAAATCGGTCTTTGTCTTTGTTGTCCATTCGGTCGGCCAAAGCCATACCAACGGCCTGCGAAAGCCCCAGACCAAGCGGCCCGGAAGAAGTCTCCACATAAGGCAAATATTCCCGGTGCGGATGTCCTTGCAGGCGAGTGCCAAATTTGCGCAAAGTTTTCAATTCTTCCAGCGGAAAATATTCTGCCTGCGCCATGGTCGCATAGAGCACCGGGCAGATGTGCCCATTGGAAAGCACTAACCGATCGCGCTCTTCCCAAGATGGATTTTTCGGATCGTGTTTCAAAATATGAAAATAAAAAAGAGTAAAAACATCGGCCATGCCCAACGGCCCGGCCGTATGTCCGCTCCCCGCTTCTAGTAACATAGAAATTATATTTTCGCGAATATTGTTCGCTTTAATTTCCAGCTCTTTGATTTTTTGATCTGATAAAAATGACATAATTAAAGTTACAAATTTTTAAATCGTTCGATTGTTCCAATTATATCATCCGCATTGAAAATTGCCGAGCCGATGACCAGGCGGGAGGCCCCCGCGCTTACTAGCGCGGGGGCCGTCTCCAAATTCACTCCCCCATCAACAGAAATCACCACCTCCGGAAATTTTTCTTTCAAATTTTTTATATGCTCCAAAACTTTTTCATCAAAATTCTCTCCCTGAAAACCAATTTGATCTATGCCCATGCATTGCACGAAATCTATATGTGAAATCAAGGGAAAAATTTGCTCTAGGGATGTAGCAGGATTGATAGCCACACCCATTTGGATACTATCTCTAACAAACATATCAACCCCCTCCAGAAAATGCCGAAATTCTTCTAAATCACCCACTGCTTCCAGATGAAAAATTATTCTTCGGGGTCCTAGCTTAGTATAAATATCAAAATTATTTACTGCATCCGCTACCATTAAATCAAGTTCAAAATCAACATCTTCCCAAAAGGGCATCCCCTCCTCTTCCCGTAAAATTTTTTGAAAATGTTCATCAAAACTGCTTCCGACAAAAGGCCAAGTAACATTTTTTACAAAAACTCCGTCGCAAATATCCACTTGCGCAACCGGAACTAGGCCGCGCACCAGCGCAATTTTGTTTTTCAAATCTTCATAATTTTTCGGCAGGATCGCCGGTATTATTTCCATCATGAAAATGTTCGATTCGTTTTAAAACTTATTAATTCTCCTAGCATGCCTTGCTTCGCCAGAAAATTTGGTAGTCAAAAAAAGTTCAACGGCAAATTTTGCTTGATCTTCCGAAACAAAACGAACCCCAATAGACAAAATATTCGCGTCGTTGTGCAGGCGAGCAAGTTTGACAATTTCAAAAGGGTCCACGCTCTGCCGGCCCTTGATATCAATCGCCTCTTTCGGAAGAACTTCCCCATAAAATACTACGGCTCGCACTCCGGCAACTCTGTTGGCGCACATTGCCTCGCCTTGCCCCGAACCGCCCAAAATAATTCCGAAACTTTCCTTATTGTTGGCGACACTTTGTGCCACCGCGCGACTGAAATTCGGGTAATCATCATCGGCATCATATTTAAAGGCGCCCTGGTCTTCAATTTCATAGCCAAGTTCACCTAAATATATTTTAAGTTTTTCTTTCAACTCATAACCCGCATGATCCGCCCCGATGAAAATTTTCATATTTAAATCTTAATTTCTAATTTACCACCCAGCGCAGTTGAAAGTTTTTTTAAAAATGAAAGCGTGGGGTTGTATGCCCCAGATTCAAATCTAGCTATTGCAGGTTGTTTGGTTCCCAATTTCTTTGCCAAATCTTTCTGAGACATTTTATTCTTTAGTCGCATTTTTATCATTGCACGAACAATAGCAAACTCTGGCTCTAAATCATCATAGGCCTTTTTAAACTCTGGATCTTTCATCCATTTATCATGCAAATCGGAAAATTTTGTCATATTTTTTATTGATTTTTTTTGTTCTTTTTTCATGCTATTAAGTATAACATATACGTTATATTAAACAAGTGGATAACTTACAGAAGCATTTCATATCTCCTCTTAGCCAAATTTAACTCTCTTTTTGGTATTTGATCTTGCTTTTTAATAAAAATGTGGAGCAAAACAGCACAATTTTCATGAAAACAATATATGATTCTGATGGGAATTTTTCCAGATATGCGTAATTCAAATAGTCCAACACCTAAGCTTTTACTATAGGGCATTTCTATCTCACTTCCAATCATTATCAACATATGCAAAATCTTTGAAACTTTACTTCTGGTAATTTTTTCTAAATTATCCAAAAATTTATCTATATCCTTTGTAAAATTTCTAATTTCCATTTCCCAGGGAGATTATTTGATTACAGAACCTGCTTTAATCACATGATCCACCAATGTGTAACAATACCCCATTTCGTTGTCATACCAAGCAAGGACTTTCACTAAATTACCGCCCACCACGCGAGTCAGACCCAGATCGGCAATCGCCCCATAGCGGCTACCCAATATATCGGTGGAAACCAGTTCTTCTTCGGTCACGGCAAATACACCCTCCCAGCGTTTTTCTCCGGCGGCCTTTTTTAAAATTTCATTCACTTCTTTTTTACTAGTGTCGCGCTTAGCGATAAAGGTCACGTCCACTATTGATCCGGCAATCACCGGCACTCGCATGGCAATCCCGTCAAAAAGTCCTTCTAGTTTAGTAAAAGCTTTGGTCACAGCAATGGCCGCGCCAGTAGAAGTCGGCACAATATTTTCCGATGCGGCTCTGCCCTCCCGCAAATTATGCTGATTGGGACTATCAACCGAAGGCTGGCTGTTGGTCATTCCGTGAGCAGTGTTCAAAATCGCTTTCTCAATACCCAGGGCCTCATCCAAAATGGCAATCAGCGGACTGCCGGCATTGGTGGTGCAAGAGGCGTTGGAAGTAATGAGGCAAGTGGAAAGTTTTTCTTCGTTCACTCCCATCAGGACGGTCGCTCCTGGAACGCCGGCCTGCGGTTCATCTTTCATCGGGGCGGTGACGACCACTTTTTTCGCCCCCGCCTCCAGATGCACTTTTGATTTTTCGTAACTGACAAAAAGTCCGGTGGATTCCACCACCACATCAATATCCAAATCTTTCCACGGCAATTGACTCGGGTCTTTTTCTGCCAAAACTTTTACCTTACGCCCATCAATTAATAAATTATTTCCCTCGACTTTAATATCTTTTTCCCATTTTTTATAAACCGTATCGTATTTCAGTAAATAAGCCATGTTGGCAATGTCGCCCAAATCATTCACCGCCACCACTTCAATCTCCGGCCGCTCCCAAGCGACTTTCAAAAACGCTCTGCCAATTCTCCCAAAACCATTGATGCCAACTTTAATTTTTTTCATAACTTTATTATATTATTTATAAATATCTTTGCGATGACAAACTTTTAGAATTTTAGCTGTATCATTTTCAACATCAAAAGAAACACGATAATCTCCAATACGAAAACGATAGTCTCCCAGTTTGAAGTTATTCAAATGTTCTGCAAAATAAAGTGGGTTTGGAGACGACATAAAAAATTTAAGCTTATTCATTATCTGCAACTGAATTTCTTTTGGAAGTCTGAAAAATTCTTTATCGGATTTTCCCTTGAAAGTATAATGCATACTACTAGATAAGCCCTAATTTTTTATACAAAGCATTGGCGGATATTTCTTTTTTGGAAGCGCGAGCACTTGCGATATCTCTTTGATATTTTTTAGAATTAGACATTTGATAATATTCTTCAAGCATACTAGCTCTTTTACTAATCAATTCCCACACACGAACAGGCAAAACCACCACGGGACTTTTGCCGAGCCTGAAAATTTGCGCTTTTTTAATTAAAGTATCCATGATTATATAATACACCATGAACAAAACAGGCGCAACAGCTTGGCTTTGACAATAATCACCACCCCGCCCTAAAGGGCACCCCTCCTCCACAAGGCGGGGAGGGTACAGAAAATTCCCCGACAAACTTCTACCATCTTGAACATATGTAAAAGATAGTAGAAATGTCCACCAACTTTGGTATATACACTTTTTGGTGGACAAAGTAAAAAATTGGAATAAAAAAGGCCCAACACGATGTTCTGTGTTAGGCCCGTCGATGTCTTCGATGTTGTGTCCGTACGCGCCGGACACCTGCGGAGTCGAGGCCGTGTCCTCATAAGTCCGGCCTGTATTGGCTAGAGACTTTTTTAGAACATTCCAACTATCGAATTCTGAATTCATACTTGTAAATTATATGCTATTATTGTGAAAATGGAAGAAGTCAAACCACAATTCATCCACCTCCACACTCACTCGCATTATTCTCTACTCGACGGGCTTTCCAAGCTGGAAGATTTGGTGGAACTGGCTAAGAAATTCAAGATGCCGGCGATGGCTTTGACTGATCATGGAAATATGTATGGCGCGATTGAATTTTATAAGCTGGCCAAGAAAGAAGGGATCAAACCGCTCATCGGG
>OBEQ010440737.1_pt1 | contig 10276 bp, 11 predicted proteins | sample 1670901 | NCBI WGS metagenome assembly OBEQ01 (sample SAMEA104232315, study PRJEB22302) | groundwater metagenome | biome: forest; feature: aquifer; material: groundwater | place: USA | collected 2011-08-07 | depth 5.4 m | reverse complement strand
TAGACGAAAAATTGAAAGCCGTTTCTATAACTGAAAACGGAATAGAAAAAGTTGAAAAGGCATTGGGACTGACCAATATATATGACGAAGGCGGCACCAGACATGTTCATCATATGGAGCAAGCATTGAAAGCCCAGATATTATTTAAACGTGACCGAGATTATGTCGTTAAGAACGGAGAAGTGATAATTGTCGATGAATTTACAGGGCGTTTGATGCCTGGCCGGCGCTGGTCCGAAGGTTTACACCAGGCTGTTGAAGCCAAAGAGGGAGTAAAAATAGAAAAAGAATCCAAGACACTAGCGACCATCACTTTTCAGAACTATTTTCGTTTGTATAAAAAGCTTGCCGGTATGACCGGAACCGCCCAGTCATCCGCTGAAGAGTTTCATAAAGTATACAAACTGGATTCCATTGTTATACCGACCAACAAACCAATGATAAGAAAAGATTTGCCAGACAGGATTTACAAAACCGAAGCCGGAAAGTTACGAGCAATCATCAGAGAGATCAGAGAAGTACATGAAATAGGTCAGCCGATACTTGTCGGTACGGTTTCAATTGAGAAGAATGAACTGCTTTCGTTAATGCTGGAGAGAGAAGGGATTCCCCACACTGTTTTAAATGCCAAAAACCACGAAAAAGAAGCTGAAATGCATGCTCAAGCGGGTCGACCCGGAGCGGTGACTGTGGCGACAAACATGGCTGGACGAGGTGTGGATATAATTTTGGGCGGAAATCCAATTGAGGCCAGACCTCAATTGGAGGCCATAAAAGCGGGTGGGCTTCACGTCATAGGAACTGAACGCCATGAAGCGAGACGCATAGATGACCAGTTGCGTGGCCGTGCCGGAAGACAAGGCGACCCGGGCTCTTCGAGGTTTTTTGTTTCTGTGGAAGATGAGCTTGTCCGTGTCTTTGGGGGCGATAAATTAAAAAATTTAATGGATCGGCTCGGAGTGGGAGAGGATGATGTTATAGAAAACAGGTTTGTCTCAAGCGCCATTGCTCAAGCCCAGTCTCGCATAGAAGGCCATAATTTTGATATTAGAAAATATGTTCTGGAATATGATGATGTGATGAATAAGCATCGTGAGGCGGTATATAGGCTAAGAAAGGAAATCTTATCGTCCGAAAACAGTAAAGAAGTAGTTTTGGATTATCTCCGGACTCAGATTAAAAATTTGGTAGACTTTCATACTCAAGGTCAAGATTACAATTGGAACATTGAAGAAATTTCTGAATCGTTAAAAACAATGGCTTCGTTCCAACCAGATTTACACGCCGAACTTTTAGAGGCTTCAAAATACCACGATCGTGGTATTTTGAAGCAGATGATTATTCAAAAACTGGAGGAGTTATATGAAGCAAGAGAAAAAGAAGTTGGTACTGAAAGCATGAGACGCTTGGAAAAATTGGTCTTACTCCGGACAATTGATGAATTATGGATTGACCACATTGAAGCTATGGAATATCTGCGCGATTCAGTCCGCTTGCGGGCTTATGGACAAAGAGACCCCTTGGTGGAATATAAGATAGAAGGGCAGAATATGTACAATCAATTGGTTATGTCCATCGGGGCTCAAGTGGCGAACCTTATATTCAAAGTAAGCTTTATGGAACAACCCAAAACGATTAATGTCCAAGAAAGAAGACCCGATACTATCGGCGATTCAAGCGACCACTCTCATCAGCCGATAATTAATGAACCAACCCATCGCGATAACGAAATGAAGGTCGGCCGAAATGACCCCTGCTGGTGTAACTCGGGTAAAAAATTTAAGAAGTGCCATGGAAAATAAAAAACAAATTAATTATCAACATTAACTCTTGACATCAAGTTTGTCTTAAGATAAACTTGATGTATTATGAAAACACACATTTTGGGCCTTAAAGAATTAAGAGAAAATATGCAAAAATATGCTTCCTTAGTTAAGAAGGGGCAATCTTTTATCGTGATCAAAAAATCAAAACCGGTTTTTAAGATTTCTGCCGTTGAGGAAGACGAAGGACTTTGGGAAACAGTCATTGATTTTACTAAAATTAGAAAAGGCGGTATTCCAGCCGAAGAATTACTGGCTCGTTTGTAATATGGATAAGATTGATAAGGCCATTCAAAAACTTACCAAGAAAGAAAAGAAGTGGATTAAAGAAGTTGTTAAAGCGCTCCGGTCGGGGCGTTTTGATAATTTAGATATTAAAAAACTTATTTGACGTTTTGGGCGATGAGGAGCGGGAGCTAAGAAAGCAGCAGCTTCTTGACCAGCTTGAGGCCAATACGGTTATTGCCGGGGAGCTGGTAAAAGTAATGCGCGCTACCTGTTCGGCGGGGCTGTCTATTCTTCACAAGGCCGTCGGCCATTACTTTGATTATGTAACGGTTTATCGTCCGGTCGCAGAGTTGAGGGATGCGGCTAAGACCCTGACTGAAACCAACAAGGGTATGTATGTGGCAAAAGATGCCATCATTACAACATTCCAAGCATCCGTTGATGCAATCCGCAAATCAATCAAAGCGGCCCAGTTGGTCAACAGCTACTCGTTGGTTTCGGGCGACATGGGCAAGATGCTTGACGAGGCCCAGTCGCTTATCGGCGCTGATGCCAAGACGATTATGAGCACTTCACCAAAAAGGAAAGAACTGCCAGTGATTGATGCTTCTGTCATTCCAGCAGAATCAGTACAGGTTGTAGCAGCAAATTAATTTTTTTGACCCCGCCAGAGCGGGGTTTTTAATTTGACAACTTTTGTTGTGGAGCTATACTTTAAGTAAACATGAAACAAAGAAAAACAACTACGCTAGACGATTTGGCTAATATGGTGGCCAAGGGATTTGAAGGTAGTGATCGGAGGCTTGATCATATAGAAAGCAGAATGGCTACCAAGATTGACTTAATAAAAGTTGAACAAAGACTTGGTAAGATTGAATATCAAGTCGACGAAGTTTATGATATTCTCAAGCGTTTTGAAGAAAACGATATTTTGAATCTCCAAAAAAGAGTTCAGGTTCTCTAAAAAGCGGTAAGGTCTTTGGCTAGTCAAACCTCTAAATAAAATTGGGATAGTTGCTCCCTCGCCAGAGCAGGTGTTTTTAATTTGACACATACATAAATTTATGTATAATATGTCCTATTCATTGGTCTTTGAAAAGAGAAAACTATGCTAGGAAACATAGAGATACTTGGCTACAAAGAAGCCTTAGAGAGAATTAAGGTTTTGAAAAATGAATTAATAAGTAAACTGGCCGGCCTTGAAAAGTCAAAAGGCGAATATTTTTGGCTTTGTCTTTATACTCTCGCTGTTTGCGCTCAAGAGCAATTGATTTCTTCATTGAACGACGACATTATCGCTTCTAGTATTCCCTGGGATACAGAATCGGATCTCCCGTTAGTTTCTTGTACTATCGGTGATGCCATAAGTTATGCCGAAAGGTTAAAAGACCCCAAAGACCATCTTCTCAAGGCCTTACTTCTATCTTTCTCCGGCTGGACACTATTGAGTACAGAAAAGGACGAAAAAGGTGAGGATAAAGAGTGTGCCTGTGGTAATGGTGTGCTTCGTAAAATAGCCATAGATATTTTGGTTCAGACCAATATGCAAATAATGAAAATTCCCAAAGAGCCGCCATTAGATTGGCTATATATTGATGTTAATTTTCTGGTGGGAGTTCAGTCGGATGACCAGAATCATTTGGAGCATCACTATAGTTTTAAAAAGCAAAGCGTCAGGCACGAAGGATTAATTATCATTTTTAGTTCACACGGAGGAATGTTTAGGGTTAAAAGTGATAATGTGATTGATTACCAAGATGGGCTTCATCAGGCCGAACAATTCAGGACCAATAAAATGGAAAAGATTCTTGATGGGCTGATCGGTTCTTTCAATAAAGCGGCATAAATGCCGCTTTTAAATTTTATAAAAGTAACGTATATTATGCTGTATATGACTGATAAAAAACAAATTGTTGTTGCCGTGTCCGGGGCGTTTGACCCAATCCATATTGGTCATATTAGATTGATCAAAGAAGCCAAAAAATTAGGCGATAAGCTTGTGGTAATTTTAAATAATGATAACTGGCTTAAAAATAAAAAAACTCACGTTTTCATGCATCAAAACGAACGAAAGGAAATCCTTGAGGCAATTCAAGGAGTTGACGAGGTTATTTTGAGTAGTCATCCGCACAATCCTAAAGATATGAGCGTTTCTGCAGAGCTACTCAAAATTAAGCCCGATATTTTTGTTAAAGGAGGGGACCTTAAAAGCGAAAATGATGTTCCTGAAATCGAAGTATGCAAAAAAGTAGGCTGTAAAATTATTTTTAACTCTGGACATGGGGGAAACTTTCACTACAGTTCTTGGCTTTTGGCGAACTATATCAGAAGTTTGAATCGAGCTAAGCAAATTGATGTAAATAAGATTCTTGTCAAGATAAAAAAAGCGCTTAAAAAACCTGAAACGATAGTTTCTTTAAACACCAAGTTAATATTAAGCGAGATTGTTTTAAATATCATGAATCGGCGTCGGGCATTCGGCTTGTTTGTTATTTTAGGATGGCGTGATGAGTGGAATAGTTTTACTGACGTTCCCGATAGCAATCAGGATCTTTATAAAAAACATCACGTGAACTTGAAGGATCTTGTTAAAGAAGGCAAGCATTATAGAGTTGAATCCACTTTAGATTTTGATGGGGCAATTTTAGTTGATAAAGATAGCAATATCTTGGATTCAGGAATTATAATTGAAGGTTTACGGCCTAAAGTTATCGCTAACAAAATTAATCCGGGTAAGTTCAAAGATCTTTCCGAACAGTTTGGATTTAAGGGCAAGGTTCATTCTCGGCATCTCTCGGCAATTACCGCTTCATATATTTTTAAAGGGACGACAGTGTTTACTGTTTCCGAAGAAAATGATTCTTTTCATGTTTTTGAAAACGGAAGGATCATTTACTCGTTGTAATAAAAAATAGCCCATCAGGACTATTTTGTAATTTTTTCAAACATTGCATTAGTTTCTTCAATTAACTTTTGGCGTATCGCCGGTTCGCTTGACGAATGGCCGGCAGTAACTATGTGAAGTTCGGCGTTTGGTAGGGCCTTAGCAAGCCGATAAGCGCTGATTGGCGGACAGACAATATCATACCGTCCTTGAATTATAGATATTGGAACCTTGGGAATATTTCGAGCGTTGCCGATGATGTGTTTGTCTGTCAGAAAACAGTTATGGTCATACAAATAATGCATCTCCATGATAGCCAGAGATTCGTAAGGAAAGTCGGAGGTTTCTTTATCCACCGCCTCATCTTTTTGGGGTTCGAGATGAAGAAGAGCTTCTTCATAACGCGCCCACTCATAGGCAAAATGTTTACGGACTAGAGGTTCATTGGATTTTAACTGCATGGAATAGTATTTCGCCGGATCTTGTTTAAATTCTTTTGGAACAAAACTTATAAACCTTTCCCAGGCTTCGGGGAAGAAAAGAGCTGTACTGCCGTTGAAAAAATAATCACTCTCCTCTTTTTCTCCGAGAAAAATTCCCCTTAAGACCATTCCGGAAACCATATCCGGGAATATAATTGAAAATACTAATGCCAATGTTGAACCCCATGATCCGCCGAAAAGAACCGTTTTCTTCACGTCGAGATGTTCCAGTAAAGTTTTTATATCTCCGGCAAGATACCAGGTATTATTATTCTCAATACTTCCAAAGGGTCGCGACCGTCCGCTGCCACGCTGGTCAAAAAGAATGATTCGCCATTTTTCTGGATCAAAGCAGCTTCGGTCATTTGGACCGCATCCGCCACCCGGTCCGCCATGCAGAAAGAGAATTGGTTCTCCGTTTGGATTTCCACACTCCTCATAGTAAAGTTGGTGATCGCCGACGACGGGCAAAAACCCAGAATTATGAGGCTCAATTTCAGGATAAAGATCATGCCCTTGATTGACTTCAGATCCGTCCATTTTTTCTCCTTGTTGGAAAATAACTTTATATAATTAAACTATACATATTAATTTCAGTCAATTGACCGTTAGTCGGTTATATTGTACTCTCCATGTTAAGAACTTTAACATTATAAGGAACAATGAAATGCATTCCGCAGTAGTCGCTCTGAAAAATAAGCTTATCGAATTAAGGCATCTAGGTTCGGTGAATTCTCTTTTGGGCTGGGATCAGCAGGTTAATGTTCCATCCAAGGGCCATGAGGCCAGAGCCGAAGTGATTGCCTATATTTCCGGATTGGCGCATAAGAATTTTACTTCTCCAGAATTTGAAGATGTTTTAATGCTGGCAAAAGATTTTATGGACAAAGGCTTATTGGACGCTGATGAGTCTTGTATTGTTCGTGAGACTTTTGATGACTTTGTGAAACTAAAAAAACTGCCCAATGATTTTGTTAAAGAACTTAGTTTGGTTTGTGCTCGTGCCCACGATTATTGGGTCAGGGCAAGAAAAGTTTCCGACTTCGGATTGTTTGCTCCCCATTTGAAAAAGATTGTTGAACTTAAGAGGAAAGAGGCTGGGCTAATTGGTTTTGCGGCCTCGCCCTATGATGCCTTACTTGATGACTACGAGCCCGGCTTGACTAGCGCACAGGCAGGGGAAGTACTTGATGAAATTAAAAATTTTCTGGTTCCCTTAGTGGCAAAAATTAAAGATTCAAAAGTTATTATTGACAGGACCTTTCTAAGAGGGCCATGGCCTATTGGAAAACAAAAGCGCTTTGCCAAAATGGTTATATCAAAGCTTGGTTTTGATCTTGAAGCTGGCCATATGGGTGTAAGTCCGCACCCGTTCTGTGACAGCTTGCACCCCACCGATACTCGCATTACGGTGCGTTATAGTGAAACCGATTTTGTCGAGCAATGTCTGATGAGTGCGATTCACGAAGCCGGTCATGGCATGTATGAACAGGGGCTACCAATAGAATATTTCGGTACTCCGAGGGGAGAGGCCGTGTCTTTAGGAGTACACGAGTCCCAATCTAGATTTTGGGAAAATATTATCGGCCGGTCAAGATTTTTTTGGAAGTACTTTTATCCAGAGCTTAAGGCCTATTTTAGTGATATCTTGGTTGACATTTCTTTTGAAGATTTCTATAAAGCAATCAACCACGTCAAGTCATCGCTGATAAGGACCGATGCCGATGAAGTTACCTATAATCTTCACGTTATTTTTCGTTTTGAAATAGAGAAAGACTTGATAGAGGGGAAAACAGAAGTAGAAGATCTACCCAAAATATGGAACCAGAAGGTGTTAGACTATCTGGGAGTAGAAGTTGATAGTGATGCCGATGGCGTGCTTCAAGATACGCATTGGGCTGATGGATCGTTTGGCTATTTCCCGACTTATACACTAGGAAATCTTTATGCCGCCCAGCTTTATGCAGCAGCTAGAAATACTTTGCCCGGGGGGCTGGATTCCCAAGATTACTTTAATTTCTTTTGCGATTGGCTTAGGGTGAACATTCACAGTAAGGGTCAACTCTATGGATCAACAGAGTTAATTGAGCGTGTTACGGGAGAAAAACCGACTAGTCGCTATTTTAAGGATTATATTACTTACAAGTATTCCGAAATATATAGATTATAAAAACCCGAAAGGGTTTTTTATTTTTTGACAAATCGTATAGAAACTGATTTATTGTATGTAAATTGTTTTTTGAAAAACAGGTGAAATATGGATCCGCCGATTGTCTACATCGAGAAAGAATCATTTTTAACGATGGTTCTTGCTTCTGTGGAAACTTTTAATAGGGAGTGTTTTGGATATATTTTTGGATACAAACCGTCAAGACACAGAAATAGTTTTGTCATTACCAATGCTGTTGCCGTTCAGTTGGCCAAAAAACGTAAAAATACAGAAATAGATCAGAGTGACCTTAGTTATAGAAACATGTGGAAGCTTTTTTCAAAATACCCCACCCTTTTTAGGGTTGTCGGTGACTTTCATTCTCATCCCGAGTGGGGACATCATAAGAGGATAGCTAATTTTAGTGACGGCGATATTGCCGATATGATTGAGAAAGAGTATCCCATCGGCGTGGTTATAAAGATAAGTTCTTTGAATAAAGAGCGGATTTTGTGGGAGAGTGCCGGCGATGGGGGCATAAGGGGCTCCCTTGGTAAATATAAATTTCATATTAATGTTTGCCGGGTAGTTAAAGATGGCGACAAGCACATCAGCGAGTCTCTTATTATTCAAGCGTCCGCAGCCATTAAATATCTAAACAGAGCGCTGGGATATTAAGCCACGTTGGATATGCGTGGCTTTTGTTTTTTTAAATTAAAGGTTAGGATTAGTTATTATGTCGTCTAAAATAGGAACTCTTAAAATTTCCCGAAGCGGGTTGAAATTATTTCTTGATTGTCCAAGGTGTTTTTGGTTGGACCTGCACCACAAAATAAAAAGACCTCCCGGATACCCATTTACACTCTCAATAGCTGTCGATTATCTCGTTAAAAAAGAATTTGATACCTATCGTGAAAAAGGTCAACTGCCGCCGGTTTTAAAAAACTATGGCATTAAAGATGCCAAACTTTATAATGGTGACGATCTTTCCGAATGGAGGAATAACTTTAAAGGAATTTCTTATTTTGACGAAAGTCTTAACGCTTACTTGTATGGTGCTGTTGACGATGTGCTTGAATTTTCAGACGGTTCTTTGGGGGTTATTGATTATAAGTCTTCCGGTGCAAAAGAAATAACAATCTATGACGACTATCAGAAGCAGATGGACGTCTATAATTACATTTTAAAACAAAAAGGTTATGAAACTTATCCCGAAGCGTTTTTCGTTTTTTATAAAGTAATCAAAGAAGGAGAAACTGGATTTTACAATGCCTTAAAATTTACTGAAGAGGTGAGGCCAGTCAAGGTTAACACAGAGTGGGTTAGCCAGACTTTTGAAAGTGCCGTCGAGCTTGCCCGTTCTGATACTCCTCCCGCTTCAGGCACATCGGGGAAAAATGGCTACTGCGATCACTGTCATTTTGTGGAACTCGCTAGTCAGTATAAGGTTGCTCCAGACTTAAACATTTAGCTTGCTTATTTAGGTCGGTTAGACTATGCTTGCAGAGGTATATTTGACATTTAGGTGAAAAGTGAGAAAAGCGACTGCTTTTATTTCTGCGTTAGTTCTTTCAATTTTGACGGTAAGTCCGGTACTTTCTCAAGATAGAGACAGGGATCGAGGTAGGCGGAGAGCGCCTGACCCTCCAGCCAGAGGTCAGGCGGTGCCAAGAGAAAGGCCACGCGAGAATCCACCGCCTCCAAGAGCTGAGCGTCGACCAGATCGAGATGATCGTCGGACTACTCCTCCGCCACAGAGAGTGGTTCCACGGACTTCTCCTCGGTATAGCCCGTCACCTCGTTATGAATCAAGGCGTCCAAATCTATATGGTCGTCGGCTAGGATTTCCCGGATTATTTTTGGAATTCCGTTACCATTATCCGTATCCTTATTATTATCCGAGATATAGCCTTGATCAGCGAGTCTGGATTTGTAACCGGGGTCACTGGGATTATGACGAAGACGGCAATACTATTTGGGTTATTGGTTATTGCAACATCCCTAGCCATCATCATGACTCTTGCTACTACTATTATGACTGTGGCGACAATGAACGTCACTAATGCCCCCCCCTTTGGGCGTTTTTTAATTAAAAAAACCGCCTAATTTAGGCGGGACTCTTACATTACAGACTTCCGTGTCCGTGTAGATGAGAGGTGCTGTAATTAAGCGTTCGTGAACGGCCACAAAATTTACAGGTACGAATTTCAATACTTCCTTCAGAATCCACTTCTTCATTTGAATGTTTGCAGTTAGCTTGAATGGCAGTAAGTTGTCTTCCAAATTCATGATTTTTTCTTTCAAGCTGTATCATTGCTTCTCGGTTTTGTTCAATTTCTTGATTTATTTCTCTGACCAGGTTAACGATGTCGTCATCCAAAAGAATGGTCAAAAGTTCTGTAACTTCTCGGTCTGCATCAGTAACGATATTAGCAACCCTAGCGCTCTTTTGTTCAGCACTAGTGATTTTGTTCAATAGCCGTTGTCTAATATCCGCATAAGCCGAAGTCATATGTGATTACCCCCTTGTTTTTAGTGGACTGTCTAATAAGACACTCTGAATATCAACATTTGTCAATACAATCATAAAAATGAGGGAGTGATGTTTATTACTTTGAACTTTTATTGCCAACCATCACTTACTACCTAAACAACCAGCGAAGGAGGACACTTTTTTAAAATTAGCAAACTTTTAAAAAAGTGTCCTCCT
>OBEQ012393854.1_pt1 | contig 10277 bp, 10 predicted proteins | sample 1670901 | NCBI WGS metagenome assembly OBEQ01 (sample SAMEA104232315, study PRJEB22302) | groundwater metagenome | biome: forest; feature: aquifer; material: groundwater | place: USA | collected 2011-08-07 | depth 5.4 m | reverse complement strand
TCGTCCTCCTCGACACTCGGTGTCTTCCGTATCATTCGTAGCCTTTGGCTTGCAACCGAAAGAGGTGGGCGTAGGTGCCTTCTTTTGCGAGAAGCTCTTCGTGACTACCGAGCTCGGTAATCGTGCCTCCCTCAATGATGGCGATGCGATCAGCATGGCGCACCGTCGAGAAACGATGGGAGATAAGGATAACGGTGCGGTCGCCGGGAAGTTTCTCGAGTCGGTCGAAGATATTGGCCTCGGCTTCAGCATCAATCGAGGCGGTCGGTTCATCGAGAATGAAGATGCGCGGGTCACGATAGAAAGTGCGAGCAAGCGCCAGCTTTTGCCACTGTCCCGTTGAAGGTTCGAGTCCGCCTTTGTATTGATTGCCGAGCTGCTGACGGTACTGCTTGCCCCACGCTTCAATGAAGGTACTTGCTTCAGATTCTTCGGCCGCCTTCTTCACTTTTGCGCGCAACATTTTAAACTCTGGTCGCGTCACCGACACTGCCTCCTCAACGCTAAACTCGTAACGCGTGTAATCTTGGAACAACGCTCCAAGATGATGATACCAACTGGAGAGCTCTATTTCACGAAGGTCTGTGCCATCGATAAGAATTCTGCCCTTGGTTGGATCATAAAAGCGCGCGAGGAGCTTAATGAGCGTGGTCTTCCCTGCGCCATTGACGCCCACGATTGCAAACTTCTCACCGGCTGGAATGACGAGGTTGATGTTTTTGAGTACCGGCGTTTTGGTGTTGGGATAGCTGAAGCTCACATTTTCAAAACGAATCTCGGGAGTCTTTATTTTTGCGAGCACGATCGGATGTTCTGATTTCTTCACCGTATCTTCGAGCGTCAGGACTTCAAAGAACTCTTCAGCAAAGCGGGCATCAGCATACTGTCGTGCAAGGTTCATAAACAAGGTCGAGAGGCCCACGCGTAAATCGGCAAGCGACGCAAGGAAAAAGGTGAAGGTACCAATCTGCATTGCACCATGAAGGACAGCGCTGATCGCCCATACTGCACCCGTAATAAAGCCGATATAGGTAATCACATTGGCGACGCTCGAACGCCAGAACTTTACCCGGCGCGTCTCTTCTTGCGTACCACGGAAAACCTTGAAATAGGACCCGACCCTTTTTAAAAAATCCGGGGCAAGACCTCCGAGCTTGAGCTCAATGAGTGACCCGAGACCAACAAAATGATTCTTGATATGCCAGTAGCGACGACGCAACTCTGAGTTAGCAACATCAATGCCCCAGATACTATCGGCGTACTTGATCTCGACGATAAGGGCCGGGATAAGGGTGGCAAGAATGATGAGCGCCGTAGGGAGATTGAAAGCGATGAGAATACCTGCGGCGATAAGAACCTCAAGGGCACTTTCACAAATATATGTATTGCGATCCGACATATTGCTCACCCTATACGAACCTGCCTCCCCCACTCTCGTAAGGAGGTTCTGAATCCTAGGGTTCTCATGAGCGGCAATGTCAAGTTCCGAACGCTTCTTTAAAAATCGAACGTTCCAGGTCTCATCAATCTGAAACCACATGATCCAAGAGAGATAATCACGCAGATAACTCACGATATCGGGGATGAAACGGACCATGATATAAAGCCCGATCCACAGGGCAATCCGCCCAGTCCATACTCCTGTCCCAGCACCACGAAGGAGATCGTTAATAAGCAGTGCCTGGGTACCAGATCGAGCGAAGGTAATAAGTGCCGAGACAATGAAGAGCGACGTGACCACACTTAAGAGCCCGGGCCGCAGCGACCAGGCAAAACGCCATGTTGCCCCAGTCACCTTGAAGTAACGCCGCACCACTGCGCCCATTGCTTTGAAAGTTTTCCGAATATGTATCGCCACAGAGAAAGCATAGCGCTGTAGGCCATGTTTGTCGCTTCTCTTATGCACCGTACTAAAGTAAAGACGTCTCTGTACGTTACCATGTATTCTAATATTCTTGAGAATATTAGAATGTTTTTTTAGAGAGGTTTGAGATGAAGGAGGTATTCGCGGTTGCCGGCACGCTCACCGGCGATGGGCGAGGTCGTTACTCCAAGAACAAGCATTCCGAGATCGGGGAGTCTCTTTATTACGTTTTCTTTCACAGCTTCTGCGTCCGCATCAGAGAGTTTTCCTTTGCGCACGAGATCAGGTGCTTCGTAATGGGGCTTGAGCAGTGCAATCACTTCCCCGCCGGGGGCAAGATTGTGGAGGACGTTGGGGAGCACTTTTTCGAGCTTCGTCCAGCTAACGTCAACCGTAATGAGACTTACTTTTATAGGCAATGCGACGTGCATAGCGTTAGTCCGCTCCATAACGACAACGCAAGGATCACTGCGCAACTTCCAATCGAGGACGCCGTAACCAGTCTCGACAGCATAAACTTTCTGCGCACCATGTTGAAGTAGACAGTCGGTAAAACCGCCGGTCGAAGCACCAAAGTCCGCGCACACTTTTCCACTTACCTCAATATGAAAGGTGCCGAGCGCATGCGCCAGCTTTGCTCCGGCTCGAGAAACATACGCGGGCGATTCTGACGCTTGCGAGCTGGCGTGCCCCATTTTATTATTTCAAATGTATGGCCTGCTTGATCTTTCGTACTTCGAGAGAGAGCTCGTCAATGGCTTTGTCGTGTCGGCCAACAACAGTATGCAGAGCTTCGATGGCAACGAAGCGAGTGTGGAGATCATCAAGTTTTTTTGTATTCGCAACAATACGGTTATCCAATTCATGGATTGCATCAGTTACTTTCCCGAAACCGTCTTCCGTATCTTTCTCGAGCACATTAAATCTCTCATCCATCCTGCCAAATCTCTCATCCATCCTGCCAAATTGCTCATCCATCCTGCCAAACTTTGCATGCACCTCCCCAAAACCAGCCGCAACCATCTCGGCCAGCCGCTCGTTCGTAACCGTACCTTTAATGACTTTACCCACAAATTTTTTCTTCATTGCTGTATTGTAGCAAAGCTGGTCTTGAGAGCACAATGCCAGCATTTTAACCCGGTGACCCTACAGGGAACGGCTTAGCCATATCTCCGCTTACAGCGGCTGTACCCCTTTCGCGTCCCGATGGTAATCGGGACATGCTCAAGGTCTTCGATTCCCTGACACGAGTCACGCAGGTGACTCGTTTTTGGTCACAGCATTTCACTGCGCCCATGCTGTGACCCTACAGGGAATCGAACCCTGATTACCGCCTTGAGAAGGCGATGTCCTAACCGTTAGACGATAGGGCCTCACTCTGGTTACTGGTTACTAGTTTCTGGTTTCTGGATACTGGTTAGCGAGAGAAATAGTAACACGAAGTACGGGCAGGATCAACGCTGGGTCCAGACTTTTTCTTGGCGGACGAGGAGCTCGGGAGCACGGGAGGGTTCGGCAAGGAGAGCTTTGACGATATGCTCCATACGCGCACCTTGCGAACCCTTGACGAGGAGGGTATCGCCAACATTGACAAGATCAGGGATCTTTTGAGCCGCTTCTTTTGAATCCGTAAAGCGCATCAGTTTTTCATGATCATAGCCGGCATCGAGTGCCGCCTCGCCAATCATGCGCGCACGCGGACCGACAACGATAAGAAGATCGGCTACTTTTGCTGCCGCTTCGCCCACGTCTCGATGGGCCGACTCGCTAAAGGTGCCGAGCTCGAGCATATCGCCGAGAATCGCAATGCGTCTGCCATGTGTTTCCAACTCTTCCAGTGTTTCGATGGCAAGTTTGCTCGCCGTCGGCGAGGAGTTGTAGGTATCGTCTATGAGTATTGTATTTTTTATTCCACGTAGGAGGCGCAAGCGGCCGCGCGGCTTTTCGGCCATGGCAAGGGCGGCAATCATTTCCACCACATTGAGTTTCTGCGTCATACCGACGGCAATGGCCGCCATGGCCGCATAGATCATGTTCTTACCCGCCGCTCCCGGGAGCCGTACCGGCAAACTCTTGCCCTGATACTCAAGCTTAAAGGTGATGCCATCGGGAATACGCCGCCCATTTTCCTCGCGATAGCTGATGTGATGGTTCGATGCCAAAATGCCCGCCCCTTTGTGAAATCCGAAGGTTATCTCTCCTCGATCGGAGACGTTTGCAATCTACATCGTGACACGATCATCGTAATTAACGACTAACGATCCGCCTTCTCTTATGCCATTGATGATTTTACCTTTTTCAGCATAGAGCGCTTCGGGGCTGGTAAAAAATTCAGAATGGACCGGAGGATAACTCATGCCGGTCATAACAGCAACATCAAGAGAGAGCATCGAAATAGCAGCGCTCATATCTCCGGGGTGATCGACGCCAAGCTCAAGCACCAGCCATTCGGGATAAGCCTGCCTGCCAAAAACTTGAGCAAGCCCATTTATCATATTAGCAAGCCATGCGTAGGGGCTACCCCAGCCACTCGAAAGACCGAGGATGGTGAGTGGCAGTCCGAACTCACTGTTGTAGCTTTTCTGATTTTTCCTTACCCGAAAGCCGGTATCGAGCACGGCCGCAATCATGTCTTTGGCAGACGTCTTGCCGACGTTGCCGGTAACACCAACCACGCGCGGCTTGTATTTTTTGAGCACACACCGTGCCTCCCAAGTAAGGACTTGGATGATTAGTTTACGCAAAACAGATTTCATAGATATTTAGTAGATTCAAGATTCAGGAGACGATTCTTGATTCTTCAATCTTAATTCTTGAATCCTCCGCTTTAGCGGTCGGGTGGTATTTCGTAATAATGCAGGAGAAACTTGGTGAGGTCAAAGAAAGGCTTGGTCAATGTCTCGGAGGCGTACTGCACACCTTGGGGTTCACGAATATACAGAAAGACAAGGAAGCGCGGATCATAGGCGGGGAAATATCCAAAAAAGGAGTGCATGTAGCGACCGACCGCATAGCCGCCACCGGGTTCCGGTATTTGGGCCGTACCTGTTTTGGCGGCTACTGTATAGTGCTCGAGCTTTGCCGTACCATGGGCAAGGGCGCTGTCAACAACCTTAACCAACATTCTTGTTATGGTCGTCGATGTGCGCTCATCGAGAACGCGCCGTTCGGCAACCGGCTCGGTTACCTTTTTCTGACCGAGCGTGTACCGGATTTCCTTGGTCAAGTGCGGGCGCATGATTAGCCCACCGTTCCCGAGAGCGGCGAGCGCGCGAGCCATCGTGAGCGGTGATATGGCAAAGCCTTGGCCGAAGGAATCGGTGGCCAACTCCACCGCTCTCCCGGAGGTGATGGTTTGCGTCAGTCCAAGGGCGTCACCCGGCAGATCGATACCTGTACCCTCGCCAAATCCGAAGTTGCGCAGGTAGCGCTCGAATCGCTGGGCGCCAAGCTGTTGCATGGCAAAGACAGCTCCTGTATTTAGGGACTGGTTCAGTATTTCTTGCATGGGGACGGTACCGCGACCTTTACCATCATAGTTGCTGATGGTCATCGAACCAAACTCTATCTTCCCTTTATCTTTGTAAGTCGTTTCTGGAGTGATGGCCCCGGCATCGAGAGCGGCCGCAAGAGTGAGTGGCTTCATGATGGAACCAAGCTCAAAAACCGATTGTACCAGAGGGTTTTTGAATGTCAGCGGATCGGCATTTCGGACATCATTTGGATCAAAGGTCGGCAGTGCGCTCATGGCCAGGATCGCTCCTGTTTTCGGTTCAAGCACGATCCCGCCCACCTCCTTGCCACGATACTCTTCTTTTACGTTTGCGAGAACATGCTCGAGCTCCGCTTCCACCGTCGGTTCTATTGTGAGAATAACATCACCCTGTTTTCCGACGCCGCGATCGAACAGAACATTGTTTACGTCACTAAAAAGTTCCGCAAAAAAATTGACATAGAGAGTCTGTTCTCTGCGCGTCAACACCTCCTCATCATAGCGTTCTATACCTGCTTCACCCACGAGTCGATCTCCCGAGCTTTCGTCATGGCCGATGAAACCTAGTACGTGGGCGGCCAATTGTTTACCCGGATAGACACGCTCAGCCGTTTTGTGAATCTCAACACCTTGAAGTTTCATCCGTACGATTTGTTCGGCGGCACTCTGCGATAGTCCTCTCCCCAGCACCTCATACGGGTCAGACTTATTGTTAAAGTGATTCAGGAAACCCTCTTCGGAAACTCCGGCGAGCAGAGGTCCAAGTTTCGACCACAACGCTTTTGGATCGGCGATCTTTGCCGGATGAACGGAAATAAAAAAACTGGGACGGACTGTACCCGCTGAAATTATGCTTCCGTCTTTAGGACTGAAGAAGATAGACCCTCGATCGAAACTGTCATCGCCGGCACTCATGTACTGCCGATTGGCTTCCTCACGGTAATTCTGTCCAGAGAATGCCTGTAAGGAAAAAAGTCTGGTCGCAAAAAGAGCCGCCACCAACACTACCAACACCGCCAGTGTTCGCAGACGTCCTATATATTTAGTGCCCATATGCTACTGCCTGATTGATCGAACGAGGGAGAGTGCAGATTCTGGCGCTGGTACAAAATGAGTTACCACGATCTTCGAAAGTCCATATTCGGCCACCTGCGATTCTTCTAGATTGCGTACTGTGGACAGATACTCGGATTCCAATGTCCCAATACTAATATGCGTCGCCGCAATGTCACGGACCAGTCCTTTTGTGGCGGCGACATAGACGACAGAGCTGGCAAGAAAGTATATATACGAGAGGATCATCAGAGCGCTCAAACATAAAACAACGCTCCAAAGACCGGGGCCGGGGATAATCAAATTGTTCGGTAGAAAACGTTCCATTTTAATGTACTTTTTCAAATACTCTTAGTTTCGCGCTACGGCTACGGGGGTTTGCGATAATTTCGTCTTGCGAGGGCACGATAGGTTTTCGATGCAGGGATTGCGCACTCCCTTGCGCTATCCGCTCTCTGCCAAATTGCTTAACGACCCTATCCTCGTTGCTATGGAAACTGATGACGGCCATTCGCCCACCCGGCACGAGATGCGACCACGCGGCCACGAGCCCTTCTTTGAGTGCCGAGAGCTCATCGTTGACACTCATCCGTATGGCCTGAAAGACCTTGGTGGCGGGGTGAAGTCTCCCCCGTTTTGCACTCCCGGGCACGCTGGAAAGGACAAGTTCGGCAAGCTCTCTTGAACTTTCAATCGGTCCGTGCTCTCGCCTTTCCACAATGGCCCCCGCAATCCTGCGAGCGTAACGCTCTCCGCTTCCAAAGAACATGGTCATTAGCTCTTCTTCGGTTGCCTGGGCAAGTAGTGATCGTGCTGTCATTTTTGCCCCCGTCGGTCTGGCGTCAAAGGTCATGAAGAGAGGCTCGTCGCGTTCGAAACTGAAACCTCGTCCGCTCGCCTCGAGCTGGAAAGAGGAAAGTCCCAGATCGAAGAGTGCGGCATCAAGACTCGTGGTTTCGAGCGCAACGAGCACCGCTTCAACGTCTCTGAAATTCGCAAGACGAAGAAATTTATGCAAATGATAGGATGCGAGCCTTGTGCCCACTCGCTCGATGGCCTCGATATCGGCATCTAAACCGATAATGGTTCCATCGACACCTATAGCGCATGCGATGGCCTCGGTATGTCCACCACCACCGAGGGTGGCATCGAGGACTACCATGCCGAGACGTAGGGCGAGACCATCTATTGCTTCATGTAAAAGAACGGGAATGTGTTTTCCGGAGGAACTAGGAACTGAGAATTTGGAAACCGAACTCTTTTTAGCCATGGCTGTTCACGCTCTACTTCCAGGTTCCTAATTCCAAGTTCCTGATTCCTTCTACAGGACACCGAGCTCTCCAAGTTTCTCTGCCAGCTTATCTGCTTCACTGCCTACGCGCGCCTTATACTCCGCCCATGATCCTTCGTCCCAAAGCTCAATCCGTGTATGCACACCAATGATGGCAATTTTCGTTCCCAGCCGAGCAAACTCTTTCAAAAAATCAGGAATGAGGATTCGTCCTATGGCGTCGACCTCAGTCTCCACTGCACCAGCAAGTAAAAAACGGTTGAAGCTTCTCGTGTCTGCGGCACCGATCGGAAGAGAAGCAAGTTTTGCGGCAATCTTCTGCCATTCACGGACTGTGTACACAAAGAGGCATCGGTCGAGTCCTTGGGTTATCACCACCTTTCTTCCAACCTCTTTGCGAAATCGAGCAGGGAGAGCCAGCCGTTTTTTCGCATCAAGGGTATGATTGTATTCTCCGATCAACATACAAAGTCTCAATGAAAGACGGTGAGAACCCTCTCTGGTGGGGACCTTTTTCCCACAAGAGAAGATTCTTCCTACGAAAGCCCACTTCTTGCCTAAAAGAAGACTTTCCTACAACAAAACATCTGGTTTTGTTCGGACGATCCGCTTCGCGGATTTAATCCCACTTCCTCCCACTTGCATATCATTGTACACCACTTTCATCCACTTTCCCTAACAGAATTGACTGTGGATAACCTGAACAGCTAAAAAGCTCTCTGTTGAGAGCTTTTTCGTGTTTATACCCGGTTTTGTGAGCAGGTGCTACTGATTTTTCTACTAAGGTGCAATGCCACACTTAGGACGCATGAGCGGGAAAAGAGTCGCTTCTCGCAAACTCACTCCAGAGAGGACGGCAAAAAGACGCTCGCCGAAACCGAAGCCGCAGGTGGGCGGCATGCCATGCTCAAGCATTTCGACGAAGTCCCAATCTGGCATCATCGCCTCCTCATCACCGGCCGCCAACAGTTTCTGTTGCAGTAAAAATCGGGCACGTTGATCAAGCGGATCATTGAGTTCCGAATAACCATTGCCTATCTCTGTTCCGGCTATGATCGGCTTGAAACTCTCGGTGAGTTCTAGTTGATTCGGAACACTTTTGGCAAGCGGGGCGATCAACTTGGGGAGGTGCACGAGAAATGCCGGCCCGGAAATACTCTTACGACAATGCTTCCAGAGCGTATCAGTCAACCTTTCACGATTGTCACCCTCATAGGCCACCTGCAACTCATCGAGCTTCTTTCGTAAAAGTTTTTCATCAGTCTCTAAGACATCGAGACCTGTTTGTTTCAGCACTTCTTCTCTGTAATCGACGCGCGGCCACTCGTTGGAAAGGTCAAAGCTCTTTCCCTTACTGGTAAAGGCTGTTGTTCCGAAAACTTCTCGTGCGATAGCGCGATACAACTGTTCAACCAGTTTCATCCCTTCATCATACGACGCGTAGGCCCAATAAAACTCCATGTTCGTAAACTCTTGCAAATGTTCCGGGCTGGAGCCTTCGTTTCGATACACCCGTCCGATCTCGAACGTTTTCGGAAAACCGGCTGCCATGAGGCGCTTCTGCCAGAGCTCGCCCACCGAAATACGCAAATGGAGTTTCAGATCGTAGTCGTTATGATGGGTGGTAAAGGGTCGCGCTTCAGCGCCTCCGGTTGTAAGCTCGAGTGTCGGCGTTTCCACCTCCAAAAAATCGCGCTCTTTCATAAAGGCGCGCGCCACATCCCAAAACTTTGCTTTTTTTACAAACAATGCTCGCAGATCTTCGCTTTGCAACAGATCAAGGTACCGCTTCCGATATCGCTCTTCCTCATCGATGAGCCCGTGGAACTTCTCGGGCAATGGTAAAAGTGCCTTTCCGAGTGGCGACCAAGCACGAAGTTCAAGCGACGGTTCTCCCCTTTGGGTGCGCATCGTCAACCCCTTCGCTTCGATGAAATCTCCCAGGTCTACTGCTTCGTTGAATATCTGGAATGCCCGCTCGCCGATTACGTCTTCTTTGCAGTACAGCTGAAGTTTTCCCGTTCCATCGGTAACGTCCGCAAACAACGCCGCCCCGTGTTTACGAAGTCCGACGACGCGACCGGCGATCGTAAGTTCAACCGCTTGGGCGACATGATCGTCAAAGTTGTTCAAAAGGGCACCGAGCTCAATCGAGCGATTTGTTCGAGGTGGAAATGAAGGAAAACCGGCTTTCTCGAGCAGATCCAGTTTCCGCAAGCGGTCCGTTCGTAGTTCATTAATACCAGCCATAGTGTCTATTAAAACACAAAATCAGAAAGGCGCAAAACCCAAATTAAGCCGTAGCGAAATTCTGAAAAACATGAAGGACAAAGCACAGGCTCACAAAAAAATTAAAGTGCTTGTGCTTTGTGTTTTAACACTCTGTTTTTAACCAACTGAAAGTACTTTGTACTCTACGTTAATTCCCGTCGGGGTACGGAAGGTGAAAGCATCGCCCTTTTTCTTGCCAAGCATCGCTTTTCCCATGGGTGATTCGTTGGAAATCTTACCATCCGCCACATTTGCTTCTTGGGAGCCGACGAGCGTCCAGTGAAAGGTTCTGCCATCCTGTAAAG
>OBEQ012373034.1_pt1 | contig 10277 bp, 9 predicted proteins | sample 1670901 | NCBI WGS metagenome assembly OBEQ01 (sample SAMEA104232315, study PRJEB22302) | groundwater metagenome | biome: forest; feature: aquifer; material: groundwater | place: USA | collected 2011-08-07 | depth 5.4 m | reverse complement strand
TAACCTGTTCCAAGCTTATGAAAATAAATAGTTCTATTATAGTTTTCTTCTCCTTCTTTTACTGTGCCAAGTTCAGGATATCTAGTATAGTAAAATCCGCTACTATCAGGTAGCCAAGCAATTGAACAAGCTCTTGTATTTGGAATCTCATCAGTCAAGTCTTGTTTTGTTTCAACATTCCTGATTTTAAGTGTACTTTTTTCAGTCCCACCATCAGAAACACCATAAGTTAGAAACTTTGCATCTTGTGAAGGTTTTGCCCAATCTACTGCTCTTGTTCCATCTTCACTTATCTTATTTGGATCAAGTAAAATTTCTTCAGTTTGAGATTTTAGATCTTTCACATATAAAACATAATGGTTTTCATTCCCTTTTCTTCTAAATTGAAACTGCTTATCTTTTACAACTGAAGGACAAAGAATATTTCCAAGTTCAAACCATTGTTTTAATTTATCTTTTATTGATTCCCTGCTTGGTACAGAATCTAAAAATTGTCTAGCCAGAAAATTTTGCTTAGCAGTCCAATCTCTAACTTTTGCATCATCCGATTCTAGCCAAAAGTATGGATCCGAAATATTAGTTCCATGCCAATCTTCTTCATGAGGTATTTGTTCTGTCAATGGATATGAAAGTTTTTCTGGAAGATATTTTACAAGAGTCTGTTTATTCTGATTAATGTCTTGGACAATAGTAGTATTAGCTGTATTTGTAATTGGTGTAACCATAATTACTCCTTCTAAGATATTTTGATAAATAATGATCTATTCTACTGTAAAGCAATCCACAAGAAGGGTATATAGTCATATCTAAGTTAATAAAGCGTTTTTAAGGATAGCAATAAATGTTTTATAGTTTTATTCTTCTGTATATCAATTTGCATCTTTAATCTAGAGTTTTAAATATTGACGCTATTATAGTATAGAAACTTTTAAACTATAGTAAAAACAAATTGATTTTCAAATTTAAAAAAGATACAATTCGTATACTTCTAGCTTTAATATTTCTAATAGCCGGGATTCTTCATTTTACTTATACAAGAAAATTTGTTCAGATAGTTCCACCATTTATTCCTATGTCGGAAACCGTTGTTTATATAAGTGGTATTTTTGAAATTCTTGGAGCAATTGGGCTTTTGACTCTGCGTTATAGAAGACAAGCTGCTTTTGGTCTTGTTCTTTTGCTCTTAGCTGTTTTTCCTGCAAATATTTATATGGCAGTTAAAAATATTCAGCTTGGTGGTATCCTGAATAATCCTATTCTACAATGGGCGAGAATTCCTTTTCAGGGTGTTTTAATTTGGTGGGTTCTTTGGTGTACAGAAGAAAAGAAAGGTAATTAAATGCATCAGGTATTTTCTATAGCTTTATTTGTTTTTATTTCTCAATTATTTTTAACTTTAATTGTTATTTTTGGCAGTAGGAAAAGTGATACTTTTCTTCGTGCCCCATTACTTGATATATTCATAGGGCTTTTTACTTGGATTCCATGGACAGTGACATTTTATTTTTATGGTTTACATGGACTGGTAGGATGTTTTATTGGTCAGTGGGTTATGCTTTCTTCTTTTTGCAATGTGCACACAATGCTGCATGGTTACAAAGGACCAACACTTAAAGACACGCTTAATCAAATCGTTGGTCCGGCACGAAATCATATTGGTTTGTTAATTAGTTTACTTGCATTACCAGTATTACTTGCTGTTAGGTTTGGACAAATTTTTATTTATCCGCTCCTTGTTTGGACACTGAACTTTCCAAGATATAAAGATGGTGATTGGATCAATGTTTCTCGTCAAAAATTTAGTGGACTAGTTGGACATGATTTAATATGGTGCTTATATTGTGATTGGATGACGGGAGTATATTCGTTTGGTGGTGAAATGCTCCGTAATGTTGAGTCTTTCTGGTGCCCAATTCGTTTTTATGATGGAAAAAAATGTGAAAATTGTAAAATTGATTTTCCAGATCTTAAAGAATGGGTGCCTGCAGATGGTTCGATGAAAGATGTTACAAATTTGCTTAAAGAAAAGTATCCTGAAAAGTCTAAAAATCCAAGACCTTGGTTTGGGTATCCAGGAAGAAAAAAAGGTTAAGATTCTTCTTGCTTTAATCTTACGAAAAAAGTCTTTGAAAAAGATTTATTCCATCATTCTTTAATTTATTTACTGCATCTAGGATTTTATTTAAAAGCTTGACTTGTTTTGACTCTCTTCGCAAAACCCGTATTTCTTCTGGGTGCCTTTCAATAATTTTAATTGCTTCATCAATAGGTGAAAAAAGTTTGTTAAAAAATGGTCCAGCTAATGGTATTTGTTCAATTAAATTAACTGATAGCCTTGTAACTCTACTAATTCTTGGAACATATTTTATTGAAGATTCAGGTAAGTGGGTAATGGTCCAGACTATAATATTTGCAAAGAAGAAAAATCTTTTCTGCATTGGTGTAAGATTACTTCTGCCAGCTTTGCTACCCTTGACACTTTCAAGCAAGCAGTTTTTAAATTCTGGTGTAAGTACTTTTCTTTTTAAAGATTCTCTTAGTTCGTTTTCATCAGGTATATCAACTATGGGGTTTAATCTTGCTACTGAGAGTGCTAAATTAATATAACTTCCTCTTGTAAGAGCTTCCTGAAGTAGAATGTTCATTATTCTGTCGCAAATAGTGTTCATGACTAAGTCTAGTGAATTTACTACCTTTAACTCTCTATCTTTTTCTTCTTGAAGAGCTTCCAATGTTTCTATAAGCCCTGTCAATATTTCAGCATCTCTTGGTGTAACAACTTCTTGAAAACTTTTTCCAGAAGCTTTGACCATTTGCAACTTTTTAAGAACTTTATTAAAGCGTTGTAAATCAAATTCTGATAAGGATATGTTTGCATTTAAAGCTATAAATTTTGTCTGCAAATTATCATAAAACTCTTTTGCTCTGAAAATACTTTCAGCTGGTGTTTTGCTTGATAATAATGAATGTGCAAACAATTCGTCTAAGGAAGGTTTGTATCCTAAGGGTGAAATTTTTAATTCAGCTTTTATAACCCTGGCGGGAGAAATAACAGAAGTATTGATTTTGCCTTGAGAAGCAGGTAAGACTATAATAGCCATTTTTATTTAATCCGTAATTTGAAAGATTGCTTAATATTATATCTCTTTATAGAAAAGAAGGAAATAAATAATTAGTAAAAGTTTGAGAAGTATTTAATAAACCTATCAGCCAGGCATATGGATTTATTAAAAATATGGTTTATACTCGTATACGAATACTAAGAATTAGAAATTATTTTTTAATGAATATCAAAAGACTTTTTATACTTTTAATCTCTTCGACAGTGTTGATATTTGTACTGTTAATAAATATAGTAAATGGGCAAGTCGGTAATGATTCTTCTGAAGCTTCAAGCTCAGGTGGTTTTGCTACACCCTCTTCAACATCAGACACAAGTGAACAGAAAATAGCTTTAAGTCCTGAATTTAATGGGACATGGGCAGGCATTATTGCAAGCTATCCTGCCGCAGATGATAAAAATAGTGATAAGTCGGGGACTTGTATAAAATGTGATGCTTTACCACAATGTGAAAGCAACCAAATTTTAATTCAAAGAACCTGTACAAAATGTGCTTATTGTGTGGATAAAACTTCTAAAGACTTTCCAGATATTATTACAGATTTTGTAGGCGATATTTTAACTGGCTTTGGAAATATTTTTACTAATCTTGGTAGTAATTTAACTAATTCATCATCTTCTTCGTCTAGCTCTGGAAGCTCATCAAGTGGAGGCATATCAAGTTCAAGCAGTGGTTTATTAGCATCAAGCTCTTCATCAAGCGGTGGATTTTTATTTTCAACTTTTTTAGGTTCATCAAGCTCTGGTTCAAATTTGTCTGACTCTTCTCTTGGCAATGTTGGAGGTCCATCTACAATTACAAAACAGTCAAATACAATTGGGGAAACGGTTTCTCTCGATTTATTTATTAAAGAAGGTAAGTTAAATGGTGCAATTCAAATTGGAAGTTTAGTCTCTGATGGTTATATAGTTGCACAAAATGCTATTTCTCCAGATGAAGTGCAAATTACTGTTAAAAACAAAATGGGAAAAGCAGTTTTATTAAAACTTAAACTTTTTGGAAAGCCTTCATTTATAGGAATATTTCTGGATGGAATTTCAATTGAAGGAAGATACTTAACTCCTTTTTATAGCTATCTGGTTCCTAGTGGTAAAGCAGCTAATTTGCAACCTCAAATTAAACCAACTCCAACTGGTGGTATGAAACCCACTATGAGTGGAAGACCTGGTGGTACTGGCAGAGCAGGAGGTGGAGAGTCAGGTGGCAGAGCAGGTGGAGATGATGGAGGCAGAGCTGGTGGAGATGCTTCTGGTAGAGCTGGTGGAGATGCTTATAGCAGACCTGGTGGTGATGATGGTGGCAGATCTGGTGGACAAGGAAATAACAGACCAGGCGGTGATGATGATGATTCTATGTAAACAGACTATATACCAGGTGGCTTTGCTGGAGTACCAACCACTAGTTCATAATCTCCTGAATTATCCAGCTCAAGAGTAATCATTGCACCCCATTTTGGAGTAGGAAGTTTTGTGATTTGTGTTCTTGAACTTATCTGACGGGAACCCCTAAGCTTCAATCCAACCCAAATACCGGCAGCATCGTTTTCAAATTTATTCTTTTGATCATTTGTTTCTTCAATTATTAATGTACAAACATCTTTTCCATCATGTCTTTTAATAATTTCTCCGCTGATTTCTCTTGTGTCTATTGATTTTGAAAATACGATAACCTTTGCATTGTTTTTGGTTTGAGAAGCATCATATTTACAGTCCATAAGCTTATTTTTTCTTAAGAATCGACTAAGCTCCATTCCCGTCTGTTGTTGAGATGTTAGAGATAGAGGATTGCCTGATTGGGTTGCAAGCATTGAAATACTAAACATAAATTCTCCTTTGACTTTGTTGAACTGATAATAGAAATCAAATAAAAAATTTTACAATAATATTAAATTGATGCAGTATAAAGATGATTATTTAACTCTTCCCAAAAGCACTTATTAGTCTATGTATGTATGGACTTCTATGTTTGATTAAATTTATTGTCTTTGATTTAGAGTTTGATTCTTTAAATACATAGAATCCTTTAATAGGGAGTAAAGTTTTGTTTTCCTGATTAAAGTTTTTTATAGAGAGCAAGCAAGTATTAGTTCCGACTGCAAGTGCATTAAGTAACATTAGAATTATGTTGTTTGTTTTGCCAAGAATTTTTACGTCAAAACTATTATCTAAGTTTTTAATATCTAAAAAATGTACTTCTAGCTCTTTTCTTCTACTTTTGGGTGAAGCTAAATTAAAAATAGTCTTACCAAAAACACTTAGCAATTCAGATGAATTGCAATTAGTTTCTATTGCAAGTAGTGATGTTACTGGTATCTCATTTTGTTTTATAAGGATTTTATGAGGTCTAGTATTGGAAGTGTTTGATGGATATGTTTGTAATTCATCTTCATTTAATACGGGATGAATTTCACAGGTTAAACAGTCTTCTTTAACTTCTAGTTCTTTATGTTCTCCATAGATTTTTCTGGAAATAAACTGCTCAACTCTTTGTGCAACCTCATTTCTTTTTAAATCAACAGTCATTACATGGTCACAGCCTGTAATAAAAGTAATTGATTTTTCTTGTGTTCCGAGCAATCCATATATTTTGGTTGCATTTTCAATGCTGAGCATTGTATCTTCAAGGCTATGCATTATAAAAGTATGGCATTTAACATTAGGAGCTTTCTTGCAAACTTCTTTTTCAAGAAGCTTGTGCTGATATAAAGAATCTACATAAGTTCTGAAAAGTCCATATTGACTGGTTTCTCCACGTTTTGAGGCTTGTATTGTTCGTGTAATATTTTGTTGCAATCTTTTGTCTTGTAAACCGTATGGAGGATCTTCAGTCCAGAAAAGATATCGTCTTAAAAAAGGAAATTTAAATACAAGTGGTAAAAGACATCTGCTTTTAGGAGTATTAGGTCCTGGTATGCCCAGAGCAAAAGAAAGTAGAACCAGTCCTTTTACTTTTGGATTTTCTTCAGCTAACATTGTTGCAAGAAGTGCACCTACAGAGAGACCGACTATAAACACTTCATCGTATTCTTCCATTAAATCTTTTAATGGTTTACGAACACTGTTTAGCCAATCCTGCCAGGTTGTTTCTAATAATTCACCATGCCCAGCACCATGCCCAGCAAGTACTGGAGATACAACATTGTAGCCAAGTTTAGTCAGGTGTTTATATAATGGCTTTAATTCTGTTGGTGTTCCGGTTAGTCCGTGTATAAGCAATACGCCAACATTTTTCGTGCTTTTGATAGATTGATCTACATTGTCAATAGTTTTGGAGTTACTTGTTTTTTCTGGCATGATTTTTTTGTTTGGGGTTTTTAACAAGTTCTCCTGCAATAATAGATATGTCCTCTTCAAGCATCTTTTTCAAAATTGAGTTTATCTTGCTAAAGTTATTAAATGGTATACAAGGTATGTTATTAGAATTGCAATGATTTAAAAGTTTTGACTTTGCAAATACAAGATCTGCATTTTTTGCCCAGCAAATATCATTTAGTCCATCTCCAATTACAACCTTTAGATTTTTACTTGAGTCATTTCCCAGAATCTGACATTTACACAAACCAAGGGTACAGTTTTTTGATTCCGGAGGGTATGGAAAACCAAGAGTAAAATCCCCAGTTTTATTAATTTCTAATTTATTTGACCAAATTTCAGTTACTGATATTTCTTCACGCTCTAGTATTGTTTCTATAACTCTTTCTAGTCCTTCACTAACTATATATAGCGAAATATTTTTTTTATTGCAGTAATTGCTGAAGGACTTAAAAAAGGGATCTACTTTAATCTCTCCGATTAAATTATTTACTGCATTCCACCCGCCTTTAATAAGAGGGATTTGTTTTGATAAACATTCTCTGCTTCCTATTTCCCCTTCTTTCCATCTTGCTTCCAAATCGAGCCATTCAGGAGATGCTAAATTTTCAAGCAAATAATCTACAGCATCTTGTTGAGTAATGGTGCCGTCAAAATCACAGTAAATGGTGATATTTTTTTGCATTATTGTTTCTTTGCTTTTGTAATTAATTGATCAAGGAGATTGCATGCCAGATCTATTTCTTGTTTAGTTATTTCAAGTGATGGTGCAAGAGTGATTACATTTTTATAGTAACCCCCAATGTCTAAAATCAGTCCCATTTTTTCGCCGTTAGTATCTAAATTACCTTCTAAACCAATTTGGAACATATTGTCTGCAAGCTTACGGCTTGGTGTAAAGCCGTCTGCATTGCATATTTCTATTCTCATTGCTAAACCTAAGCCATCAACATGACCTATTTCAGGGTGTTTGGATTGTAGGCCTTTTAGCAAGTTTAAGAAGTACACCCCTTTTTCTAAAACTTTTTTTGAGTAGTCTTCTTCGGAAAATATCTTTAATACTTCCATGCCACATGCTGTTCCAAGAGTGTTTGAAGAAAATGTTGAGTGTGTAGAGCCTGGACCAAACTTATCAGGGCTTATCAAGTCTTCTCGTGCCCAGATACCGGCCAATGGATTTAGTCCATTTGTCAAAGCTTTCCCAAACACAATAATATCAGGCTTAATGCCGAAGTGTTCTATTGCCCACATCTTACCTGTTCGGTAAAAACCCATTTGAATTTCATCGTCTACTATAAGGATTCCATGCTCTCTGCAAATTTTTTCAAGTCTTTTGAAATAATTTTTTGGAGGAATAATATAACCCCCAGTTCCCTGAATTGCTTCTATGAAGAAAGCTCCGAATTCAGATCTGTTGGTTTTTGGATTCCATGTTCCTGTGTATTCATGTGCAAATTTTTTCTCAAACAATTCAATGTAATGATCTTCGCAGGCTTTCTCATTATTTTTAAAAGGACTTCTAAATGTATATGGAAAAGGAATAAACTCAGCTCTGTCAGCAAACTCACCGTAGGGTTCTCTATAGCGATATGAAGAAGTAATTGCAGAAGCTCCTAAAGTTCTGCCGTGATAACCACCTTCAAAAGCAAACATGTGTTGTTTTCCAGTATGCTTTCTAACAAGTTTAAGTGCATCTTCAACGGATTGTGAGCCTCCTACATTGAAATGTACTCTTCCTTTTACTCCAAGTCTCTCCTCAATACTTTTGGCTATCATTGTTGCAAGTTCAATCTTTTCTTTATGAAGATATTGGCAAGCAAGCTGTGGAATTTTATCAATTTGAGCTTTAAGTGCATTGTTAACTCTTTTATTTGCATAACCCAGGTTTACTGCTGAGTACCACATTTGCAAATCAAGATATGGCTTGTCCTCAGAATCATAAAGGTAAATTCCTTCGCACCTTTCAAAAAGTTTGGGTTTTTCAGCGTAATGAACAGTGTCTCCATATGAGCAATATTTTTTTTCAAGCTCTAATAATTTATTTTCTTCTTGTTTAAGTGATTTGTTGTTTGTATTATTCTTTGATTCAATTACAGTTTTTGTCATTAGTCCTCCAGAATTAGAAGTCTTGTTTATTTTAACGATATAGTAATAAATTTGTTTCTTAAAAAGTATTATTATACCTAAATTAAAAAGTTGAAAAATAGGCTTTAAGCTATTTTGGCAGTAAAAAAATAGCTTCTTTAATACTGGATAAAAAATGCTTATTATTAATAGGATATACATAAAAATAAGCTTTAAAAGTCATCCATTTGATAATCTTTTGGCTGATAATTTCTATTTTAGTTCTTATTAGTATTAATAATTGTTTAGTGAAAACATTTAATGATGGATAAAGCATGGATAAAAAAATCACTAAAAGCGTTGACTGAAGTAGGTAGGGTAAAGGGGGAAGATATGAAAATAAATAAATTAGTTCTCTTGCTTATTGTTTCATTGTTATTAATTACACAAAATGCATTTGCTGAAACAAGTCCTGCAGCTCATAACGAGTCCGAAGTTACAGCAAAAGCTGAAAGTCATTTTAATACAGCACATGAAAGTTTTCTTAAAAAAGACATGAAAGTTGCTGCTGAAGAAACAAGAAAAGCTGTTCATGTATTAAAGGATGAAGTTTCTCATGCATCAAGTGGTGGTAAAAAGCTTCTTGAAAAGTCAGCAAAAGAATTAGAAGAACTTGCAGGTGATTTAGAAAAAGGAACAGTTTCATCCGAAGAAAGACTGAAAGAGGTTTTTTCAAATGCAAGAAATGCTATATCTAAGCACCATGAGAAAAAAGAAGTATCAGCCGAGAAAAAAGAAGCTAATAAAAGTTAGTTTTAATCTAACTCTTTTTAGTGTTGTCTGAATCAATATACCAGTTTGCAAATCTTGTAGCCAGGTTCTTTTGATCTGTTTCAGCTCCTTGATTTTTAAATTTTTCTCTTATTTTGCTTTCAAGATTGTATTGCAAAAACATAAAAACTATACATCCATTTATAGCTCCAATGATTTCTCTGAGATTTGAGTATGCAATTTCTTTATCTGATAGTTTTTTTAACTTAAATACTGAGTCAACTGTGGACTGTATGGATGAATTTACTGCATAGTAAAGTGGCCCATTATATAAGCCTGCAGATCCCATTACTTTTTCTTCATGATACCCTTCAAGGTCACCTTTAGCTTTTAATCGCTTCAACAGATCATTGCAAAGAAGATATTGGCAAGGAAGATTAGCTACTAATCTTCCTGTAGCAGTATTTGCAGTGTATATTGGAATCTTATTTGCTGTAGCTAGTGGAATATAATCCACAAAAGTACTTGCATAGCTTAAAAATATAAGCAGTAGATTTAACTGATTTTTTCTTGACTGTATCCATTCAAGTGCTGCTTTTTCGCTTTTAAGTTCTTTCAAATTATTTATGCTTGCTTTAAAGTCATGCTTAATCTCATCTTTTACTGTAGGAGCAATGTCACGAAGTGTCTGAATGGTTTTACTCATTGGAATTGCCCAGGGTTGATATTTATATTCTGGATTTTCTTTTAGTAGTTTTTTGTATGCCTCTCTAAGCTCATGCTGAAAAGCATTTGTTAGATATCTATCAGCAAGAGTTTGTCCATAATAAGTGTTCATGGTCATGAAGTCAGAAAAAATACGACTTTGTCTTTTTATTTCTTCAGAACTGTTTGAACTTTCTTTTGCTATCCATACTGTAAAAGGAAATCTTCCTGCATAGGCTAAGAAATAAGACATTGTACTTGCCATTGCATTTGCCCATCTGTCTGAATTATTGTGAATTAAATC
>OBEQ011649136.1_pt1 | contig 10277 bp, 7 predicted proteins | sample 1670901 | NCBI WGS metagenome assembly OBEQ01 (sample SAMEA104232315, study PRJEB22302) | groundwater metagenome | biome: forest; feature: aquifer; material: groundwater | place: USA | collected 2011-08-07 | depth 5.4 m | reverse complement strand
GACTTTCTTATTACAGACGTTACGACCCCCGCCTTGCAAGAAACAAAGGATCTGTAAGCGATATTCTCCCCAAAACCCCAGACGGATTTTATCCTTTCCTTAGGGAGATTTTATGTCTGTACGCTATCCTGAGACTTCGCCCCGGTGACGTTGCCGAGAGAGAAAAATTTACAAAGAAGTCTATGATAAGAAGATTCATCATAAAGATAAAAAGTGAAAAGATCCTCATTATGCGCGGAGTGGCAATCGGGCTTATTCTTCTCGGGCTTTACCCGCTCACTCACCTTGCGATCGACAAAATAACAGAACACCGAGCGGCGGCGGCGGCAACGGTCGTTGCCGACGGAATTTCCAAAGAGCTACTTGGCGTCGAGAAAGAAACCCGGGCGATCGTTGAGGAAGGATCCCTTGATTCTTTTATTGTCGCAAATGACCGTGAGCACCTCGTTCAACTTCTCGACGCCGAACGACAACAACGCGGACTATCGACCTTGGCCGCCGCCAACAAGGACGGTATGGTTCTTGCGCGCACTCCAACTCTTGGAAGTTATGGCGACTATATTTTTGAAACGCAAGCCTGGGGACGGGCAGTCGCCAAAGGACAGACGGCCACGATGGTCGGATCCGGACGAACATATTCACTAATCCTTGTTGCCGGCGTTCCTCTTGTAAAAGAGGGAAAGGTGGCAGGAGCCATATTCGGAGCAGAGCGCCTCGACAGAGCGTACGCGGAAAAATTTAAGAAAAGCTATCTCGCGAATGGAGCGCATGTCGTCTTTTACTCGACGGAAGACGGTTTTCTCGGCGATAGTTTCGGTGACGAACGGGTCACCGCGCTCTTGGGAGCGATCGTCAATGTCGGCTCTCGTTGGGTGACGAACGGACGCACCGATCGTTATGTTGTGCTCGACAAGCGTACATATTTTGTGAAAAATATTCCCTTCCCCGACCCGAATGTTCCGGAAGAAGCCTTGGGCGGCATTCTTGTTTTCTTTCCCGCAGACCCCAATCTGAAAGCTCTTTTGCCTGCGGTCGCTCTCGGCATCATCGCCGGAGTGCTCCTCTTTCCTGTCACTCTCTTTCGCCGCTCATCACGACGACATGCGCTTATTATTAGCGTGGTCACGGGGGGGATCGTGGTCGGCCTTGTTTTCACTGTGACAAAAACACTTTTTCTCGAGGAAACGATACGACTTGAAGACCGCGGGTTCCCGATCTATAACTCGACGCTCGGACTTTCCCCCGATGCAAGTGTCGTCGATCTCTTGCATGAACAACAGATCGATCTGATCATCCATACGGGCGGCGAGGCGATCAACGCCGTGCAGGCGGTACTCCATTATGACCCCAAGCTGGTGCGTGTTGAAGACATCCTAACAACGAATTCTATTTGTAACAACGGTCTCTTTCTGGACCGCAGTATCGACGACAAAAAAGGAGAAGTGCATATTTCTTGCGTCATTCTCCCTCCCGCATTTTCGGAAACGAAGGGATTGGTCGCTACGCTTGTCACACAGCCGCTCACAACGGGGATCTTCACCCTGACATTCACCAATGATACAGAGGTACTCGCCAACGACGGCCTTGGGACGAATGTACTGCGTGAAACGACGAGCGGCAGTTACCAGGTGAATGCGCTCCGTACGCTTTCGGCGGCAACATCAGATGCACACATTTCTGTGTTCTCATCGACACATCCAAACAGCGAGCGGTGGTACAGTCGCAAATATTTCAAAGCCTTTTGGCCCCGGACCGAGGGAGCACACTACGCCTACGTTTTTGATCAAACTCCCGAAACGACCCCGACAAAAGATGTGACGGCGGATAATGACGTGACACTGCCCATTCCGACCGACGGTATATTTTATTTCCATATTGCGACGATTGGAAAAGACGGCATCGGCCCCGTGACGCATTACAAACTCAAGGCGGATTATACGCCGCCCGAAGAGCCGATTATTCGCGTAAGTACGTCCGTCGCCAAAGCAGGCGAGATCGTCCGTTTCGAGTTCGAGGGAAAGGATGCCGGGAGTGGCCTTCAGAAAAATTTCTACGTGAACATCGACGACTCCATCCTCTTACCCACACTCCCCAAACTATATATCCCCTTCACAAAAACGGGGAAACACACCCTAACGGTCCGCGCATATGACAATGCGGGAAATTGGAGAGAAAACACGGTGACGATCGAAGTTGTGGAGTAAGCTCAAAACACCTATACGGTGTTTTGAGCTTACTGTCGACCGGATCTTCAGTACATTCCGCCGGATGTGGTCGTCGCCCCGAAACCTGTTGTTGTCGACGCTCCCGAGGCGGTGGACGTTGTCATTGGGGTTGGCGTACCTATACCCGTGGTGGTGGTCGAGGTTCCGGTATGGGTTCCCATTTGTCCGATAGCACCGGTCGTGAACACTTTCGGGAGTGTTAGTGTTGTATTTCCCGCAACATCCCGCGATTCCCGCACATAGTAATAAGTTGTGTTGGGCACAAGTCCGATCAATGTGACCTGTTGGACAGGACCATAGACCGTGCCCTCGGCGGATCGCGACCCTGGGGTAACGTAGACCGGCAGACTCGTCGCATAATAAACACGTGCATACGCAGGCTCATTCGCCATCCAGCCGATGATCGCCGTTGTATCCCCGCCGACGACACGTTCCGGTTGAATGACCGGTGCCATATCGTCCACGGAGTTCGTTGTTATGTCGGGTCCGCCCGTTCCCGTCGCGGCTCCGGGCGAAACGACCGGTACGATGGTCATATCTTTCATGAGCTCGTTCAGTCGCGTGCGGGTCTTGGGGCCGACACGTCCGTACCCGGTTAATGTGACTTCGCCCTGACAAACAATGCTCTCACGACACTGAAACCGCCCTACTGCGGCGCGGGTCTTGGGGCCGTAATATCCGGTCACAAGAGCCTCCGGATAAAGGTCGGTATCCTGCGCAAGATATGTCTGAAGAACGGCAACATCCGTCCCCGTTGATCCGACATCGAGCGGTGTATTGATAGTCGTCGCAAATGCATCGCCGGCGACCCCAAGACCCGTGAGAGTAAAGACAAAAACTCCGAGCAAAGCGGATATTCTCTTTGATTTTTGCGAATGCAAAAACGGTGCATCGGTCATACGCGATTTCTGGCTTAACATAAAGGCAAATTGGTGTTATGCGGGTAACTTTATGCCCAGCATGCACCACTGCCGTGTGGATTTCGTGAAAAGGAGTCCGCATGAAACCGGACATCCGCGCCCTCTGTTATTCGTTCCTTTTTACCTTATATTGAGCGTCAATCTTGTCGTAAACAAAACGCGATGTCGCGGCAATCGCTTCCTCGAGCCCCAAGATACTTGATCCACGCGTCATGACACACAGGAGATAGGGATGGTTGGGATAATAAACGACACCGCAATCATGGATCTGGTGTACCACCTCGTCCCCTGCTTCGCCGAATTTATGCGCAACAACAACGCCCGCGGGAACGCCCGCGACGAGACCGTCCGCGAACTCTGATTCCGCCAGAAGAGCGAGCGCGCGTTCGGAATTCTCGTGATTCAAATACGACGCGTTAAAAAGGATGCGGAAGAATGTCGCATAATCTTTAACGGAAAGACGTCCGTCCGGTCCGTTTAGTACCGCTTCGGGAACATCCAAGGATGCATAAAGTTCACGGACATAGGAGGGTGGAAGATTGTCAACGAGAAGTTGGAGCGACTGATTATCCGAATAAACGATGGCACGTCGGATAAGTTCATCCGCACGATACGTCTTCCCCGGAACGAGGCTCTCGCGGGGCGGAATAAGCTGTGTGAGTCCTTCGGGGGACGGCGCCTCTTGAAGAAAATGAATTTCTTTTTGCAGAAGCGCGGGGTCGTCTTCGCTCGCCCGATACCACGCCATCATGACCGGTGTCTTCAGTAACGACGCGGGAATAAATTCCTCCTTCGTGTTCACCCCGAAAGACGGACCGTTGTTGAGATCACGAAAGTATACGGCCACCATCGACGCCTTACTCGTGATCGCGGGGCTTTCCAGGTAAACAGATAGTTCGCGTTCGAACTGTTGCTTTGGCGCATCGATCACCCCCTGAGCCGCATCACATTCGAGCAGGGGGTTAATGAACTTATATTTCCCTTGAGCGCGTAGTGGCGGGGTAAAAGCCACATCGGGGGTGCTTTTTGTCAACGGCTCAAAAAAAAAAACGAGCGCGAATGCAGAAAGGAGAGCAAGGCCCACGACGCTCCAGCTTGGGTTTTTCATTACTTTACAAGGATACAACGATACAGCTAAAAACTTCAACAAGAAAAGATAAAGGGAAGATAAAATCTCGCATCAGCCCATGATCTGTCGTATTGGCACAACAGGCATACTTGACCTAGACTGACGACAACTATGCGTATTCTCGTTGTTGAAGATGAAAAGCAGATTGCCAACTTTCTCAGATCAAGTCTTGAGGCGGAGTACTTTGCCGTCGATGTCGCGTCAAATGGCGAAGATGGTTCTTATCTCGCACGCACAAATGTCTATGATCTCATCATTCTCGACAACATGTTGCCCAAGAAAAACGGCATCGAAATACTCAAGGAGATCCGAGCGGAGGGTTTTAATACACCCGTTCTCGTCCTTTCCGTACGCACGGAAACAGCCGACAAGATCGGACTTTTAAATGCGGGGGCCGACGATTACTTAGGAAAACCTTTTTCCTTAGAGGAGCTACTTGCGCGCGTTCGCGCGCTTCTACGTCGGCCAAGCCAGGTCGAGGGAAATGTTCTTTGGGTTGACAACCTCATGCTCGACGCGCACCGGCACCTTGTACGTCGGGGGTCGCGCGAAGTACGACTGACACGAAAAGAGTTTGCCCTTCTGGAATATCTTATGCGTAACCGTGATAAGGTGCTGACCCGAAGCATGATCATTGAGCATGTCTGGGATATGGCCGCCGACCCTTTTTCTAATACGATCGAATCGCACATCACGACTTTACGCAAAAAGATCGACGCGGGAGAAGCGCGCCGACTTATTTCTACCGTCATAGGGATGGGCTACAAACTCGGAGCCGGACAGATCACCAGCCTGGAAGAGGAAGGATGATCGGAAAAACTTTATCTTTTCTTTATCTTTTTTTTATACTTTCTTTATCTCCGATAATGTAAAATAGGAAGCGGTCGTATAGAACATTGACACAGAAGAGGAGTGCCGACATGGACGAGAAAAACGCCGGAAAGGCCCCCCCTTCCCTGCCTTCCCTGCCCGACGAACACGAAGAAACTTACGAAAGTCGTGTGCGCATCGGTTTTGTGACAGACCGCCAAGAATGGGCTACCGCATTGGCACAAAAATCTCCTTCGACTCTTTCTATTGAGAGCCATCCGGTCATGGAAGATTGGGAAACAGGATACATGGAAATGCTCGCCGCCTTTGCCGCAAGTAAGGGTGGCCGGATACTTGAAGTGGGTTTCGGTCTCGGACTATCCGCACGGGCGATCCAAAAATACCCCATCGAAGAACACGTGATCATCGAAGCGAATGCGGACGTCTACAAAGACGCATGCATCTTCGCCGCCCAAGCTCCGCAAAGAACAATTGCGCTGTTGGGTTTTTGGCAAGATGTCACGCCGACGCTTCCCGACGGCTCCTTTGACGGCATCCTCTTCGATACTTATCCTCTTTCCGCCGAAGAGGTCCACCGCAATCATTTCCCCTTCTTCCCTGAGGCATTCCGTCTTCTTAAAGAGGGCGGGGTTTTTACGTATTACTCCGATGAGGTATCCGGCTTTAGTGCGGAGCATCGGCTCTTTCTTGAACGGGCCGGGTTTCGAGCGATCGATAGTGTGCTCTGCCCCGTCGAGCCGGGAGAGAATTGTCTTTACTGGAAACATAAGACGATACTCGTCCCGCGGATCAGAAAAGATGTTCGCGGAGAAACGGAAACGCCCCCCTACGGACTCCAACTGCTGTTTGACGGCTACGGCGCCCCGCGCACCCTTCTCGAAGATGTCGGATTTCTCTACGATACATTGATGCGCCTTCCCGAGGAGATCGGCATGCGCCGTCTGGGATATCCACAGATCATTCAGATCCCGGAAACCCCAATCGTGGGACTGTCGGGATTTGTCTTCATCATCGAGTCGCATATCAGTGTACATACTTATAGTGAGCGCGGATTTGTGACCCTGGACATTTATTCCTGCAAAGAATTCGACACCGAAAAAGCAAAAGTGCTCCTTGAGTCGCTCTTCAAGGTGCGGAGGTCCGAAACCCAGGTGATCGTTCGCGGCACCAAGTTCCATGCCGACTTTCCTGTCCCACCTGTTTCAACCGGAGAAAACACATGTCCACCTTCGTAGTCCGCGAGGTTCGTGCGGGCGATATCCCTCTTCTGGAAGAATTTGAGAAAAAGGTCTGGGGAGGACTAAGCACCGCGGTCTTGACCGCCGACATACTCGGCGAATGGTTGAGAGCGGGGTCTCCGTTTTTCCTTCTTGCGGAGGCGGATGGCGAGATCGCGGGATACTTCTACGGACAATTCTGTGGCTTCTCTTTGGAGACGATCGACGACTTCACCTCCCCTCGCGTGCTTGGGAAAAGCGGGTATACTACCCCCGTGCATGCTCCGAACGGAAACAGCGTCATTGGAATAACTATTGCTTCATGTATACCTGGAGCGGGGAAAGCTTTAAATAAGGAGGTGTACAAGCGCGTCCACCTTCTCAAAAAAGACTTCTATATCGGTCATTCGCGACTTTCCGGATTGGCGGCTTATTGGGAAAGCCTTACTCCGTCGGCCAGGGAGCGCGCACAAGCATACGGGGAATCGACCGTTGCCCTATGGTACGCCCACCAATGCATGAAACTGGTGGACGGAAAGATATGGGAAGATCTATGTACCCCCGCGCCGACACTCGATCTTCCGGCGCCCACGGTGCCCGACGGCGCACTTTCATTCAACGCAAAGGGGACGGATTTCGGCCTCCTGCGTGTCGTGGATAACTATATGATCGATCCTGAGTCAAAGAATTTTGCCGCCTTCCTCGCCCACGACGCACGCTAATTAAAGTATCGTAATGTTTTTCCTCACATACACCGCAGGGATCATTGCAACAATAACGGCTGTTTTCGCGGTTCTTATTTTTACTCGCGCAAGGAAAGACCCCCTTGCGCGAGTTTTGTCTTATGAGATGCTTGTTGCAAGTCTGTGGATCGGCATAAACGCCTTTGCCGACGTTGCTTACTCGGACCGTCAGCTTTTTATCTTGTGCGGGTTCGCCCTCATCGTCGGAACACTGATGATCAGCTTGTTCCCGACCTTTGTCGACATCTTTTGCGACAGCAAAGTGCGGCGGTGGCGACTGGTCGTTTACTTTCTCCCCAGTTTCTTTTTTGGGCTTGTTGCATTCACACATTACTCGGTTGAGGAAACATTTATCTTGGGAGATCAGCCGTCACAGATCGTTCCCGGAATTTCATACACGCTCTACCCGTTCTTTTCGTTCTCCGCGCTCGCTTACGGGCTCATCCGTCTTTTCTCCGTTTTTCACAAAAGCACCGGAAAACGCCAGCTACAAGCGGTTTATCTGTCGGTGGGATTCTTTACATTTCTGACCGCGGCGGTGATCTTTGATGTCATCCTCCCATTACACGGGGAGTATCGGTTTTATAACCTGGGTCCGCAGTTCGTGGCCGTCCTCTTCCTCTGTAGCGCCTACGCGATACTAAAACATAAACTCATCGACATTCGTATCGTTCTGCAACGCGGACTTATTTACTCCGTCTTGCTCGGTCTTACTGCGGCCGTGTATCTCGGCATTCTTGTTCTCGTTAATTATCTTTTCTACTGGAGAACGGAGATCTCGGCTCTCTTTTCCGGCGGCGTCACCGCAATTTTAGGAGGATTTGGTATTCCCGTCATTGAGCGACGATTCCGCAAGATCACAGATCCCATCTTCTTTAAAAATGCCTACGATTATTCGGCGGCAATGCATGAACTTTCGGGGATACTCAATACGGCTTTGCACACAAAAGCGATCGTGGAGAACACTTGCGCCGCCTTAGAAAAGATCCTGCACGCAACACACGTCGAGTACCTTCTTGTGAAAGATACTGCGGAAACAGGGAATAGCAGGGGGGCGGACCTTCTTACCCTTCGCGAAAGTTACGAAAGAGGCGAGGTGCCGAGTGCCGGGCGTCCGCAAGCAATACTGTGCGCGAACATTCCACATCAACTCCTTTCCGAACGTAACCCCTTTGTGCGTGAACACCTGTCGACACTTCTTGTCATTGCACGGCGGACAGATGCCGCACTTCTTCTTCCGATAATGATGCATGACCGCTTCCTCGGAATGCTTCTCCTATCTCCGAAGCACTCGGGCGAGTCGTACAGTGGGGAGGATATCACGTTGCTTGAAACCTTCACCGACCAAGCGGCGCTCGCGCTCGAACATGCCGTGCTTTACGAACAACTTGAAAACAAAGTGGCCGTACGCACGCAGGAAATCGCCACCCTTCAAGAAGAACAAACACGCATGATGCTTGATCTCTCGCACGGTCTACAAACACCGCTGACGATCCTGCGTGCGGAGATAGAACGTTTACGTAAGGACGCACGCACATCCGAGCGGCCGCTTCTCGTGCTCGAACATTCCATCGATCACATTTCAAAATTCGTTTATGACGTTCTAAATCTCGCGCGGCTCGACGTATCGGATGATTTCCGCAAGGAACCCCTGGATCTTTCCGAACTTGTGACCGAGATCGCCGAATACGCCGCGATCCCCGCAAAAGAGGCGCGCGTTAATGTCACGACAGACATCACACCCAATGTGGTCATTCTCGGAAAAAAGGACAAGATCGAAGAAATGATCACGAACCTCGTCGGTAATTCGATAAAATACATGGGGAGCGGCAAGGTCCGCCGGATCAAGATCCGACTCTCGAACCTGGGTGAGGGTCCCGTTCTGTCCATCAGTGACACGGGAAAGGGCATGACCAAAGACGAGATGGGGCGGCTCTTCCATCGCTTCTATCGCGCGCACGAAGAAGAAGGCACACCCAAGGGAACGGGGCTCGGCCTCGCGATCGCGGAGCGTATCGCACAAAAACACGGAGCGAAGATCTCCGTCGCCAGCGCGTCGGGCAAGGGGTCGACATTCACTATTCTCTTTCCGGCGAACAAAGGATAGGGCCGTATTAAAAACAATGCCGGCGCTTTCCGCCGGCATTGTTTTTAATATAACTACCCCGGATCACAGCCCCACCTTAAGGGAGCCGCTTCCGCTCGTTTCGGTTTTAATATGGAGGGGGCTTTCCACGTTGATATTTGTGTCGACTTTTGTGTCGATCCCCGCTCCGTTATCCTTCCTGTCGCCAATACCCTCTTCCTTACCGTCGACAGTGGTAACGCTCTCGACTTTGTTTTCTTCCGAGGAAGAGGCTTCGATTCCGACGCTCTCTGCCTTCACTCGCGCTTGTGCTTCCACATTGTGACGAATTTCCGTCGCATCCTCCCTCGATGAACGCACGGTTTGAAGAAGTGCTCCCACTTCGACCTCGAGAGCGGGTTTCGTGACGACAAGTGCGGAGAGGATACCCGTATGCGTCTTTGTCGACAACTCGATCGCGGATACCCCCTCAGCCGCCGCCTCTCCCTTTCCTTCGTGTGAAAGCTTTAGGGCACCTTCTTCAGCTCCTTTTGCGCGCGCCGTGAACTCCGCGCCCAGTTGTGCTTGCACTGACGCGTTAAGGCGTCCATCGGCGGCCAATTTTTCAGCCTCCAGAAGTCGCTCCGCGGCGAGGTCGGCGTCGAGTTTCGCTTGTGCTTCGTCGGACACGGCGAACGCGTCGCGTATATTCTCGTTCATGTGCACCTTGATCGGGTAAAGCATGTCTCCCGGTATGGCACTTTCGGACGCAAAGGAAACACTTCCGCCCAAAAGTAATGCGATCAAAATTGAGATTCCCATAGTGGTCTTTGTATTAACCGGCCCGCTAATTCGAGCCCGGCTATTATGAAGACGTTTCATCCCGGAACTTCTTTCAGAGGCGGCAGGAAGCGGGTTTTCGAGCATGAATGCGGACAAATGTCCACGCATCTCCGCTTTTTCGGGGGCGGAAAGAGACATCTCTTTGCGGAGATGCACTCCCAGCTCTTTCAGTTCTTTTTCAGTTGCGGTCATGTTTATTAGGACTTAGGCAAACGGTTGAGATCCGCGTTTTTCCGCCCGGACGATCTCGGAGAAGGAATATGTTTTGATATTGCTTCCCGAGGCGTTCGGGAGAAAAACGTGG
>OBEQ012964452.1_pt1 | contig 10278 bp, 13 predicted proteins | sample 1670901 | NCBI WGS metagenome assembly OBEQ01 (sample SAMEA104232315, study PRJEB22302) | groundwater metagenome | biome: forest; feature: aquifer; material: groundwater | place: USA | collected 2011-08-07 | depth 5.4 m | reverse complement strand
GGCTGATGCCAGGGGATAACGCCATTTTCCAATTCGTTTACTATTCTGTTCGTCACTATTTCATAGACAGTCATCGTTTTTTCTCCAATAATGTTTTTGGGTTTGTCTTATAATCGTTTTTCCATAACCTCGTCTAACGTGTGTTCGCCGAAATGCAGATCCCGTTCAATGGTTAACCCAAAAGGACCACGGACGGATTGCAGCTCGTTAAGCGAAAAGGTGCCGAACTCGTCAAAGTCGCCGCGGACAAAGCCAAAGAAGATTCCTTCTTCTGGGTCGTATTCGGTGGCGTACCATGTCCATTGATTCCAAGGGCAAAAAAATTTGGCGATGATCCTGACATCTTTGGAATCTTTCTCCTCGGATGAGTAAAGCGGAGGGAAATTTTTCTCCAGTTCTTGAGTGATTAATTGCATTGGTTAAATCTCCTCTCTTAATTGGTCGGTGTTTCTCTCAACGTATTCTTCTAATGTCTCTTCAGCCTTTAATTGACAGCCGATCCTTTTCAGATAAGCGACTTTATTGATTAACCGCCGTTCATTCGATTCGGCATGGCTGAATGTGGTAAGCCCGGCTCTGCGGTTTTCGTCCTCTGTCATATACTCTTGATCTCTTGGGAGATCGTGCCGCTTAAAGCAGCCGTCGGCTCTTAGACAGAATGAATGGTGAGTATCGTCCTTTTCAAATTTTTCATCGAATTTGCTCATTTTTTGCTTTCCTTTGCTTGTTTGCTGTTAAATAGTCCGCAGAACTGTAAAGAATGGATTTCAGTTGCGGCGTAAAGCGTATGGAATTTTTCTGTTCATCAATTTCTGCCCCCATTGTTTTTAGAATTATTCTGTAGACGACGTTCATGGGATCTAACGGGTCTGTTGCCCTATCGAGCAGATAATCAACGGGATTTTGTTTCTTGATTTCCTCTCGCGCGACTTTGAAATCGTTCCATATTCTTCTTCTGGCTTCGACGATTTTCTCCTCACGGGATAATTTCATATAATCCTCTTTAAGACCCATTTGTCCTCTTAATAGTTTTCGAAAACCATCTGTGACTCGCTGACCGGATTTGCTTAGAATGGTCTCTTCTTTCTCGAATCTTTCCAGAATCTTATTGGTGATTTCTTGTGAAAAAATTATCGAAGCTCCTGACCTGACCAAAATACTATTGATTTTCGCTGTCTTTTCGGCCATCTCGTTTTCACCTCCTTTCGTTTTTATTAAGCGGAATGGCAGCAAATAAATTTGAAATGTCAAGGATGCTTTTTTTGAGGCACCCCACAAAAAAAGCACTTTAGACTGCCTTGACATAGACGTAGCGGCTTAAGCGTGCAGTTCGCTTAAGACTAGCGGAGTCGGTTCAAATTTATTTGCTAAAATGCAGCGCTTTAATAACGAAAGGTGGTGAAGGTTTTAGAGATGGCCGAAAAGACAGCAGTCCCCGGTCGGCCAAAGTGGGAGAAATTCTTTATTTATAGAAGAGAGTGGTAAGCCTTCCTCTATTTGAATTAAATATTTTTGAAAGGAAAAAATCAGTGCGAATATGAATTACAAAGGGTAAGTTGAAAGCAACTCTCAAGGCGTTTGCCTGTAGAAAATAGATTGTGAAATTAAAATGGTTTTAGGTGGGGATGGGAAGAAATTGCGTATAGGCGCTTGATTGGATTTTGGTTAGCAACGAGTTATTTACCAAAAGAACCCAAATTTTAGGGAGGGATTGATTTCTAAGATTTTTCTGCTAAATTACTACCGTTTCAGATAGGCAAGCAATGTTGCGTTTATAGGTTGCTTCAAAAACAACCTGTATAAACCCGAGATACGCAATTATTCGCTTGCCTATTTTTTTTAATTTGGATGAGGATTTTGGGGGAATTATTTTTGAGATTATTTACTGCGGATAAAATTGCGTAAGCTTTCATAAAATTTGCATCAAACGATTTGAGGAAACCCACTGCACATTTTATATTTTCCTAATTTGCCCAAGCAGAATTAAAAACCTCTAACCAATCATTTGCGATCTTTTTTTGAGCTTCAGCTAACGGTATACGTCCAGAACAAACCTGGTTATGGAGATAATTTTCCACTTTATCCTTTTCATGGAAACCCGGTCTCGGCTCGGCCGGCTCCGGCCAAAGATTGGCTATATCATTCGACCCACCCAGTTCAAGGGATATTAAATGATCAACCTCGTACTCTCCTTTATAGTGATGGGTTATTCCATATTGCTTATAAACTTTATGTTTAATTTCCACAGGTACGTTTCTAACACTTCTTGCATAACCTTTTATACAAATCTCTTCAGTCGTTACGTTAAGAAATATCGCCCCGGGCGTGCAAGCTTTGTCCGGTAATGGTCCCTGGGCAACACACCCGCCCTCTTTTGTTCTATGGCCTATGGCTGGATTTATTTGCGCTTCTTGAATTTTTTGAGGTACACCTTCTTTTAACTTTTGTTGAAAAATATTCGCTGTAACCACTATTAAAATTATTACGATTATGAGAGTAATAAAATTTTTCATTTTTACTCGCGTTAGATTTTAATTTCCAATAGCTCGTCCCATCTTGTGGTAAACCGTTTTGATCTGTGCTCCTGCTTCATATACCAGCACTTCCCGAGCCCTTCGGAAACCCAAAATAATTTTCCCGTGTTTGCCTGCGAATTATTTTTATCGATTATTTCCATTAACCTCTTTCTGGAACTCTTCTGATAAATCGTCTCATACAGGTATCCCTGTTCAGATGATTCAGGAGAAAAATTCGTTAAGATTACGCCGCAACTTTTGTACTTTAATCCGTCCCGATAAATCATTTTCAGCAGTCTTTTCGCGACACCCATCAAATGAGGGATGTCCGCTGTCGGTGGGCTGACATCCGTGCCAGCCGAGTTGCGGTAATACGTTCCTTCTTTAAAAGGATTCGTTTCAATAGAAACCTGCACGAAACCCGTGAGCGATTTCTGTTGGCGCAGTTTTTCGGCTGACTTCGCAATATAAGCGCAGACCGCTTCTTCCATCTCAAGGAGATTATCCACCTCATAACCAAACGTGCGCGAAGTGCTGATGGCTTTCTTATTCGGCTGTATCTCTTCAAGAGTCAGGCATGAAATGCTGCGCAGTTCCAAGACTGTCCGTAGGGTCACGATGGTAAGATGCTTTTGTATCCATGTGTCGGGAGCGTTCTTTAACTGCAAGGCATTCTGGATCCCGTGACGGTTTAAGAATACCGCCTTCTGCCTTCCTATGCCCCAGATATCCTGAACAGGAGTTTGGGACAGATAGTGATCAATCCTTTTTTCATCCAAAAGACAGAAAACACCGTTTGTTTCCGGATGGTCCTTCGCGAAATGATTGGCAATTTTGGCAAGAGTTTTCGTCGGGGCTACCCCGATTGAAACGGGGATCCCTGTCAACTGTTTGACCTCTGTCTTAATTCTCCACGCATATTCCTCGAGGCTAAGATGCTCAAAACCGTTCAACGAAAGAAACGCCTCATCGATCGAATAAATTTCAAGGTTCGGCGTGAAATTCGATAACACGGCCATGACCCGGCTTGACATGTCCCCGTACAAAACAAAATTGGCCGAGAAGACTTTTACGCCATGCTGTTTAACAACGTCTTGGCACTTGAAGATCGGTGCGCCCATAGCAATTCCAATCTGCTTTGCTTCATTGGACCGCGAAATGGCGCATCCATCATTATTAGAAAGCACAACGACGGGCTGTCTCCTGACGGAAGGATTAAACACCCTTTCGCAGGAAACGTAAAAATTATTGCAATCAACTAAGGCAAAAATTCTGTTCATAGCTAAAGACTATGGATCACATGAATGACGATACCCCAAATTTCAAAATCCATCGCATCGGTTATCTCTATGGGGGTATAGCTGTCATTCTCCGGATCCAGAAATAACTTGCTCCCTCTTTTTCGTATGCGCTTGACAGTAAACTCTCCGTTCAAAACCGCGACCACGATATTTTTATCTTTCGGCTCCAGCGATCGGTCAACGATAAGAATGTCCCCAGACAGTATCCCCGCATTCACCATTGAATCACCCTTCACCTTGACAAAAAAAGTGCTTGCAGGATGCTTAATAAGATGCTCATTCAGGTCCAGTTTCTTATCAAGATAATCATCCGCGGGGGACGGAAAGCCAGCGCGGATGGGAGAAAGAAATAATGGTAGTTCCCTTTGCATTGTAATATCACATTTGTAGATTTCGATAATTTTCATTTAAAGACCTATCTTTGGATTTTTACCTGCTTATTGATTATCTTCTGAAGCCTCGATTTATCGTTATGAGTTATTCGCCCGCTTCCCAGATGCTGAACCAACCACATCTTGCCTCCCCCGATCTTATCTATCGGGGAATGTAACCCCAACCATTTCTTTGATGGACGACAATATTCACATTGCGCAATCGTCCCTATAAGCCTGCTTTCCAGTCCCTTGGCGCCCATTTCATTCTTCACGGCAATATATCTGAAACCGAAATTCTCCCGTAATAGACCAGAAATCCAACTTTCAATCTTTTTCTCCAGTTCGATATTTCGAAGGTGGTTTTTTGTGTCTCGGCTTTCTTTATCGGTAAAATTTATCTCCCAAATCTTCAAGTAGCCTGATTCTTTTTTATTTAAAAGTGCCCGGCCAATGTTCTTTCGAAAAATACTTCTGTCCTTTGGAGCAGACTGCATTTCGTTAAATCTCATCTTGCGTTCGTTAAAAATAAAGTGGTCATTTATCCGACTTTTAAAATTTCCGCTTCGGTGCGCCCCTACCCGGACAATCCTTGGCCTGTGACCATCATGTCCCCAAACCTCCCCTTCCTCATAAAAGAAATAAATACCATCATCCGGCAATTTCTCGAGATCAAAGGGATGTTTTATCAATGGCCATCTCGCTATCTGTTTGTGAAGCCATTGACAATCGGCACTATGATTATTTTTCATCGATTTATTTTTTAGGCTATCTCATCCAGATGACAAATTTTAACGATATTGATCTGACGTTTCTTGAGAGTATCGATAATTTTTTTATAAAGTGGGTGAAAATAATGCGATTTATGGTTTCCATAGAAATAAATGACATCAAACTTCCTCAATTTCCTTGCACTGTTTTCGACCAGTTCTTCGAATTCTTGTTCACTTACTTCGTTAGGATGTTTTTCATACCACCTGTGTCGAATATGGGGAAACCAAACATCGTACTGATCCGAAAATATTGCCCAATTGACTCCCACAGACTTGCAACGAGCCATGAATCGTTGGATCTTTTTGCCAATATAAAGCTCATCAGGTACAATTTTTTTGCCTGTCCCTTTAAGCGAGTTCTGCTTTATCCCTGTACAATGTGTCAGATAGAGACACCGCATAAATCGAATTCCTACAATCTAATTGCCCCCCTAGTTATTCAAAAAATATGATACATTTGATAAGTCAAGAATTCTAATAAGGCGATCTCTGAATGATTCTGGAATTGCAATGGTTAATAATTTTTCTGCTCTTGTAGCGCCCACGTAAATAACACGCTTTGCTTCCTCATCGGTACGATTCTCCCAAACATCAAAAAGTTTAGAAGTATTATTATCTGGTGCCCGATCAGGAGGAATTACAACGCATACCGCTTTAAATTCTTTCCCCTTTACGTGATGGATGGTTTTACACGGACAATGCAGAAATGTTCCTCGCCTTAAATGTTCTGCCCAAGAAGACTTTCTTGTCCTTGGAAAAAAAGTTTTTTCCGATCGTCCTGCAGGGAACTCCAAAGACAGTTGTTGTATGGCTACATGCAATCTATTAAGCCATTCTGTTTTCCCTTCATCGGAATCTGAACATACAGGTGGTAATGCGGTAATAAGCTCTAACGCCTTACGACGCAACTCTCTTTTTTCAATACCATGACGTTCGGTAGCGCGAACAGGATGTTCATTTCTATCAATCTTTCCCATTAATCGGAGAATAATCTTTTCTGTATCTCGAAGAACAGATTCTTTCTCGCGATTTGAAGAAAATGGAGACCAGAATTGATTAACTACCCGTGCCATAGATTCTAGATTCGAATTTCCTGATTCACTGGGCGGGGTATTTCCAGAAGCTTGCAGTGCATACCGAAAAGCGTGCGATAGAATCATACGATCCTCTAAAGTTGGTTCTATTCTTTCAATAATCTCTATAAATTGCCTGCCTATCTCAGCAGTCACACGCCCCTGATAACAAATTATCTGTACCGGATATGTCACAGAAGTATTTTCTCCTATTGAATTGTCGGGAGTAGTTCTGCTTCGGAGAGTAGCCGCAAAAGAGCATATAGTTGGGCTACTTCGAAAATTTCCGGTTAACTTAAGCTGGTTATTATGATCATATGTTGTAGCAAAATCGCTAAGATTTGCTGGACTTCCTTGCCGAAATTCATAAATAGCTTGATCGGGATCACATACTAACGTCACACGCAAGTCGTGGCTCCTCAACCATTGTAAAATTTTAAGATCTTCCGGGTTACAATCTTGGGCTTCATCCACAATGATTTCATGAAAGCGCCCTTTAAGAGCTTTCCCTAATGAGGCTGCCCAGTGAGATCTTTCCAATTTTTTTTCAGCTAAAACTCTTGCATCTGCTGCACTCAAATAACCTTTTCTTCTTAATCCTGCACGATATTGGGTTGCGCTTTGTATATATGCTTGCAGATTTTGTTCTACATGACTTCGAAGTCCGCTGTGTCCGATGGTCGCAGGATCAATATGATTATTTAATGGGTTAAATCTATCTAAACTGACGCCTGCTCCTTGGAACGCATTCGTGCCGCTAAGACGTACCTCAACATCAAGACTATCCCAGCTATCAACAATATGTGGTTGGACATCTACATCATCTATACCGCTAGGGACAATTAGAAATTGTCTGACAAAGGCATCAAATGTACCGATAAAACTTGGATGCTTTAGAATCGTTTCTAAATTTTTTGTCCTACATCTTTCGATAAAGGTATCCACCGCTGAATTTGTGAATGACAATATACCAATCCCTTTTCGAGGTGGGAGACTTTCAGAAATATGTGCAACACGGTTGACTATAGTACGTGTCTTGCCAGCCCCTGGGCAGGCAATAACGAATGCCTCAGTAGGATGAATAATTAATAGCTCTTGCTCCCTCTCCTTTATCACAATCTTGAAATCTCCCTTATAGCATTTTCAATGTATATTGGAATTTGAAATGGGGCACCTTTGGCGATACGTGCTGCTACTTGTTGTGCAAAATCTCCCTTTCTTGTTTTTTTATCAGAGAGTAATTGTAAGAAAGCGTTGGGTCGGCCCTCCGTTGGCATTGCCTCGATTCTGGTTGCCCAATCATTCTTTGATCGGGGATGGATAGTTAAGAACGAATTTTTTAAAAGTTTCTCGTTCCCAGCAGAAAAAAGAGCATGCTCCAAAGTTACATCATTTACAAAAACTCCTAAAGTTCCAGTCGAACCAAAACTTGCTGCCAAACTCTCGAGCTCTGCTTTTCTATTGCCGGGAACGCTCGGATCTGCATCGGTTACAACAACAAGCCGATCGGCTATACAGGCACCATCGTGTGATCGCAGTAAAATCTCAACATAGGGTTTGAAATCAACCCCATCAATGGGAACAATAACAGACCCCTGAAATCGTAACCATGCTTTTTTATCGGCATTCAGCACAATGTATCGTGCAATAACCGGGAGAAGGATAGCCTCTGCAATTCCTTCCACCAACAAAGCCCTATTACCAAATAACAGGGCCGAACGAGTAACATCGAGATAACGGCTAATTTTTCTGCGGGAACTAGGTTTAAAATCCAATTCGGAAATAGATACGGAAGCTGTTTTATGCGTCTCCGGGGTGCCTGCAGTATCTTTCTGTGAACGGATGACAACAAGGTGATCTGGTGATACCCAGGCAGTAAGATTAGGAGAGTGGGTTGTCACGATAATCTGGATTCTGCCTTCGGGTTGTCCTGAAATTATTGTTTGGTTTACAGATTTCTGTGCCTGATCAAGCAAAAACTCCAAAACCAGCATTTGTAATTGCGGATGCAGATGTGCTTCTGGCTCTTCTACCAAAAAAAGAGTAAGGTCAGCTTCTCTTGCCTTGGTGAGTTCAACTACAACTGTCGCTATATAAAGAAGGTTGGCATATCCTAACCCCGAAGAACGGATTTCAGCAGGAGCCATTCCTGAATCCGCCAATTTGAATCTCAAATCTCTAGCTACATCAAGTAATGTTTCAGATGAAAAGCCTAGTGATGCTGTTTGTGGGCGTACTCCACCGGAAAGGCTATCTAAAGCTGTTCCTATTTCGGTATTGACTGCTGTTATAACGCGAGATGGAGTTGGGGTTCGTTGTACTTCTGTAAGAAAAGTTTCTTCTTCTCCATCATCTAAAAAATGTTCCAATAACGTTGTTATGCGTACAGGACTACCTGAACCAAGCGCATATTGAGCATCTCTAAGTGGAGGAAGATACACATGCCTAATTAAGTTAGTTGATCCTATCTCAGGCTCTGAGGTATCATATTTTCCCGCCCAGAATGTTGTACGACCTCTAACAGAATTGGGGATTTCGGTTTCGTGCTTTACACCAATAATAGCTTTATCCTTTGTTGGATCCGGAACCGCACTGATAAGCAAGCCCTTTAAAGTATTACTCAGATCGGAAAATGTTCCTTCAATCCTAAAATTTTTTTCAGCACTACCTTTTCTTATATCTTCTTTCTCAGGATAACGATCACGTCTGCCGTTAAGAGGAAGTGTTAAAAGGCGTATTCCATCAACAATATTGGATTTTCCTCCGTTATTCTCACCAACAAATACGGTGAGATTGGGCTGCAATTTTACTGTTACATCTTCACAAGATCGAAATCGTTGTAGTCTTATTTTATCGAGGTACATAAAAATTTTCTTGGGAGATACGCTCTAACTTGAATTTCTTTATTTCTGAACATCTAAGTAACTTTTATATTCTTTTACATTAATACAATACGCCAAGGCTACTTCAGCTATTGCTCCTCGTTCATTTGCATCCTTAATTCTTATCAAAAAATTGCTAAGAAAATCTGAGCAATTTGTATCAAGAATCTTTACGATTTCTCCTCCCCTATAATTATTCATAAAAATTTCTTCTTTAACAAAGAACTTCTTGACTTGGTCTCCTATATTTAATGGCAACCCAAAATTTTCTACAAAATCTTTTAAGATTTCTAAAGGAGGGACTTCATCTATTCTTTGGATGAGACTTGGATAAATTCTAAAAGCCGAGAACACCAAAAATTTATCTCCATCACGATGTGCCTCAGTCAATTACCACCGCCAAAGGCGGTGGCCTGAAAACCTCGGCTAAAAGCCGAATTCCTGTTGCTGAGACTCTTCCTGCCGTTCCTCGTCTTCCTGGTGTTGCACATATTTTTTGATCTTCTCTTCATCCAGCCCAATCGTACTCACACAATATCCTCTCGCCCAAAAGTGATTCCCCCAATATGGCTTCTTCTTCATCTCGGGAAATCTTTGAAACATCTTGATCGCCGTCTTTCCCTTCAGCATTCCCATCACTTCTGACACTGAGTACTTCGGCGGAATCCCCAAAATCACATGCACATGATCCTTTTGAACATTCAACGCCTCCACTTCCAACTCTTTCCACTCACACAACATCCTCACGCTTGTCTCCACATACTTCGCTTTCTCCTCCAGCAACACCCGATAACGATATTTCGGACACCACACGATGTGATATTTGCAATCGTATACTGCATGTGATAACTTTTTGAATCGTCCCATGCCGCCATTCTATCGCATCGCTTTTCTTTTGGCAAAGCCTTCAGTCCATCACCACCTGCTTAGCAGGTGGTTTAATCAGTTTGAATTAACCAATAAAAAAATGACTTGGAAGTCTGAACTCTTTTTTTTAAACAATAAAATTTCTTTACCATCCACACCAATCTTCTGTACCTCATCCTTATTTATTAGTGAATCCCGTATGTGAGATTGATTAAAGTTAAATAATTTTTGGTGACCATTTACAAATGAATCTGTGAAAGCAATCTGCATTATGCATACCTCATAGTTAGTTCCGAGCCCAAAATTCTAATCATTCGACTTTGATGTATGGACATGAAGGCCCCACTTTCACCACTCTAAACCTTTGGGTTAGGATATCTGCACATATTATTTATCCACCTTTGAGGCAACGAAAGTTCCTAATACGAGGCGTGTGAGTTTCAAGTTTCACTCTTCTCTTGCAATTCTTGGCCTTCCTCGCTGACCGTCAATTCT
>OBEQ012440978.1_pt1 | contig 10278 bp, 14 predicted proteins | sample 1670901 | NCBI WGS metagenome assembly OBEQ01 (sample SAMEA104232315, study PRJEB22302) | groundwater metagenome | biome: forest; feature: aquifer; material: groundwater | place: USA | collected 2011-08-07 | depth 5.4 m | reverse complement strand
TATTTTTGGCCAAGACGTAAAGTTCAGGTTTAATGAAGATATTTTTCCTTACACCGATCCAAGCCTTGAAGTGGAAATTGATGTCAATGGCAAGTGGCTGGAACTTTTAGGTGGGGGAATGCCTAAAAAATTGGTGTTAAAAAACTTTGGTGTGGAAGGCTACAATGGCTGGGCGTTTGGATTTGGATTGGAAAGGCTGGCTATTGCCAAAATGGAAATTCCGGACATTCGGCTGTTTTGGTCTCAAGATGGACGCGTAAAAGACCAATTGAGAAATTTGGAAAATAAATATAAAGAAGTCAGCAAGTATCCTTCGGTTGAGCGTGACATTTCTTTCATTATTGATAAAAGTATCAGCCTGAATAATTATTATGAATTGGTGCAAGATGTAGCCGAAAATTTGATTGAAGAAGTGAAACTAGTGGATGAATATGAAAACGCCGAAAAATTTGGGGCAGATAAAAAGTCTTATACTTTTAGAATTATTTACCGCTCGTTGGAACGCACTCTGACCAACGAGGAAGTAAACAAGATTCACGATAAAATCGTGGAAAAAACGAAGGCGGAGCTGAATGCAGTGGTGAGGTAAAAAAAGAAGCTCGCTGCAACAAGTGGCAGCGAGCTTAGTAGCTCCTCAAATGAAACTGGGTCGGAAAGGCAACTCTTTGATTCCGACAACCTTGACGGCTGTATAGGCCACGCCGCCCATGAGGGCCCTGAGAGTTTCTTCTTTGGTGTAGTGGCCAAAGAGAATCAGGTATTCTGGATGGTCTGGATGACCCGAAACTTCGGTCATCAGGCCATCGCAGAACTGGCTGACTTCCACTTTCAGCCAGGAGCCGTTTGGTCGGCACAGGACAGTTGTCTTGATGGTTTGCTGGTTATTTTCCAGCGCTACACGTATGAGATCCATGCGATATTCCTCCCTTGAAAAGGACAAAACAAAGATCGGTGCTTTCTGGGATGTTTTTATAATAAAACTATTAAATGCTAATGTCAAGTATTTTATGGTCTCAGTCGGGTTAGTAAAGGTTTGTGAATAAATACAAACCAACAAACTTGAGTTTGTTAGTTTGTGAAATGATGTGGTAAAATAGGGGTATGGAAAAGTTAAAAACTCCAAAGCAAATTGAACGCCACATTAAAGGCGTGGCCAATCATCGTCGAATTGAAATTTTGCTTTTGATTACCGGTAGAGAGGGGATTACCCTTGATCAAATTATCGGGGAAGTGGATGCTAATCCTAAAACTATTGGCGAACATGCCCGGCGGCTCCACAATGCCGGTTTAATAGAAAAGAATTACAGCGGGCGATTTATTAAATTATCCCTTTCTCCCTACGGAAAAATTTTCATCAAGTTCATTAAAGAATTCCAGAAATATCACCATGGTAAATCTTGAGAAGCAAAGAATGAAAAACTGACAAACTCAAGTTTGTTAGTTTGTGGTGGTGAGGTAAAATTGTAAAAAAAGAGTGCCGCATTCTTAAAGTAGAATGCGGCACAATGGGGTCCCATTTTTCGGGCTACACCTGTTCTTTCTTTTTTCTTTTTAACGAAAGAGAAATTTCAGTTTCCTCTTCGTTGTCGGCATTGAGCAGCTCAGCTGATCCAATTAGCCAGCCCTCGTTCATAAGCAGGTGAATGCTTTCCAAAGATTTTTTCACCCTATCTGAGTCCGTCAGCTTGAAGCTAACGTCCATCTGATCTTCTTTTGGTGGCAGGGCTTGATCGGTCATGAACTTCTCCAGAAAGAGTTGTGGCGAGGGTAAAGAACGTAAAATTAATATATAGCAATAAACCGTATTTGTCAATAGTTGCTCCCATGTATTAAGTTTGGTAAAATACACCATATGAAGTTGAATATTAAAGAAAAAGACGACGAAAAGCCGAAGAAAGAAAAGGTGGAAAAGGAGGTTAAAAAGGAACTCAAAAAAGAGGCGCCTGTTAAGGATGAACGGAAAACGGAAGTTAAAAAGGAGCCGGCTGATGCACTAGAGGTGACTAAATCTAAAAAAGATGCGGGCTATACTGCTAAAGATATTTCCGTGCTGAAGGGGTTGGAGCCGGTGCGGATGCGGCCGGGAATGTATATTGGGTCAACCACGCTAGAGGGGTTGCATCACTTGGTTTGGGAAGTAGTGAACAACTGTATTGACGAAGCTATGGCTGGGCACGCCACCAGTGTGGATGTAAGGCTTCTGCCCCACAACCGCGTAAGCATTACTGATGACGGGCGTGGTATTCCCGTTGAAAAACATCCTGATACTGGAAAATCAACCCTGGAAACAGTTTTGACAACTTTGCACGCGGGAGGAAAGTTTGGCGGCGATGCTTACAAAGTTTCCGGTGGTTTGCACGGAGTGGGAGTTTCCGTGGTGTGCGCGCTTTCCACGTTTATGGAAGCTGAAGTGCGGCGTGATGGGGGAATTTATAAACAAGAATATTTCCGCGGAGTGCCAAAAGGCGCGGTCAAAAAAGTGGGGGATTCAAAACAAACCGGAACCACCATTACCTTTGACGCTGATCCGCAAATGTTTCCGGAAATAAAGTGGGATCCCAAAAAGATTCTGCAATATTTGCGCCATCAGGCTTATTTAACCAAAGGCGTAAAAATTATTTTCCGTGATGAACGTGAAAAAGGAAAAGAGTATTCTTATGGTTTTTATTTTGAGGGGGGAGTAGCTAGTTTTGTAAAATATTTGGTGATGGGCAATACGCCGCGCCACAGTAATATCTTTTTTGTGGCCAGTACTAAAGATAATATTTTCGTGGAAGCGGCGTTCCAGTATACCCAGGAAATGGAATGCACAGAACAATCATTTGCCAACAACATTTATACGCCAGAAGGCGGCACGCATATTTCCGGTTTCCGCACGGCGCTGACCCGCTGTTTGAACGCCTATGCCCGCCGCGAGAATTTTTTGAAAGAAAAAGATGAAAACTTTACCGGTGAAGATGTGCGGGAAGGTTTGACAGCTGTGGTTTCTGTGAAAATTAAAAATCCGCAGTTTGAGGGGCAAACTAAGTCAAAGTTAGGAAATCCGGAAGCCAAAAACGCGGTGGAAGACGCGGTAAACGAAGCCCTTTCTGATTATTTGGAACGAAATCCGGCCGACGCCCGCGCTGTCATTGAAAACTGCATGCTGGCTGCCAAGGCTCGTTTGGCCGCCAAAGCCGCCCGTGCCACGGTTTTACGAAAAGGCGTGTTAGACGGTTTGCAACTGCCCGGAAAATTGGCTGACTGCTTAAGCAAAGATCCTGCGGAATCTGAATTATATATTGTAGAGGGAGATTCTGCCGGAGGTTCTGCTAAAATGGCACGCGATAGGCGGTTTCAGGCTATTTTGCCACTTCGCGGTAAGATTTTGAACGTGGAGCGTGCAAGGCTGGATAAGATGCTGGCTAACAAAGAAATCAAGGCGTTGATTATTGCTTTGGGCACGGCCATTTCTGAAGATTTTAATATAGACAATTTGCGCTATCACCGCATTGTCATTATGACCGATGCTGATGTAGACGGCAGCCACATCCGTACCCTTTTGCTTACCCTTTTCTACCGGCATTTTAAGCCCGTCATGGAAGCCGGCTACATTTACATTGCTCAGCCGCCGCTGTATAAAATTTCTTACGGAAAGTCTGCTGGTTACGCTTATACCGAAGAGCAAAAAGATAAAATGGTAAAAGAAATTGGCAAAACCAGCGTCAGTTTGCAGCGCTACAAGGGTTTGGGAGAAATGAACAGTGAACAGCTGTGGGAAACCACCATGAACCCCGAAAACCGCTTGCTTTTGCAAGTAAAAATCGACGACGGCGCGGAGGCTAATAAAACTTTTGATATTCTAATGGGTGAAGAGGTGGAACCAAGAAAGAAGTTTATCCAAACGCACGCGAAGAGTGTGAAGAATTTGGATATTTAGAAAATACTATAAAATTCTATAAAAAAATGCGGCGTTCCGATAGGTATGGAACGCCGCTTGGTTTATGGTTGGCAGAGGATTTTGAAGATTTCGTTCCACGAATGCACCCGGGTAATGAGCTGGTGCTCTGGGGCCGAGCGGTTCCAGGGGCGGTCGAAGAGCAGGATTTTGATGCCTTCGGCTACGCATTTTATGGCGGTTTCGGGGTGGTCTTCAATGTGCAGGGCCACCTCAATTTCTTGGCACACCAGCGATTTGGGGCGGCGGTAAGATGGGTTATTGTCGCTGCCGCAAAAATGCACGCCTTTGAATGCTTGTGGGAAATGTTCGTCAATGATTTCATGCGTTCCCGGTGCGATTTCCACCGGCCTGGCGGTTATAATGTGCAGTTCGTGTATTCGCGCCAGTTGCATAATCACCTGTTGTGCTCCAGGCATGGGGCGGATGTTTTTTCTTGCCTCTGAATTATCAAAGGCCAAGAATCGCAAATGGCACGCTTCTTCGTTGATATTCCACACACTGTCTTGCCCGAAAGCAACAAATTGTTCCATGTGGAACTGTTCGCCATACTGCTGGTTGCAAAAAGAGAGAAGTTCGGTAAACGTATCAACCGCGACGTCGTCAAAATCAATACCGATTTTTCTTTTTCCCACAGTTTTTTCCTTTCGTAAAAGTGGTAAGGGCTGGCTATTTTGTATCATACTATTTTGTTTGTTGCAAGTTGAAATATTATGGCAAAAAGGTAAAATAATAGCATGAAAGTCATAATCGTGCGGCACGCACAGACGGATGAGAATGCGGCAGATAGGTTGGCCGCGGCCAAGTCAGATATTTTGCTCAATGAAGAGGGGATTAGGCAAGCGGAAAAGTTGGGGCATCATTTGAAAGGCCACAGAATTTCACATGCGTATGTGAGCCCGTTAAAACGCGCAGTGCACACGGCAGACCATATTTTGGCACACCATGCTGACGCAACCACTGTGCATGTAGAAGATTTACGTGAGCAGGATAAACAAGGTGGCGAATCGCGCGTAGAGCTCCAATCGCGCATCAAAAAATTCTTCCATAAACTAATTGCCAAGCATGGGCCCAATGATACTATTTTAATTGTCAGCCACGGTGGGCCATTGGGAGTTTTACTGCTGGATATTTTAGAAAAAGAATTAATAGAAGAAAATTACCGCGCGCATCAGCCAAAAAATACGGAATTTAGTATTGTGGAAATTGATGAAAATGGGAAAAAGAAAATTCACGAGTTAAATAGTAATACACATTTAAATTAAAAATCTATGTTTGATAATATGAAAAAGCTCTATGAGCTTAAAAAAATGCAAGATGAGTTTAAGAAAGAGCGCATGACTACGGAAAAGAGGGGAGTGAAGGTGGTGATGAATGGGAATTTTGGGGTGGAAGAAATTGTGCTGAATCCGGAACTTTCCATTGGCGACCAGCAAAGTGCGCTGAAAGATGCTATAAATGAAGCAAGAGAGGAAATACAGAAAACGCTGGCCAAGAAGATGATGTCTAGCGGCATAAATTTTTAAGCTATGAAAAAATCTCTTATTAATTATGAAAACTTATCGCCGGCCAGAATGCTGGCTTTGGTTGACGGTGTCTTTGCTATTGCCATGACACTTTTGGCATTTAACATTAAATTGCCAGAGATGTCCGGGTTTGTCAGTTCCCACAATTTATTTTCCGGCCTGCTTGGCATTTGGCCGATTTTTTTGAGTTTTGGCATCGGTTTTATTATTTTGGGAATGTTTTGGGTGGGCCATCATATTGAATTTAACTATATTAAAAAGCTAGACCATAATTTAATCTGGTTTAACATTTTTTATTTATTGCTTATCTCTTTTTTCCCTTTCACCGCGGAACTTTTAGGAAGGCATCCTTACAATCAAACCGCCATTATTTTTTACGCTTTGCATCTAATTGCCATGGTGCTGGTGCATTTTTTCATGTGGCATTACGCCAGCGGCCACAAAGTATTAATTGCCGAAGATTTGGATCCCAGAATCAATAACCTGGTAAACCGCCTCACCTATGTTGCCGTGTTCGCCTATGCGGCAGCAATTGCTTTTGCCTTCTTTTTACCGATAATCTCGCTAATTATTTTTCTCATTGTTCCCCTGCCCTATATTTTCGGGTGGATCTATAGATTAGCTTAACATTAATGAAAATTACCTTTTTCGGGGCGGCGCAGACGGTGACGGGGTCTAAATACTTGTTGGAAGTAGGGGATTTTAGGTTACTGCTTGACTGCGGCATGCACCAGGGAAGGCGTGATGTTTCAAACGCGCTAAATAAAGAATTTCCTATTGATGCGGACAAAATTGATGCAGTGATACTTTCTCATGCCCACGCAGACCATTGTGGCATGCTGCCTATTTTGGTGAAGGAAGGTTTTGCGGGGAAGATTTATTGCACCTCTGCCACGGCTGACATTGCCAAGTTTATTTTAGAAGACACGGCTAATATTCAAGAACAAGATGCGTTGCATTTTAATAAGCATTTGCCCGCGGGCGAAAGGCCCATTGTGCCGCTGTATACCCACCAAGATGTAAAAAAGGTAAGTGGGCATTTTGCACCCACTCCATATTTTCGGTTAAGCCAGCAGTGGACAGAGCTTGTGCCGGGCTTGCGTTTTAAATTTTATGATGCCGGGCATATTTTAGGGTCTGCTATTACGCTTTTGGAAATTACAGAAAATGGTGTTACGAAAAGACTAGTGTTTACTGGTGATTTGGGCAGGCATTTTTTGCCTATTTTGCGTGACCCGGAATTTGTGGCAGAGCCCGCCGATATTTTGATAACTGAATGCACCTATGGCGCCAGAATCCACAAACCCGTGGCGGATTTAGAGGGAGAATTAAAAACCATTATTACCGAGGCCGTAAAAAATAGAAGCAAAATTATTGTGCCAGCGTTTTCGCTTGGCAGAACCCAAGAACTAATTTATGTATTGCACAAATTACTGGATGCCGGACAAATTCCCGCTCTGCCGATCTATGTAGACAGCCCGCTTTCCCAAAAAATCACGCGGGTTTTTAATGCCTATACCAATGATTTTGATGAAGAATTTTGGAAAGACTTTGGTGAAAAAGGGGAAAAGGCATTTTTATTTGATCATTTAATTACCACCGCTTCTATTGAAGAATCAAAGAGTATTAATGACAAATTTGGCCCGTACTTGGTCATTGCCGGCAGTGGCATGTGTGAGGGTGGCAGGATTTTGCATCACTTAAAAAACAATATTTCCGACCCCAATAATATTATTTTAATTACCGGTTATCAGGCTGAACACACCTTGGGCAGAAAAATTATTGAGGGAATAACTCCGGTAAAAATTTTCGGACAACCCTATCATGTACGCGCCAAAGTGATTATTTTAAACGAACTTTCCGCCCACGCCGACCAAAAAGATTTATTAAATTACGTGGCGCATATTGAAGGCCTCAAAAAAGTATTCTTAGTGCACACCGAACTTCCGCAGGCCACGGCGTTCAAAGATTTGGTGCAGGGTCTGCATCCCACTTTAGACGTGCAGATTCCTGAGACGGGGGAGGGGTTTGAGGTGTAGCTTCGTTCGGCAAGTTTCATGCTTTTGCCCGGCACTCCGCCAAATGCGCATTATTGCTAATGCATTTGGCGTCCGCCTTGCGCTCGGCTCGACAACGCTCGCCTGCGCGTGTGTCAAAAGCATGAAACTTGCCTCACTCCGCCGCCGAAAGGCGGTTTTTGGTTGACATTGACACAGTGGCTTAATTGGTGTATGATTAAGCTAAGGAGGTCAATATGAGTAAAGTTCGTTGGTTCTTTTTGATAGTGGTCATATGCATCTTTCTTTGGCTAGCCCGGTGGACGCACCAGGCCATACAAGAAGATTGGCTTGAAATCCACTTCTTCCCGCCTCATTTCGGAGTGTCGGTCAGACATACGACTTGGTGGCTAAGCCGTCCATTCGAGGTGGAGCCAAGGATGTTTGGTCCGTAAGGGTGGATGCGAAGCTCGATGGTTGAAAGATCATCGGGCTTTTTTCTTGTTTATTTATCGGTTATAATTTACTCATGAAAGGAGAATTATTAGAAGAAAATGAAGAAGGGTTAACAGCCTCGGTTGATGGAACTGAACCAGAAGACGGGTATGTGTATTCTGAGCAGGAACGAGCAGAAGTTATAATCCCTGAAAAGGGTGATTTAAAAGAAATTCTGGCTTTGTTTATCGGAAGACATTACAAGGAGCTACATGAAGCGGGAACGCATGTGGGAGTTTGGCATGAAAAGGGGAAATACTATATTGATATTGTGAGAGTAGCAAAGTCTGAAGCCGAGGCGCTTTTGCTGGCAAAACAACATGGCCAGCTGGCAGTGTATGATTTGAAGGGTCATAATATTATATATGTAAAATGAAGAGCTTGGTTCCGCCGCCGAAAAGGCGGTTTTTGGTTGCGCTATTGACAGATTATTAATAAAATAGTAGTATTATATTAGTTTCGCAACCGGAGTTGCGGAGGTTTCAAAATGTGGAGGCGATCATGATCAGCAAGCTTTTCTATCGGAATCTTTCTGTGGGGTGCGAGGGCTCTGATGTTCAGGCTCTGCAAATCCTGCTTGTCGGCTTCGGCTTCAAGTGGGCAAGCGGCGGAGAACTGCTTCCCGAATTGACCATCGGGAAATTCGGAAAAGTCACGGATGGAACGCTCAAGGCGCTCCAAGTCAAAATGGGGGCAGTGCCCAATGGCATCATGGACCCGCAAACTTTGTCGAAGCTGGCCCAGTACTGCGGCGTAGACTTTAGCACAGTTTTTGACGCCAGCACCGTCGGCTCATAGTTCTTCTCTCGTTGTTTCGAACCAATCCCACGCAAATCACCAGCGTGGGACATTTTTTTATAGCGACCTATTGACGGGCGGGCTTCTATCGGCTAGTATGTAGGTAATAGAGAACTGGCCCGTAAGGGCTTTTTAAAATACAAAAAAGCGATCCTAATCTACGAATGGCATCCGAATCTATTAATAGTTATGTTTTTGTGGTATTAGTAGATTAGAATGTGATTAGCAGATTGGTATCGCCACAAATATGAATATATTTGATAAAACGCAGACATTTTTTAAGGAGGCGTATGTTGAATTGAGGAAAGTGAACTGGCTGACGCGCGGGGAGGTTTTGCGGTATACCTTGATTGTGCTAGCGGTAACGATTATTGTGGCAGCATTTTTGGGAGGGCTGGACTTTGTATTTTCTTCCTTGATTAAAAAATATATTGTTCAATAGAAGAAAATACAACCGAGCACAAAATTTCTTAGAAATTTCTGTGCTTGGATATTCCTATGTATTATGTATATTTTTTGAGGAAAGGGGATGGAAAGATATATATTGGCTACACGAACGATTTGAAAAGAAGGATGGCCGAACACAAAGAAAAAGTTCCCGAATTAATATATTACGAGGCCTACAAACATAAATTAGATGCTCAAGACCGAGAGAGAAAGTTGAAGCAAAGAGGACATGCGGTAGCATTTCTCAAGAAAAGAATTGAAAATAGTTTAAAAACAATATAAGGTTTACCAAGCACATAAATGCAAAGCATTTCGTGCTCGGTGAATTTTATCAAGATAAAATTCATGGCAAAGCAACTTTTAGAGCAAAATAAAAATTGGTATGTGATTCACACCTATTCGGGGTATGAAGACGCGGTGGCCAAGAATTTGAAGCAAAGAATTGAAAGCCTCTCCATGGAAGGCAAAATTTTCAATGTGATTGTGCCGAAGGAAAAGAAGGTGAAGATTAAAAATGGAAAGCGCAAAACCGTGGAAGAAAAGATTTTTCCTGGGTATGTGCTAGTGGAAATGGTGGTAGACGACGAAAGCTGGTACGTGGTGCGAAACACGCCGCGGGTAACCGGATTTTTGGGGGCGGGAACTACGCCCATTCCGGTTTCAGCGGCGGATATGGCTGACTTGATGAAAAGAATGGAAGCAGGCGAGCCGGAATTCCAAGTTGACTTTGAAGTGGGCGTGGCGGTTAAAATCATTGACGGACCATTTAAGGGATTTGAAGGGAATGTTTCAGAAATTGACCAAGCGCGCGGAAAAATCAAAGTGCTGGTGAATATGTTTGGAAGAGATACACCAGTGGAACTTGATTCATTGCAAATTAAGAAAGTTGGCGCGTAGCAAGCCAAAATAATAAATAATTATACATAGTAATATTGTGTACCAAGCACCAAAATGCTTCGCATTTGGTACTCGGTGCCAATGTTATTGATATAACATTGTCATGGCAAAAGAAATTAAAGCGGTAGTGAAGGTGCAGATTGCGGCGGGCAAGGCTAACCCTGCGCCTCCGATTGGGCCG
>OBEQ012847653.1_pt1 | contig 10279 bp, 13 predicted proteins | sample 1670901 | NCBI WGS metagenome assembly OBEQ01 (sample SAMEA104232315, study PRJEB22302) | groundwater metagenome | biome: forest; feature: aquifer; material: groundwater | place: USA | collected 2011-08-07 | depth 5.4 m | reverse complement strand
TTGTTTCGACATGACTCATTTTCGCCGAAATAACTTGCACTTCAAAGGGGAATTTTCGATCGGTTCGCGCGAGGTGACACTTGAAAACTTTTTTGTTGGTTTTACTCTCCGCTTTTGCGATAAGCCCAGGCTTGTACGGGCAAACAATTGCGTCCGAAGGGGGGCGGTATGAACGTATTCCGGCACCAGATTCTTTCGGCAAGCTTGTAGAGGAACACGTCTCGCAAATGTATGCGCAAGGATATTTCCGCGAATTAAGCGAAAAAGATTTTTATCACGGACATCTGGTTTTTCGGGCCAACTCACCGAAGAAGTTCGTCTCTCTCAAAGACGTGCTTGCAAACACTGTGTTCGTGCTCTATCACACAGACGAAGGCGGTGTTGCTTGGAGTAGTCAGGAAGCGCTTGATCCAATAAAGCGCAGGCAACGCTCGATCGTCGGTTTTTCCTATGGACAAGTCCGTCCCGCGATAGAACTTTTCTCCGCGCGCTACGAAGATTTTGACCACTACGCTTGTTGCGGAACAATTCACGCTGGTGATTTCTGGCGGCTCATGCCGGAACAATTTGGACAAGACCGGCCCATCCGCATTGTTTCCCGAACCAAAACACGGTGGCTTGCTAATCAATTCATGATCTATAAAACTGAGACTGGCCGCTACGAAGTAGCCGGCACACGCTACGATATCTATTTTGAAGCTTCTTGGGAGAAGCGATAGAAGCGCCGAAAGAGTACTTTCGGCGCCTTTTTATTCAACATTTTTTATTTCGGTTATAATTAACATATGCGCGCCGACACAAATACATTTCACATATTAAGTTTTCTTTTGCTTCGCCTTTCCTTTTCATGTATTTTTTTATGGTTCGGCCTGCTTAAGATATTCAGCATTAGTCCTGTATACGACGTTATTCTTGTAGCATATCCGGTAATCGCGCAAAATTACGTTCTTATGTTTCTACTTGCGCTTTTGGAGATCGCTATCGGCGTAGGAATTCTTATTCCGCGTATTTCCATCATGGTTCTTTGGGTAATGATCGCTCATTTGCTTATGGCAACAATAGGCGTTTTTCACTCTTCATACGCCTTCACCGAGGGCTTTCCCGTTTTGAGTTTTGCCGGAGAATTTGTGGTAAAAAACTTCGCTTTGATCAGTGGGGCGCTGATCTTAATTTCTCACGATACCTCTATGAAAAAAGGCCTGAATTTACAAGAGGAAACAGCCCGATAGCATCATTTCATTTGCGGTTGCATTCATGCAAAATACACCAATTTTGACTTTATTTTGCATAAAAACGTATAATTGAACCTATGAATAAAATACTAATTTCGGTAGCGGGCCTTGCTTTGGCGCTCCAGGTCGGCGCGCAAACAAGCGCTCCTACGTCAACACCGTTCAGAGATAAGGTACAGAGCGCGCAAGAACTGTTCAGAGAAAAAACCGATGCTGCTCGCGAAGAATTTCTGCAAAAAACCCAAGCGTTAAAAGAAAAAGCTTCCAGCGTCCGGCAGGAATTTAAAGATGCTGTCGAAACAAAGAAAGAAGAATTTAAGTCGGCCATGGAGCAGAGAAGAGGCGCCTTTCAAAAAGCTCTTGAAGCAAAAAGGGAAGCAATTAAGTCAAAGATCGAGACTCAAAGAAAAGAACTGAAGGCGAAGCTTAAAAACATAAAAGACGAAAAGAAAAAGGCGGCAGTGGAAAGAATTAACGAGCAAATTTCGAAATTGAACGACAAGATGCTCGATCATTTCTCTTCTACGCTGGACAAACTTGAAGACATTCTGACAAGGGTTGACGACAGGATCAATCGTGCTGATGGAAAAGGATTGGATGTGTCTGATCCAAGAGCGAAGGTTGCCGTTGCCAGTTCTTCTATTGCCGCGGCGCGCGCAGCAATAACGGCACAGGTTGGCAAGGTTTATACCGTTACCATAGGAACTGAAGCAAACTTAAAGTCTGATGTTGGTGCGGTGAGAGACGCTTTGCGCAACGACCTCGCGGCTGTCCAGGAAAAAGTAAAAGCAGCGAGAGACACAGTTCATGATGTTGCCGTTGCCTTGGCTCAAATTGACAAGGGGAATGATGACAACAACAACTCAACTTCAACAACGCCAACTTCGACGGCGACATCAACTGAATAAAATCTAATAAACAAACATGAAAAAAAGCCTAATATTAGTTCTTGTTTCGGTAGTTCTCGTTATTGTTGGTTGGTTCATTTGGTCTGCGCCACGTCAGTCTTCCGCTCCGGAAAGCGCTCCAAAAAATAGTGTTGCCGATACTGATGTTTCCGCGGTCAACTCCGTAGATTTGGGAAATATTGATTCTGGATTGCAGCCCATTAATGCCGATTTGAACCAGCTTTAGATCGAGGCCGAAAAAGAACGATCAAAAACAGCTCTCTTCGCAGAGCTGTTTTTGTTTTAAGGACGCGATGCTACGTTTGGCAGCGAGTCCGCAAATAAAAAACAGTTTTATTTGCGGTGAGTAACCAAATGAAAAAATGTTACGAAGCGGAACATTTTTTTAAATTTGCCCCCGCACCTATGCATAGGTGCGGGGGCCTATATTTATGCCCAGTAGTATAATTGTGGCGCTACGGGCAAAAAACGGTTTGTGATATGCAAACATTATTCTGTCATTTCACAAACTGTTGATAATTATAATAGCGAAACTCATTAACCACAGTTATACTACTTGGGTATGCAGGAATATCTTAGCGACGCGATAGTTTTAAAATCCGATCCCTCCGGTGCGTTGGACTTAAGGATTTCTTTGTTCACAAAAAAATTCGGAAAGATAGTGGGAAAAGTAAAAAGCGCGAGAAAAATAACTTCTAAGCTTTGCGGTCATCTGCAGCCGGGTTTTTTGATAAAAGCGAGAATCATTGAAAAAAACGGGCCGCAAATCGTTGACGCGCTGAAGATTAAAAAATTAAACATAGGTACTGAAGATCTGTCGCTTATCAACCGCCTGACCGGCGAAATGGAACCCGACCAGCATCTTTGGGCATCTATTTTGTCCGAACGCGTTAGCTGGAGACAAATTCTTGAAATTCTCGGATGGAATCCGGCTTCCGCCAGTTGTTCTTCCTGCGGCAAAGAAAAACCGACCGTTTTTAACATTCCGCGCCAGGATTTATTTTGCGTCCAGTGCGCTTCAAAAGAGCGTCTCGATGCGGTAATATATATCTAAGGTCAGATGCCCGATGCAGATAAAAATTATCGTTCTCCGTGGGGAGAAGCGGCGGCACGCCAATCATCATTAAGGCGTGTTTTTGAAGAGCCCAAAAAACCAAAAAGAAGTTTTAAATTTGTTTGGATCGGCTTAGTCTTTATTTTGCTTGCGGGAATAGTCGTCACTTACTTTTATTTTTCTAACGGCGCGTCAAACATCAGCATAGAATTTTTAAAGCCGGGACGGGTTTCCGTTGGAGAGCCGTTTGTTCTCACCGTTTCTTTTTCCAATCTTTCCGACGCGGTTTTGAAGAACGCCAGCGTTTCACTTTTTTTGCCTGACGGAATTTCTGTTCTGGGCCAGCTTCATGGGCAAAGAGTGGTTGAGGAAGCGGTCGGTGATATCGGTCCGGGCAGTGTGAATAAAAAAGACTACAACTTGATAGTTACCGCCGGCGGCCAGGAGATAAAACGCATATCGGCCAAGCTGCGCTACTCCGCCGGAAATAATTCGGACTCTCAATTTGAATCCAGTTCGGAAACGGATATTCTTGTCGGCGAGCCGGCGGTTACTTTGGCGCTTGCCGGCCCGCAGAGCGTTTTTGCCGGACAAGATTTTGAAATTAAGGTTTCCTATGCCAATAGTTCCGGAAAAGAATTTAAAAATTTGAAATTGAAAATGAGCTATCCGCCGTCTTTTACGTTCAAGCGCAGCACGGTAGACCCGGAAGATGCCGCGAATAATTCTTGGGACTTGGGCGATTTGGCGCCCGGGTCGAACGCGTCAATCAGCATAACCGGAACGGTGCTCGGCCAAGAAGGATTTTCTTCCAAATTCAATGCTTCGCTTTGGGCTGATTTTCTGGGCAGTAGCTACAATGTTAATTCCCAAGATATCAGCTTGGCTATCTCTTCTTCGCCGCTATCTTTGAACTTGAAATTAAACGACTCCGACAATTATGTCGCGAAACTTGGAGATAATTTGGTTTATACGATAAATTATCGGAACAATTCAGGCGTTGTTATGCAGGATGTAATAATCCGAGCACAGCTTAAAGGAGAATTGTTCGACATCATGAATCTAAGCACGGACGGCGTCTTCGATTCTTTGAAGAACACGATTTCTTGGTTCGGAGCGAACACTCCGCAGCTCTTAAATCTTGCTCCCGGGCAAAGTGGATCGATAGAGTTTAAGCTGAAAGCAAAAGAATCGTTCCCGATAAGACTTATAAGCGATAAAAACTACACTCTTAAAGTTCAGGCACAGATCGAATCGAGCACCGTTCCGCCGGGAACGACGGCGGAAAAAACTATTTCCTTGGCGGAAATTGAAAATAAAATTTCCGGAAAAGTAGAAATAAATTCCATGGCGTTTTGGCGCGACGCCCGTTCCAAAATATTGAATCAAGGGCCATATCCGCCGCGCGTCAATCAGCCGACGCAATATACTGTTCATTGGATAATAAAGAATTATTCTACCGACGCGAGCGATGTCGCAGTCAGCGCATTTTTGCAGTCTGGCGCTAAGTTTACCGGACAAGTGAAAAGTAACATTCAATCCGTTCCGGTGTTTAATCCGAATTCCGGTCTTGTAACTTGGAATATAGATTCTATCGCGGCGACGAAAGGTGTGATAAGCGACCCGATAGAAGCCGTTTTCCAGATAGAAGCAACGCCCGCGACAACTCAGGTTGGCCAAAGGCTTTTGCTTTTGGATGAGACAAAAATTGAAGCCACCGATTCTTTCACTTCGGTTCGCTTAAGCAATTCGGCTCCGCTTATAGACTCTTCCTTGCCGTACGATGCCACATTAAGCAGTCACGATGGTTTGGTGCAGCCGTAAAAACTAGAATGTAGTATATAGTATGTAGAATGTAGTAGACAACGCAACGAATACAATGACAAATAATTCTAAAGAAAATAGTTTGATGAATAAAATTGTTTCTTTGGCAAAAAGGCGTGGTTTTATTTTCCCAGGTTCGGAAATTTATGGAGGACTGGCCAATTCCTGGGATTATGGACCTCTCGGAACGGAGCTCAAAAATAACATTAAAAATTTGTGGTGGGAGAGATATGTTCAAAGGCGGAAAGATATTGTTGGCATTGACGCGGCGGTTATTATGAATCCGAAGGTCTGGGAAGCGAGCGGACACACAAAAGAATTCAACGACCCGCTTATTGAATGCAAAAAATGCCACGAACGTTTCCGGGCCGATGAATTGCTTAAGGAAGGGGATTGGAAAAAAGAAAAAACATTTTTAGACACTCTTTCCGAGGCCGATAGGGAAAAGCACCTCACCAAACTTTTTGGGGATTGTCCTTCCTGCGGCGCGAAAGATAATTTTACCTCGCCGCGTGAATTTACGCTGATGTTCAAAACTTTTTTGGGCCCCGCCCACAGCGATAAATCCGTTGTTTATTTGCGGCCGGAAACTGCGCAGGGAATGTTCGTCGATTTTAAGAACGTTCTTACGACATCGCGCCTGAATATTCCTTTCGGTATCGCCCAGATCGGCAGAGCATTCCGGAACGAAATAACGCCGGGCAATTTTATATTTCGGACCAGGGAATTTGAACAGATGGAGATAGAATATTTCATCAAAAAGGATGATTGGGAAAAATATTTTGAATATTGGCAGAAAGAAATGAAAGAATGGATGGACGCTGTCGGCGTTGACGGAAAAAAGATTCATGAAAGGGAAGTGGGAGAAGACGAAAGAGCCCATTACTCCAAGCGCACGATAGATTTCGATTTTGATTTTCCTTTCGGCAGGAAAGAACTTTACGGCTTGGCCTACCGCACGGATTTTGACCTGCGGAATCACGCCGAAAGCTCCGGAGAAAACTTGAAATATAAAGATACGGAAACCGGAGAAGAATTTTTCCCGCACGTGATCGAGCCGACATGGGGAGTGGACAGGACCGTTTTGGCAGTTCTCGCTTCTTCTTACAGAGAAGACGGAGAGAGAGTTGTTTTGAGCATCAAGCCGCGCATGGCTCCATATAAGGCGGCAATTTTCCCGCTTTTGGCAAACAAGCCGCAATTGGTTGAACTGGCGCAAAAAATTTATGATGACTTGCAAAAAAATTTTATGGTCGCCTGGGACGACCGCGGAAATATCGGGAAGCGTTATTATTCGCAAGACGAAATCGGCACGCCATATTGCATCACTATTGATTTTGATTCGCTGGAAAATAAAGATGTTACAGTGCGAGATCGGGACACAACCAAACAGGAGAGAGTGAAAATCAGCGAATTAAAATCTTTTTTGGAGGAGAGGGTTAAATAATAAAACCGCATTTGTCGTGCGGTTTTACTATAATTTAGCTTCACGTAGGTCTAGTTTGTTAGAGAGCACCTTGCCGCAGCTTGTGCCGCTTGACGGCATTGGGCGTCGCTATAACCAGAATCGTTACAAATACCTACGGCTAAGGTGTAAATATGTGCACAGCTCGCCTCGGATTTTTGATACCGAAAACTTAGCGGCGTAAAATAATTCCCCGCCAAGAACGCAACAGCCCCAACCGCGATTAACAATAGAACAAGATATTTTTTTGACATATGAATTAAAGTTGATTACAAACTCGACCTTTGGTTGCTTACCGTTGATTACCGCGAACCGAGAACCGTTAGAGTAACGGTTGTAGTGGCGACGCTAGAATTACCAATAAAAGTGGCGGCAGGCGTGATTTTCCAGTCTATTTTAAATTGCCTAGAGTTATAGCCGGTTAACAAAACCGAGCTTGTATTTCCTGGCAAAAAAATTGGCGGAATGCCACCCTTACAACTCAACGTTGTGTTTCCGGACAATAACGATATGACGATCGTGGAGGACGGTGCTTGAGAAGCTTGAGCGCAACGGAAATATAGCACATAAGAGGCAACATTTACGCCCGACAAAGTAATTTTTGATTGGCCTCCTGAGTTAATTGTTGAAGGGTTCACGTTGAATTGAGTTATTTGCGTATATGACGCTCCGGATTCTTGATACCGAAAACTTAACGGTGCAAAGTAATTACCGGCAAGAAAAGAAACGACCGACACCGCTAAGAGAGTTATGAGATATTCTTTTGACATATTTAGTTTATTATTTGCGCTGGACACGATCGTTACTTCCAGTAACGCTGCCAGGACCTATAGATTGTTGGCTGGCATCAAAGCGTGAGTTTGGCCCAAACCAGCCCGCGCTAGATTTTTGATAACTAAACGCAAATGGCCTAAAATAATTCCCAGCCAGAAAAGAAACAGCCGCTACGGTAATTACAAGAATTACGAGATATTTTTTCATATTAATTAATGTTCATCATAAACTCGACCTTTTAGCTTATATATAAGTTAGCGGACTATTAAGGCAAACGCAATCACAAAGCCTATAATCGCAAAAATTATGCTGAAAATAAGCCAGTAGCGGGTTCTCGTTTTACTTACCAAAACAAAGCGATTTTCAAATTCGCCCAAGAATTGGTTAACCTTCTCGTCCATTAGCCGGTCGTCCATTTTTTCGTGTACGTGGCCTGATTTTGAGCCGAAAAGTTTTATTATGTCTCTGCGGCTGATTATACCGACGAGTTTATTGCCCTCGTCCACGATCGGGATAGGGTTAACCCTGTGATGCTCACCGAATGTTTTTACCGCCTCTTCGACAGAAGTGTTCTCTTTTAAAACAAGTGGTTCTGCGTTCATTGCGTCGGAAACTTTCATTTTCAATATTTTTTCCAGATCGTCCCTGATCAAACTGCTGTCCTTTTTATATATCTCAAATTCGTTGATAAGTTTTAAAAAAGTCGGCAGATGCAGAGCCGAACCTTTTATCGTTAGGTCGTAATCTGTTAAAATACCTATAACAACGGAATTTTCGTTTACCACGGGCAGGCCGCTAAATCCGCCATCAAGGATAAGATTAACGGCTTTAACCAGCGGTGTTTCCGGTGTCACGGATACCACTTTCCGGCTCATTATTTTACTTACCGATGGTGCGATTTCGTTCTCGGGCATTTTTTTATGAGGTTGATATAATTATACAGCAATACTATGCATTTTGCAGTTCGCGGCGGTAAAAAACTTTCCGGAGAAATTGAGGTATGTGGCGCAAAAAATTCCGCATTAAAGATAATGGCGGCGTCTTTGCTTTTTCGCGGAACCGTCAAAGTAGAAAATATGCCGTTAATTGAGGATGTTTCGAGAATGCGGGAACTTCTCGGAATACTTGGTATCGGTGTTAAGAGCGACGGAAGAAATTTGGAAATTGATCCGGATAAAATCAACAACTCGGAGATCAAAAAAGAGATCGGTGAGCGACTAAGGGCGTCAATAGTTCTTGTGGGCCCGCTTCTTGCCCGTACGGGAAGAGCTGTTTTTCCGTATCCCGGAGGTTGCGTTATCGGCAGAAGGCCCGTGGATATTTTTTTGGACGGCTGGAAAGCTATGGGAGCCGACATTAAAGAAAATAATGGATTTGAGATAACGGCCGAGAAGTTGAAAGGCATAGATTTCACGTTCCGTGTGATCAGCGTGACCGCCACCGAAACCTTGATGATGTCCGCAGTGCTTGCGCACGGCAAGACCACCTTAAGAAATTCCGCGATGGAACCGGAAATTCCGGCGCTCGCCGAGTTTTTAAACAAATCCGGAGCGAATATACGCGGAGCGGGAACCAAAACTATTGAAATTGAAGGGACCGGGGGAAAGTTTTTGCTGGCAAAAGAGCCATTTTTTGTTATTCCCGACAGGATAGAGGCCGGCAGTTTTCTTATTCTCGGAGCGGTTCTCGGCGAAAAATTGAAAGTTAAAAATTGCGACCCGAAACATCTCGTCGCCTTAGTTGCCAAACTTGTGGAAGCAGGAGTTTCTTGCGAGGTTGGACCGGATTGGATCACTGTCCGCCGCCCCGCGAAAATTAAAACAACAAATATTGAAACCAAAGAATATCCCGGATTTCCAACAGATCTTCAGGCGCCGTTCGCCGTATTGATGACGCAAGCAAACGGCGAAAGTAAGATCTTTGAAACAATTTGGGAAAGCAGGTTTGGCTACGTTAACGACCTGAAAAAAATGGGCGCGAATATTTCTTTGATTGACGAACATCACATCATCATTAAAGGACCGACCGAATTGGCGGAGCAAGATATAGAAAGTCCCGACCTCCGTGCCGGTTTGGCGTTTCTTATGGCGGCAATGCTTGCGCGAGGCGAATCGATCGTCAGAAATATTTATCAAATAGACAGGGGATATGAAAAAATTGACGAAAGATTAAGAGGGCTTGGAGCGGACATAGAGCGCGTCAATTGATCCTTTTTAAGCCCTAAATTCTTGATGCTTCGCATTGCTCAGCATCAATCTCTTCGAGACTGAGTCTCAGAGCCGAAGGCCTGAGCCTGTCGAACGGATTGACTTTTTGAATTTTTTAAGCTTAAGTTAAAAGCAATGTTTACGAAGAAAATCGGCATAGATTTGGGCACGGCAAACACCGTTGTTTTTGTGCCGGGCAAGGGATTCATTATCAATGAGCCCACCATTGTTGCGCTGACAAAACCGGACAATTCCGTGCTTGCCGTCGGCGTTGAAGCGAAGGAAATGATAGGCAGGACGCCTACCGAGATAATGGCTTACAGGCCTCTTAAAGACGGCGTTATAGCCGATTATTACATAACGAAAGCAATGCTCACGTATTTCATATCAAAGGCGATCGGCTGGCTGAATGTTATCAGACCGGACGTCGTGGTTTCCGTTCCCGCGGGAATTACGCAGACGGAACGGCGCGCCGTTATCAACGCCGCGAAAGAAGCCGGAGCGAGAAACGCTTTTATTGTGCGTGAGCCGGTGCTTGCGGCATTGGGGGCGGGGATTCCTATCAACGCCCGTTCGGGAAACATGATCATCAACATCGGCGGCGGCACGTCTGAAGTCGCCGTTATCGCTTTGGGTAACATTGTTTCTTGGACGAGCATCAGAATCGCAGGAAATAAATTTGATCATGCAATAAGCGAATACGTTTAAAAGAAATACTCTTTGGCTATCGGAGAGCAAACGGCGGAAAACGTAAAAATTGAAATTGGTTCCGCTCTGCCCACGAAAGACAAAATGACATACGATATCCGCGGTCG
>OBEQ010588499.1_pt1 | contig 10279 bp, 6 predicted proteins | sample 1670901 | NCBI WGS metagenome assembly OBEQ01 (sample SAMEA104232315, study PRJEB22302) | groundwater metagenome | biome: forest; feature: aquifer; material: groundwater | place: USA | collected 2011-08-07 | depth 5.4 m | reverse complement strand
GGTCGTGCATCGACTCCGTACTTTTCAATAAGAGGGTGCTTCGAACCATTGGCACGATGGATATCAAATTCTTTTTTCAAAAGGTGGTCGACTGCCGAGTTCAGAGCGAATGGAAAGCCCGGTGGGCGGCCGACACCAAGTTTGCGATCATAATAAAAACATCGAGGACATTCCAAAGAGAGATCAATCTTTGACCGCGACAACTTAAACGGCTCCGGTGATGCCGGATCGTATAAACCTTTTACTCGTTGTGGTGTGTAGTATTCAGACATAGATTTAGTTTCTCGTTAAATCAATAATCATTGGCATATTTGACCTGATAGCTTTTCCTGCCACAACTGCATGATATTGCTTTAAGTTTGGTAAGGCCTGCACCATATCTTTGCCAACATAGTTGCCCAAAAAGGTAAAGCTTGTCTCATCAAAAGCTTGAAAACAAATCACCGTATTACATTGAGTTAGAACCGTTTTGGAAACATTCGCCGTCCTCTGGGCGATTACTATAAGACCTACACCATACTTTCGTCCCTGCAGAGCAATTTGAGTCATTTTATTAACTAAAGCTTTATTACCTCCGTAATCACCCAGGTCTCCAAGGAAACCAGTTTCTGGAGTTATGGTATGAGCTTCCTCCAATACGAGGGCAATTTTCACGGGAGAATTCTCATCGTATTTAGTTTTTGCATAGTTAAATACTTTCTCAAGAAAAGTTTGTGTTTCCTTCAATACGTCCGTTGTATTACTTAGAGCAGGAAGCTCAAAGACCCCAATTTTGTGATCATCATTAGTAAGGTAAGTCGCTATATCGTCTTTAGTAATGATTTGATATTTAGCCGTATCAAGTTTCTTTTTCCACTCACCAGTAAAATCAACACAGATAACTTTTGTATCTGTAAGAAGCTCTTCAATAATTTTTTGTGCTAAAAAAGATTTTCCGCACCCCGTTACTCCCAAAAGAGCCATATGATGGCTTACTGCTTCACTCAAATCCATAACAGATGGCAACGTAGTACCCGGAATAATACCAAGTTTATACTGTGGATATGTAAAGCTATTTACCGTAATGTCTGAAGTATTGGCTTTAAACATAGGAGTATTTATTGAGGGAACCCAGCCAAATTTTTGGAATGATAATTTATCACCCTTCCACTCTCCGAGCTGAATTGCCTCACCCTCAATAAAACCTGTCTCATTGCGAGCCTCCAGCTTTTCTTTTTCCGTGCTACCACTAATGACTTGATAAAAAAGCCGTCGTTCGGCAATCTTTAATTCCAACAAATCTCCCTCCTGCAGGTCATCATCTTTCTTTGAGTATTCAAATTTTATTTTTCCTATTGTTGAGCCTTCGATCACTACTCCAACAAGGTCGCTGACTCTTAGCTCTTTGTTAGCTGTTTCTATTTCAGCAGTACCCGATAATTTATAAACGATATTCTTTTCTAGTTTTGCCTCTTCTTTTTTGGGATCGGACAACTGAAGAATTTTTGCCCACTTTTCCTGATTGAGCAGGTAGGTGTCAAAAACTATGCCGGTAATAGTCAAATCCTTTGCGTCCTGCATTGAATACCGAAATTTCACGACATCGAATTTTTTGATGAACGTTCGGTCTTCAAATAGTTTCACTAAAAAAATCTTCTTTGACTGAACCCCGAAAATTTCTCCGATCTGATCGCTGTTTTCCTTCTTAGCTAGGGTAATAAAACTGCCGTGAATTGTTTTGGGATTTATGGATAGAACAAAAAACCATAGAACAAACAATACGAGGGTATAGAAATTTTGAATTGAATGATAAGTAAGGAGAAAATATATAAAAACGGAGGAGTAGAGCACTTTGCCCTGACCAACAATTACAACTATATCTTTAAGTGCCGTAGCCGCCTTATTTTTCCAATGATCTGGGCTATTCTCTTTATCTTCAAGCGCAAGTGCGATAATTGAAGCGAGTAGAAGTGAGAGTAGTGTGGTTATTGCCGCCCACCAAAAAACTGGATTATCAAACGATGTTTTGATTGCGAGGAAAACAAGAAGCAATGGGATCGCATTTGTAATGACATTCTTTGGCGATGTGTAGTATGGCTCGATAAATAGGATCGAGAATAAGACCATGAAAATACCGGAATAGAACCAAAGGTCTTTAGTTTCGGTACTTGGTAGGAACGATCCGGAATAGAGATAAAAAGAAAAAACGAAAACGGCACAAAAGACCCCGAACAGTACAAATCGGTTTTTAAGTAAGTGGACTAGGTTTTTATAAAAGTTATTTTTCATACTCATCTTTCATGCTTTGCTATTTCAATTCAAAAACTTCCCACCCGAAATATCGAAGAATCTCTCAAAGAAGCTCGTCAGTTTACTTAGAACACTTTCACGTTTTTGGGTACGCTCACCGGTCGGAGAAAATCGAGATACCGGCGGCAAAACCTTAGTGATTGCTGTACCCGTCGTTGCCAAATTACCATCGCGGAACGCATTTCGTACAAACCTGTACGTTGCATCGTGATCAAGATTTTCACTCACAATAATTTGTTCAAGTTCTTCAACCTTTTTTCCTTCAACAAACTTCTGCCAATCGTCATCAACCACAGACTGTATATCGAGCGAAGAGATAAACTGGTTGATAAGGTCTTTTTTGTTACGTAGCTCAACACTTGAGTCTATAGCTTTATTAATATCAACCAATATCTCACGATTCTTGGTGTGGTCTTCGTGATATTTTTTAATGAGCCCTAACACGTAGTCAATATTTATTTCTACCTGTTTAATAAGCTCCATCTCAAACACCAAGTCATCGTTAATGTTTTCCTTGGCATCCTCCACGCCTTTGCGAAACTCGTTGTAGAGGTCAATGTATGCACTGTGATAATCCTGAATGTCTCGCTCAGTCAAAATTTCATTCCCAACAAACTCATCAAAGGTTGTCAAAATATTACGCAGGCGCAAGATGCCACTGTAGAGTCTGATAAAGTCTTTTTGGTTTTGCTCACCTATAATTCTTTCTCCAACGGGGAACTTTTCCAAAAGCTCTGCAACGAGGCTTGCATATCCACGTACCTCTTTACCGCCGTCTTTATAGCCGTGGTAATACTCGGCATATGATTTGAGGAGCACGATACCACTCGCTTCTCTATCACCGAAAAGCGCAATAGATTCATTGGTTGCTTTTTCTAGGTTGCGGAAACAAACAATATTCCCGAAAGTTTTCACGCTGTTTAAAATACGATTCGTACGGGAGAATGCTTGCAAAAGACCATGCAATCGCAAATTTTTATCTACCCAGAGCGTATTGAGTGTCGTTGCATCAAAACCAGTCAAAAACATATTGACCACTAAAAGAATATCGATCTCCCGATCTTTTACCCGTTGACTGACATCTTTATAATAATTCTGAAACTTATCAGATGAAGTATTGTAGGATGTGCCAAACATCGCGTTGTAATCCGAAATAGCTCCCTCCAGAAAATCTCTTGAGCTCACATCCAGTCCGCTCGTATCCTCCGAGTTTTCATCTACCATTCCATCTGCATCCTCGTCATTCACCCCGAAACTATAGATAGTTGCTACCTTTAGCCGCTTATCACTTGGCACGTCTGCAAGTTGTTTTTTGAACTCGGCGTAGTACTTCTTTGCCACATCAATAGATGAAACTGCAAAAATTGAATTAAAGCCCGCGAGCCTCCGGTCTTTCAACTTATAAAAACTATTACGCTTGGTCTTTTGATCAAAATGCTCGCGAATGTAGCCAACAATATTTGCTAATCTTTCGGGTGCGGCAAGTACTGCCTCACGATCAATATCGCTCACTTTTTTATCTTCAATATTCTCAGCTTCACGGACGGTAGAAATATAATCAACCTTAAACGGCAGGACGTTTTTATCTGCGATTGCATCCACAATTGTGTAAGTGTGCAATTTTTCGCCAAAGGCTTGCTCAGTAGTCTTCAAATCGAGTCGCCCACCAGAAGACGCATTCATCGCAAAAATCGGCGTGCCGGTAAAGCCAAAGAGATGGTAGCTCTTAAATGTCTTGGTAATAGCGGCGTGCATATCGCCAAACTGCGAGCGATGACATTCGTCGAATATGAGCACGACATGACCATCAAAAATCGTATGCCCAGAATTCCGTCCAATAAAACAATCGAGTTTCTGAATAGTTGTGATGATGATACGTGCGTTCGGATTCTCTAGTTGACGCTTCAAAATCGCCGTACTCGTATTGCTATTGGCCGCACCTTTTTCAAACTTGTCATATTCTCGCATTGTCTGGTAGTCCAGGTCTTTACGGTCAACAATAAAAACCACCTTATCTACATATGGCAATTTGCTCACCAGCTGTGCCGTCTTGAAGCTGGTCAAGGTTTTCCCTGATCCTGTCGTGTGCCAAATATACCCTCCAGCCTCTACCGTACCGAGCTTTTTGTAGTTTGTGCTTACTTCGATGCGACTCAGTATTCGCTCTGTTGCCACTATCTGATACGGTCGCATCACTAAGAGCTGTTTGTCGGTAGTAAACACGCAGTAGCGTGTCAAAATATTCAAAAGTATGTGCTTGGCAAAAAAAGTCTTGGCAAAGTCCATCAAGTCTGTAATGGGTCGGTTGGTAGCATCTGCCCACCAACTCGTAAACTCAAAACTATTACTCGCACGTTTACCTTTTTTCGCCGTACCGGTACTGACTTCTTTTATGTGCTCTTTACGTGTCGTATTGCTGTAATACTTTGTGTGTGTGCCGTTTGAAATAATAAACAGTTGCACGTATTCAAAAAGTCCTGCTGAAGCAAAGAAGCTTTCACGCTGATAACGATTGATCTGGTTGAAGGCTTCCTGAATAGCAACTCCGCGGCGCTTAAGTTCTATATGCACCAACGGCAGGCCGTTTACCAACACCGTCACGTCATAACGGTTGGCACGCTGTCCCTCATCCGTCGCGTATTGATTGATAACCTGCAAACTATTGTCGTGAATATTGTCCTTTTTGATGAGGTACACATTTTTTACCGTACCGTCCTCACGTGTTAGGTTCTTGATGTAGTCTTCTTGAATGGTTGCTGTCTTTTCTTCAACGCTTTGATTCGGGTTGGCAAGCTCACTCGCAAAGAAACGCTCCCATTCGGTATCAGTGAATGTAAAACTATTAAGCTTCTCCAATTGCAGACGGAGGTTCAATGTCAGATCAGTCTCGGAGGTGATAGGTAGATACTCATACGCTTGCTTTGCGAGTTGTTCTATAAATGCCTGCTCCAAATTCGCCTCACTTTGATAGTGTGTGACACGCTGACCGTTCGGCGAATATTCCGCCACGACGGTGCTTTGCGGATTCTCTGCAACCAAATTGTATTTGTTATGCTGGGACATATTCATTGAAAGTTAAAAGTCTACCCCGATAGTATTCATACTGTGATTTGCGAGCGGAGAGTTCTGCTGGCAAACCTATTGAGATGTCGTTTACAAGCGCATCGAATTTATCCAAAATCGTCACGATGCGCTCTTGTTCGGAAACAGACGGGATCGGAATTTTGTATTTCATAATCGCTGACTTGTCTCCTCTTGGCATCTTCGTACCTTTTGCAAATTGCATACTGTAGTTAAAGAAATCATCAGAAGCCAGCAAATAGTACAGAAACTTAGGGCTTAGATTTTTTTCGTTTTCATTTATATGCACAACCAAGACATCACCATTCGTTCCACCTATATTTGTTGCACACCATATCTTTTTGAGATACGGACGAATGTTACCAAGCAAAATATCGCCGACTTCGTATCGCGTCAGCTTGCCAGTGGTCGGTACATAACTTGATACAGTTTTGCCTTGCTTATTCTGCAATAGATTATCAACGCCAACGTAACGTTCGCGGTTAAGCTCACTTGCGGCAATCCTAGTTTTTGAATAGTTAGAAATATCCATAAGCCTAACGTGTCTTACTCTCTCTCTCTCTCTCTCGGTTCCGTCCTTAAATGTCAAAAGTTGTGAGCGATAATGTTCGTACTGCTTCTTTCTCGCTTCTAGCTCCGCTTCTAGCTCCGCTTCTAGCTCCGTAAAACTATTAAGAATTTTGACAATCTCTTTTTGTATATCAAGCGGCGGCAGTGGAATTTTTATACTCTCAATTGCTTCTGTTGGCAGATGAGCAGGGATCGCATTTGTTGCCTGCGACTGGATAAAACCTTGTTTACTTTTTAGCACAAAAAACAAATATTTATTGTCTAAGGCGTCGCCGGGTTTTATACAATAGCAAACATCATTTGCCCAAAAATCCTCCGTTATAAAATTTACGAATCCAGCTGTCCCATATTTTACAACCGTTACAGTGTTAGCAGGCTGGTTATATTTTTCAAAATAGCCCATCGGTGTCACTCCGCCGCTATAAACTGGGTATTTCTTTCCAGGATTAAGCTCGCTCTTCGTAACTCGTCTGCCTCTTTTGATTGAAGCGCATTCACTCAACTCCTTAAACTCAACCCCATTTGGGCAGAGCTTAGCAATCAGTTTTTCAATTTTGCTCATAGGTTTAGTCATACTATTTTGTTCCTTCAATATCAGCCACGATGTCGTCAATCGCGGTGCGGAGTTCCTGTTGCCGTGCCACGATGCCAGCTATTCTCGTGTTCAGCTCCGTAATGTCTACCACCTCGCGAGTGTCTTCTGTCACAACATAGCTTGATACAGCCATATTGTAATCATTCCCGGCGATTGTTTTGTTATCGACCAGCTTGGCGAAATACGCTGTGTCTTTGCGTGTGGTAAACGCATCCAGAATCTTGGCGCGGTTGGCTTCGCTCAATTTATTTTTATTGCCGCCACGGACGAACTCGGCAGACGCGTCGATAAAAAGTGTTTTATTATCTTTCTTGCTCTTTTTAAGCACGATGATACAAGTGGCTATAGTAGTACCAAAAAAGAGATCAGGTGGTAGCTGGATAACCGCATCAACGTAGTTGTTTTCTATCAGATACTTACGAATCTTCTGTTCTGCACCGCTACGGTAGAGGACGCCTGGGAATTCAACGATCGCCGCCGTGCCGCTTGTGGAGAGCCACGAGAGCATATGCATGGTAAAGGCAAGGTCGGCCTTGCTCTTTGGGGCGAGTACTCCAGCCGGAGAAAAGCGAGGGTCATTGATAAGTAAAGGATTGGCGTCGCCCTCCCAGTGGATGGAGTACGGCGGATTAGAGACAATGGCATCAAACGGTTCATCGTCCCAATGTTTCGGGTCCGTCAGCGTATCACCGTGAGCAATATCAAAATTGTTGTAGTTGATATCGTGCAAAAACATGTTGATACGACAGAGGTTGTATGTGGTGAGGTTGATTTCTTGTCCAAAGAAACCTTGCCGGACATTTTCTTTGCCGAGAACTTTGGCAAACTTTAGAAGTAGTGAGCCGGAACCGCAGGCTGGATCGTAGACCTTGTTTACTTCTTTCTTGCCGACGGTGGTGATTTCCGCTAGAAGCTCACTGACTTCCTGTGGGGTGTAGAACTCGCCTCCAGACTTGCCAGCATTTGAGGCGTACATAGTCATAAGGAACTCATACGCATCACCGAAAGCGTCTATGGTATTGTCGGAGTAGTTACCCAAGCGGAGGTCGCCGATAGATTCAAACAGTTTCGTGAGTTTATGGTTTCGTTTTTCTACCGTACTTCCTAGTTTATTGGAGTTGACATCAAGGTCGTCAAACAAGCCCTTGATATCATCTTCACTGACTGCGCCTTTCGCAGAATTTTCTATATTACGAAAGACTCTCGTAAGAGTTTCGTTGAGATTAGCGTCATTGCGAGAATTTTTCCTGACATTCACAAAAAGCTCACTTGGCAAAATATAAAACCCTTTTTCTTTGACGGTATCAGCTCGACCGAATTCAGCTTCTTTATTGGAAAGGGTAGCGTAATCAAAATCTTTTTTACCGGCACGGCGTTCATCAGCATTTATATAGTTGGTCAAATTTTCACTAATGAAACGATAAAAGAGTATGCCGAGTACATACTGCTTGAAGTCCCAACCATCTACGCTTCCACGCAAATCATTGGCGATCTGCCAAATAGCACGATGCAACTCCGCACGCTCCTGCTCTTTGGTCATATTTTTAGTTGTTGTGGCGATTTCCTTTGGCATAAATTATTCTTTAATATATTCCTGATGACCGCAATGACATGCTGTGCCGTCATTTGTTGCCATACTGAAGTACGACTTCTTCGCAACGATAATAAAGTCCGCAAAGAACGGCTTGAACGACAAAACCTGCGAGTCTGCTTGCAGTGCTCGCATAAGTTTTTTGTCGGCCTCATCCGGAGTCGGATCAATCGAGCCGGGATGATTGATCAAGACCATAAACTTCTTGGCAAGAAATAGAGAATAGTAGTGCCAAAAAGTTTGAGTGTCGAAGTTCTTGGGGGAGGAACCCAAAAAGACCTGATGTCCGAGGAATAGGTTTTTGTCGTCGAGATAAATTCCAATTACTTTGGAAACACTTTCGTCTTCCAAGTCTTTAAGGAATTTATACAAGTCTTCAGGATCTCGAACCTGCCCCTGAATTGGCAATTCAACATCAGTCTCAACGATCTCATATTTCTTGAGATATCGTTTTCCATCATCATTTTTATGTTCAACGTTTTTCATAGGCGATTTCCAAAGTTAATTTATATTTTTATGTACCGTGTGCCTCGACGAAGACCCACGCGCCTCACTTTGCCCAGCTCGACCAAGCGATCCAGTGACTGCTTTACCGTGCCACGAATAATGCCGGTGGCCTTGATAATGTCACCCGGAGAGGCCTCACCAACTTCAGAGAGATATTTCCATACCTCGTATTGCTTGGGAGAAAGTGTGTCCTCAATTTTTTCCTCCTGCAGATACGAGAGTGCCTTTGTAGCTTGCTCTCGCGTGACAGAAAGAAAGAAATTGAGCCACGGCGAAATGGTGTCATGATCAGTCTTGAATGTCTCCTGCGATTTGCGAAGTGCGATATAGTATTCATCTTTGCGACGTTCAACAATCTGCTCATGCGAGACATACTGTATAAACTGATATCCTGATCGGAGTAGCAAAAGATTTGTGAGGACACGTGAAAGACGCCCATTGCCATCCTCAAATGGGTGGATTTTCAAAAACTCGACAATGAAATTAGCGATAATAAGAAGCTGGTGGAAACGATTCTTCTCAAGAGCATCATCAGTCCAATCAACAAGTTCCTGCATTTCCTTGCCGGTGAGATACGCCGGTGTGGTCTCGAACATGATCTTTGCAACTTTGCCATCCGGTCCAAGTACACCTACGGTGTTCTCTTTCTTTTTGTAGCCGCCACGATGCGTATCGTCTTTGGTCGAGTATTTGAGAAGCTGATTGTGAAGCGACGTGATCACGCCCTCTCGAAGTGGTAGAGTCTGAAAGCTGTCGAAAACATTTTGAAGCGTTTCAAGATAACCCTGCACTTCCTGCGAGTCACGATCCGCAAACTTAGAGACCGCAAGACCTTGCATGACTTTCTCGACTTCGTCGTCATTGAGTTTTCCTCCCTCGATACGAGTGGATGCACCGGCCGAGGGGATCAGCGTCGACTTTTTGAGATTAGTAATTGCCTGCGGTGACATCCGGAGACCCGATTTGAACTCGCCTCGAATGCCATCGATCTCAGCCAAAAGAGCCACGATGTGTGGATCGGGATTTTTTATGCGGTGATCAAATTTTCGAATAATGTCGTCCATATGAATTGATTAACATTTAAGGCTATAGACCATATAGCCAATTATACTCAATTATAGCCACAAATGCAAATAACAGCCCTGTGTATAGCCAAAACCACCCAAATATGCGACAATATAAGGGCTTTTGAGACCCGTTTATCCTCTCCCAATGGACAATGACCCTGAATTAGACCCAATACGAAAAGAAGTCGAGGAGGGTGCCTTGCTCGAGGATCTTGCCGATGAACTCACCAACGGCGATCCGGATGAAGCACTCGCCCGGGCCGAGGATCTTGGATACGACGTCGACGATTTACCTTTGTGACCACTTATACACAGTGAGACATCTTGCACGAACTTTTCGAGCGGTGCTATAATAAAAACAACAACTGAATAGTTTATGCCTCAAGGGGCATCCTGAAAGGTATTCCGAGTTTAAGAGCTCGCGATCCAATTATCACATTTTGTGGTATCGGATCGCGAGCTTTTTTCGTTTTCAGTTGTTGTCAGCTCTCTGATACCCCGACGGTCGACATCCGCAACCTGTAATCGACCTCACACTGCTCGGAGCTCACGGGTTTCGAGTAAATAAAAAATCTACGG
>OBEQ010617886.1_pt1 | contig 10280 bp, 6 predicted proteins | sample 1670901 | NCBI WGS metagenome assembly OBEQ01 (sample SAMEA104232315, study PRJEB22302) | groundwater metagenome | biome: forest; feature: aquifer; material: groundwater | place: USA | collected 2011-08-07 | depth 5.4 m | reverse complement strand
TATTGGAAAAACGTTATGGATACCAAAAGAGAGAATATTGATTTTAAATGATTTACATATTGGTTATGAAGAAGCTCTTTATCGTAAAGGAATATTAGTTCCGAAGTTTCAACTGAAGATTATTTTGGACGAGTTGAAAAGCATATTTGAAATAGTACAGCCACTTAAAGTGATTATCAATGGTGATTTGAAGCACGAGTTTGGATCTATCTTAAATCAGGAGTGGATAGAAGTTTTAGCACTTCTGGATTATTTGCTTACGGTAGTTAAAGAAGTTGTGATTATTAAAGGAAATCATGACCCGATTATTAAACCGATTGCAGATAAGAAAGGAGTTAAAGTGGTTGATTCTTTTATGGTGGGTGATGTGATGATTGTTCATGGGGATAAATTGGTCAAGACAAATGCTTTGCGGATTATTATCGGTCATGAACATCCTGCAATTAGTCTTTCGAAATCTGGAAAGGTGGAGAAATATAAATGTTTTTTAAAAGGAAAGTGGAGGGGGAAGGAATTGATTGCGGTTCCTAGTTTTAATCCCCTCCTTGAAGGAATGGATGTCTTGAAAGAAAAATTATTAAGTCCCTATTTTGAGGATATTAAGAAGTTTGAGGTTTATGTTGTGGGGGAGACGGGTGAGGCGTTTTATTTTGGAAAGGTTGGGGATTTAAAGGAATAATGGTTTTATTAAAATAATGATAATAAGGTGTAATAAAAACATACTTAATTTTTACCTCGAGCTTTGGCGTTATATCCTTTTTGGAGTTTTTGATGATAATCACAAAAGACTATTTTGGGAAGTGCTTTTCTTAGGCAACGAACACAAATGCCAGCTTTTTTTCTTTGAGTATAACTGCCACGACGCTCTTGATTTAATCTTTTTTGATTTAAGTGATAGAATTTGAGAAAGCGATTAGGATATTCTTGGTTCTCGTTTTTTGCATCGTTCTTTGGAGTGTTATTTTTTTTTGTGCTTTTCTTTTTTGATTTTTTGGTTGATGTTGGATGAGTTGATTCAGTTCTGGTTAATTTCTCTTTTATTTTTCCAAATATTTTTTCAAACATGTTCTCACCTTTTTATTTTTGGCACTCCGGACAATAATAAGTGCCCCTTGTTGCGATAGTTATTTTTTCTAGTAAATGATTTTTGGGACAATATTCTTTCTGATAAACTGCTAGGTAATCTTGAAAACCACCTTTTCCGTTTAAATTGGTATAATTTTCAACGGTTGTGCCGTTATGGTGTATAGCTAAAGTGAGTATTTTTACAATCTCTTGATGAAGCCTTTTTAATTTCAGTTCTGGAATTGCGGCTATTTTCTTTGAAGGAGAAATTCCTGCATGATATAAAGCTTCCTGTGCATAGATGTTGCCAATGCCGGCGATAACCGATTGATCTAATAGTTTATTCTTGATGATGGCATTGGGACTTTTGCTTAGCAGTTGTATAAATTCTTTTGCGGTGAATTTGGGAGAGAGAGGTTCTGGGCCTAATTTTGAGAGGGCTTTCGTTAATTGTGTTTTATTCATTAGGGTCATACGACCAAATCTTCGAATGGAGTTATGGGTTAAGAGTGAGTTGTCGTTTAAATAAAATTTGGCAACGCAGTATTTCTGATAATTTGATTCTGTTGTCTTTTCTTGAGCTGTAAGATAATGAAAATGACCGGTCATTCTCAGATGAGTGAGAATGTAATTGCTATTGCCGATATCAAAGATGATGGATTTGCCTCTTCTATTGATGTTGTTGATTTTGAATGGAATTTTGCCTGAAATCTTGTTATCAACTACTATTTTGTCTAAAATTTCAGCACTTTTGATGGTTTTGCCTAAAATTTTACTGCGAAGCTGTGTTACAATCGTTTCTACTTCGGGTAGTTCTGGCATTTTAAGAGATTTTGATTCACGCAAAATATTTAAACCTTTAGGGAAATCAATATTTTATGGAAGAAATTTCACCGGATAATTGGAAAGATCAAAAGAATGAAGTTATTACGGTGATTAAGAAATCAAGGAAAGCTTACCTCCTTGAATATATTTGCGGTTTTTTTCTGCTTTTTTCAATGTTTTTCTTTTCGTGGAAAGGAATTCATTTTCCACCGGTTGTTGTTTATTTTATCTTAACTATTAGTCTTTTTGCGCTGCTGAGCGCTGAATGGTCACGCTCACTGATGCGTTATAAGATTACCAATTCTAAGATTATTGTAATTAATGGTTATATCAAACAAAATAAGAAGAATGTCTATTTTCACCCTTTAAGTTATGTTCCTGATATAAATGTGAAACAAACAAGGTGGCAACGCATGATGAATTATGGTACCATCTATTTCAGAGGTTCGGAAGAAGCGCAGTTTGAGATTAAAGATATTGACAGACCTCATGCAATAATTAAGATGATTGAAGAGTTAATTGAAATGAGTAAGACTATGGAGAGTAGAAGAAGGTAGGGGCTAAGAGATTATCTCATTATTTAAGTTATACTTTGACCTTTACTGTCACACTTGTCTGAATTTAGATGATCGTTGAAACAAAGATTTGGAATTGATCCGTGAGTACTTTCGGGAACAAAAATTCCTTTAACATTTTCTGGACTTGTCTTTAGTATATTTTTGATATTTTGTTGTACTTGCGTCCCTTGCTCGGAGGAAGAGGCATACATTAATAGTTCTCCTCTTGTTGAAGAGGGTAATTTAGCAATTGGTTGGCACAATCCGTTGAAACAGGCATCAAAGAAGATTGTCTTTTCAACTTGAGGGGGTTGTTGGTTAGTGCTATAAATTTGCTGCAATGCACGACCACCCCAACTAAATCCAGCGAGAATGGTTGCGGGGGGCATTGGTATATCTAATGATTTTAGAGCGTTTTGCGCTTCCTCGTACAGACATTTAAATGCAATTTTATCTTGTGTTCGATGATTGATACTCAGTCCAATAAATAATGATCCTGGTTGCTGCGCTGCTCTCTCGCATAGTTTGTATGTTCCGGTACAATAAGCGGTAGTGCTCGCATCATCATCACCATGAATGTAGAAATAAGAAATTGAGGAAGAGGAGAGTGTTGAATAAATGATTGATTGGGTTTTAGCTTGAGGACAGTTACTTTGGTAGGTGTAGACTTTGACATTTCCTTGACCTGATGGAATTTCTTTGATTTGCTGCGCGGGTGTGAATGTAGAAATGGTGGAGGTTGATGATGGAATAGTGGTTCCTTGAGGACATTGCTGCACCGTTCCATCACCGTTGAAATCGCCGATGTTACCCTGCCAGTCAAAATGTTGAAGATCTTTGGCACCGCTAAACTCACCGCCCCAACGGAAATCATTTGCTTTGAAAATAGTAATTACTTCTTCGGGAATATCATAATATTTTCCATTATCGTGAATAGGGCATTCTTTGCCACCTCTGTAGAGTTTATTATCATCACCTATTGTACAATAAGGATTGTCTTGTGCATTTATATCTAATGCTAAACCGTAACTATGTTTACTTAGTTGTATTTTCCCGTTAATATCTGTGCAAGATGTACGGGTGTGGCAATCTTCTGGATCAGGATATTTTATCTCTGGTGAACATACACAACGCCAATTGAATGAACCTACTTCCTTGAAATTGTAAGTAATAGCTAAGTCAGTGATTTGTTGATTTATTTTTGTTAGAAGCGGTGCGATTATTCTATTTACTTGAATTGATTTCCCTTGAAAAGAAATAGTTTTTAATTTAGAAAGTGCTTCTTCTTTGCTTGACGAGATTGCTTTGTTAAAACAAGGACCTGTTCCTGAAAAGGTTGGGAGAGAAGCAATAGTTGTTCCTGTTAATCCTGATGTTGTTCCTGCGGGTGAGTTTGTTAAGACGGCTTTATATTCAAAATACAACTCATCATATTTTTTCCAACCACTTGTTTGATGATCCCAGACTTGATTGACACCAATTCCAATAAATGGACTTACTTTCTGGTCCCATGCTTGGTCAATTTCTCTGCACCGTGTTGGATTTAGACAACCTGGCACATCTTTGGATACTTTTTGAAGCGTTGTGCCTCCAATTACTTTTCCTGCACCAGATGCGCCTGCTTGACCTTTGCTGATTATTGGTTGTGTTACTGCTGCTGTTTCAGTAGGGGGAAAAAACCGAGGAAGTATTTCTTTAAGTAATACCATTGGTATATCAGTGTGAGAGTGACCTGCACCTTTGACTAAATAAGTGTAGAATTTGTTGTCGCTACTTTTCCAGGTATCGGTGTATTCCGATTGAACTGCTTGTGAATCTTGAGCGCCACCTAATGCTTTGATTGATGCAGCTGATGATTTGTCTCCATCATATCTTCCTTGATGCATATGAAAAAGGATGGCATTTGGTTGTTGTTTAATAAAAGGTAGAATATCGCTAACGTAATCGCTTGACTCGCACGTTCCATCAGCAGATGCTACAATGTAGAGAGGATAATTGGATAGTTCTTTTGCTGATCTTCTGAGGCTGCCACCGCAATTAGCATTACTATGACCCATGATGCTGACGGTCTTTATCTGCACTGTGATGCCTTTTTCTGCTAATTTCTGTTTTATTTTTTCGATATGAGTATTGATGTTATAGGCATCAGGAGTGAAGACTGTTTCATCTGGACCTCTGTCGTGCATGGGCGCTGCGATGATAATGGGACGAGATTTCCCGCCGTCAATATATTCACGTACAATCTTATCAAACTCTTTTTGTGTTGTCTGTTGACCAATATAGTCGGGTGAGAATGTCCCTGCAGGAGGCGTTAAATAGATACTATCACCTGAATTTTTTAAGTCGCGCCAGCCATGGAGTGTTATTAATAAGTCAACTTCTTTGCCGCAGGCTTCTTTAGGGATCCAGATAAGTCCGGTGTTAATTGGATCATCTGCTGTTCGCGGGCTGCCTTTGTAGTCGTTTGGATAAGATAATGGGATGTAGGTGTCATCAGCGCAATCGGCTAGAATAATATTTGTGAATAGTCCAAGTATCATTAATGAAATAATGAGAAGTACTCTTTTTAAGGAAATTGATTTTTTCATGTGAATATTACTAGGAGATTGTAGCTCCTTTGTCTGTTCCTTCGATTCCATATTTCTTGTAACTTTGATAGAGGTTGTATACCTTTCCAACATAGCCGTTATTACTCAAACCATCGATTTTGCTACGAGTGAGCCACGTCTTTTCGATTCCAAATAATGAATTAGAGGATTCATCGAAGTTTTCATTCATTTTATTCCAGACATCTTGCCAATTATCACAGTTGCCGCTATTGGCATCTATTGCTTTGTTTACGAATAATTCTCCTGCGTTGTATGCAGCAATTACGGCTTTTGCTTTTTCATTACCACAGTTTTTTACAGAATTTATTTTTGCTTTAAGGATGTATGCTCCTATAAAGATGTTTGATTTTGGGTCATCGTAGTTTTCACTCAAACTATATTGTGTTCGAAGTTCTTGATATTTTTCAGTACTCTCCCAACTACACACCTGCATGAGACCTTTACATCCTGTAGAAGAGACAATTGAAGGGTTGAAGTTTGATTCATATTTCATGAGTGCTTTGATGAATTCTGGCTCTACACTAAATGTTGTGGCGGCTTCTTTGATGAATTGGTTGTATTCATTGCCGGACGAACTTGGTTTTGTGATTGTTGCTGGCTGAATTGATGGAGAGGTGATTGGTTTTCCTGCTATTGCTTTTAATTCAATGTACAAGTCATCGTATTTTTTCCAGCTGTTTGTTTGATGATCCCATACTTGATTGACACCAACACCAATAAATGGGCTTACTTTAACACTCCAGGCTTCATCGATTTCTCTGCACCGTGTTGGATTTAAACACCCTGGCACGTCTTTGATGACTTTTTGGTAGGAAGTGGTTGATGTTGTTGAAGGTGAGATAGTTGATGGTGAGGTGGTTGATGTAGAAGGCAGTCTTGATGATTGTGTCGGGAGTGAACCTAAATCTAATTGTTGAAAGACGTTTTTGGCCCACTCTTTTCCGGCAGTAGCGCCTGCTGCACCATAGGCAGTTAAATGCGTATTTTTTTCAGGACAACAACATTGTTTATCACCACAAAAGTTGAATTTTAAGAGATCACGAGAGTCGATCATCTGACATTTTCCGTCTGTTGCACCTTTAATACTGTTAAAGATCTCTCCTGCTTCATCGTACGTTGTTGTTGGTCCAAATTTTGGACCAACCCAAATGCATTTTGCTCCTTGCGTGAGGATAATGTCTACAAGTTGTTTTGATTGTAACTTTATATTTTCGGATGAAGAGCCAAACATATTTGCGCCGAGTGATACTAAAACGACCGAAGGACGAGTATCTAGTAAAAGCTGAGAAAGTCTAGGGAGGTCATAATCTTGTACTGCGGTCTCACTCTTGAATGTTGATCCTTGCGAGCATTTGTGTCCATCGGTATAAAACCAAAAAGGCGATGCGCCTACACAACCGTAAGTTTCAACAGTATTGCCTGCTTGTTTGAGAAGCGAGGCTAATTCTTTACCGTAAGGACCTGGTACGTGTGAGTCACCGATGAAGAGAATTTTTTGGGTGCTGGTGGATGATGTAGGATTATTGCTAACCATTTTTGTTGTACTTGTTCCAAAGTCTATTTGTGGTTTTATTTGATCAAATACTTTCTGTGCCCAATCTTTTCCGCCTTCGGTGGTATAATGAATTTTATCAGTACTTAGTTTAGTTTCATCGCTTAACGATGTTGAATCTATGAATGTACAGAATAAGGGGGATACAGCATCTTTTATCTCTTGAACTGTTTTATCTAATTCAGGTTGAAGTTTAGGGTCTGTTGTTTTAGGAGGACCTACCCAGAAACATTTAGAATCCTGTGATGCCATTTTTGCAAGTTCGTTAGCTTTTTTAATTCTTAATTTTCTGTCATCACCTGTCTGACCAATGACGTTTGTTCCAAGTGAGATGATGATAATATTTGGGTCAAATTCTTCTTTTAATGGAGAGAGACCCTGTAATTCTAAAGAGGTACTTTTTTTTCCATTTTCGTCAATGATATACATCTTTGAGTTATCAAAGAATTTCTTTGGAATACTATAATCGTCATCAGCCCATTGTAGCGGCGTTGTTGCACCAACTGCATAACTTTGCACTTGCGCTCCTGCATCGCTTAGTAATTTATGCAGTGATGATCCATAACTGTATATGGTTGAATGAGAATCTCCAATCATTAAGATTTTTGGGGGTGATTTTTCTGTAGAAGAGAGATATGAAGTTACTCCCGTAGGAAAAAATCCAAATACAAAAGAAACAGACAATAATAAAGAGATTATGATGATATACATCAATCCATTTTTTTTCATTGTCTATTCCCCTTCCAATGAACCTGCTATTTGATTTTGAATGGTGAATGTTTTGCGGATGGTTGTTTTTTTGTTTAATAGAGGATTTTCAAGGATAAGATCAAGAGTATAAGTTCCTTCTTCGTTCCCTTCTGTTACAGTGAAGTAATCTTTGAATGTGGCGATTTCTTTCTTTTCTTTACTGGTGACGTCAAAGTGGAAGTTGTTTTTTTCTTCGGCATCAAGAAGTAATTTTCCAGAGGGGGAGGTGATACGATAATTTTCTAATATCATTATTTCTCCGTTATAGGTACTGCTTTCGACGTGGAAGAGAAAATGAATTTGACTTCCGATAAAGAAAGTATCGGTGGGGTTTACACAGTTAAACCCAGGATCAACTAAGTCGCAAAATTGAAAATCTTTGAGCGCTAAATAGCCTTCTCTTCCAACAGGGATGAATTCAGCGTTTAATAAGGGTGTTTGCTCTGCATCTGCTTTGACACTGATGATGCCAGAGTGAACTAAATAAAGAATGACGGCGCTTGTAAGTACAACTAAGACAAGCATGACGAGCAGTTCAGTTATACTGGCTTTTTTGTTCATTTTTTATCGTGATTTTTTTTGTTCTTTCATCTCTTATCTTTTTTCGATTAGTTGTGATAGTTTAGAGTTTAATTACTTTGAAACAGGAGGACAACAGTATAATAGTTCTTTACAGCCAAATTCGAGACCGTATTGTTTTGCGAGTTCTTCTGTTGAGTACATTCCTCTTGACCAGCACTGAGGTTTTTTATCGGGACTGCCTGGCAGCGTATCAGTTGAGGTAAGTTCTCCTTCTGCGGGCTGCCGACAGACATATTCATTCCAATTTTCAGGAAGATACTTTGCAAAATCTCCTCTTGTTACTGCATAGCCACAGGTTGTTTTACCAATTGAGGGGGTTGTTTCTGAAGGAGTTGAAGGATTTTGAGATGTTGTGATACCACCACAATTTGCTTTATTTTTGATGTGTTTCATGTATTCAAAGATTTTTTTGTATTCAGTGCTGCTAGTTACATCCTGTGGATAGGGCTCTGTTTTGGTGCTATCAATAAGATATTCACGGTCAAAGAAGATTTTAGCTAAGTTGCATACTTGTGTGCTATATAATTCTGGCCACTGACTTTTACCGGTAATGACATAACACGCGGTTGAATAATATAGTGCAACGGCATCTTCAACATCGCTTTTTTTGCGGTTGATGATGCTTCTTGCTGTTTCTTGCACGTATTGACAATTTCCTTTCATGAATTCTTCGTGCATTTTACTTGCTTGCTGTGAGATTAATGGTTCTAACTGCAGAACGATATTCTCCTGATATTTGTTTTTGCCAAAGCCACTGACGGGAACTAAAGTTTGGGCATTCCAACAGCTGCCATCGAGTGCTGTTTGCAATAATTCGGCGGTGACGGAGATTGATTTTTGATTCTGGGCGTAACCTGTTCCTGCAGCAGGTGTTATGGTATATTGACAGGAAGAGCCTTTACCATTGGGACTGCCGATGAGATTTTTTACTTTTAATGTGTCGATGTTAAAGATAATGTTTCTTGTTTCTGTTGCAGATAATGTGTCTTTGCCATTAAGAGTGATATAATTTCCTTGCACTTTGTAAGGTTCTTCTACGGTTACACTTCCTTCTGTTGGTAATTGTACTTTATATTGATCAGCACCTGCTACTTGATAGGGGAATGAAATTGATTTTTGTGATAGGGCATTTTCTGGATAAGCTACAATCTGCGGTTCTTCACAGCTATTTTCATGAGAACTGGTTGTTGAGACTAGGGTGGTTACTGCGCCGCTAAACATTTCTTTACTGACTGTTCCTAAAGAAAATTCTACGGGGAAGGAACCAGGTATTTCTGGTATTTGTTTTATTCCTAATTCCTGCACGCCGGGTCCTAAGCCTGTTGCACTCATTTTGACACAATATTTTTTTCCATCATTGAAGACGTGCGCTTTGACTTTGATTTGATCACCTTTGGTGAAAAGGTTTGGTGTTTTACAAAGCGCGTAGGTCTGCGAGTTCTTGTCAAAACAACTGATGTAGGGATCTTCTAAATAAGCCCCGCCGCCACCAAATAATGCTTGAATGGAAGGACAAAAGTAACGTCCTGTTTCAAACTGTACTTGACATCCTATGGTAACAGGCGGTGAAATATCTGTAATTGGGAAGTAAAAAAGACCATCTCGATAACCTTCATCAAAGCAATTTTCCGCTTTCTCATAGGGATCTAGATTTAATTTAACAACAACGTGATCATAACGGAAGGGGGAATCTACTTTCTGCGGCGAGGGGATTTTGAAGTCGACCATCGAGCCAGGTTTTAAGTTTAACATCCGGCCTTGTTCTATAGATTGAACATGGTTACCAAACTGCGCATTTTGCGTTGCACCTAAACAATCACAGCCTTGCTGGCCGCAGTCATCAACACCAGGATGACCTAAATCATCTTTATCGACGCACTTGAGATAGACCTCCGCACTTTTTATTCTACATCCTGGAAGTACTAGGGCGCCGACATTATAATTATAGATGGCATTGCCGGAAGAAGGATTATAGGTTGCTAATTCTCTTTCTGCGGGGATGACATGAACTGTTGATTTTGTGGCAAAGGCGTACGCGGAATCTAGGATGAAGTCAAAACCCATGGGCCAATCATAGCCAAAAGCAGTCATACATATTGACTGCGCAAAGCCTTGCGCACCGGTTGCAAAGAAGTTATTCAGCTGCGCGTTGCCGTAATCGTCTTTTATCTCGGAAACGGAGGATTGCATCGCTTGAGGAATAGAACCAAATATATCTTTGCCAATCTCACCAATATTATCTAAAGTGCCGCCTTCACTCTTTGCTTGATCTGCTGCGGAATAAGGGCTGCAGCCGCCGCCAAGGTAAGCTATACTTTTGTAAATCAAGCCGCAGACATG
>OBEQ011304070.1_pt1 | contig 10281 bp, 9 predicted proteins | sample 1670901 | NCBI WGS metagenome assembly OBEQ01 (sample SAMEA104232315, study PRJEB22302) | groundwater metagenome | biome: forest; feature: aquifer; material: groundwater | place: USA | collected 2011-08-07 | depth 5.4 m | reverse complement strand
CCCTCTGATGTGCGTGTTCGGCCGCGGTCATCGGCACTCGGCCGGTTACCGTCAACCACAAAGACCGCAATCAGAGCCTCGACTGACGGACCTGTCGACCCTGTCGCCAAGGGAAAAGGGCCTTTGAACGACCTATCCTCCCGATCAGCGAAATGTGCGCGCTGCGCGCCGGCGCCGGAACGGGCGCATCGGCGGCCATGTCATCGACTGCTTCGACGCTGGCGCTGAAGCAATAGCCGCGCCCCGGAACCGTTGCGATGGCACCGGCGCCGAGCAGCTTGCGCAGTGTTGACACCTGCATGTGCAGGTTGGCCTCCTCGACCACCAGGCCGGCCCAGACGCGGTCGAGCAGTTCGTTCTTGCCGACGACACGCTCGCGGTTCTCGATCAGCGCGAGCAGCAGGTCGAAGGCGCGTGCGCCGAGCCTCGCGGCCACGCCGTCGACGCGCACCCGACGCTCGACCGGCTGCACCTCGAAACGTCCGAACTTGAGGCTCGGCAAGCGCCTTCCCTCCCCCTCGGGCCGCGCGAATTTGGAACTCTTGAGCCTGCGTTTTAGCGCCTTTGAGGACACGAAGGCAAGGCCGGGCGCACACTTGCCCCCGCCGATCGAGAACACGCCGCAACGCACGGCACTCACTTTCCAGTCGCCGACCGAGGAGAACCACAATGGATCCAAGCAGAGCCCAAGCCTTCATGCACAAGGTGGTCGGCGACCTGGGCACCGCACTGGCGGTGGCACTGGTGCATGTCGGCGACCGTGTCGGGCTGTTCGTGGCCATGGCCGACGCTGGGGCGCTGACGGCCGACGCGCTGGCCGAGCGCACCGGTATCCATCCGCGCTACGTCGAAGAGTGGCTCAGCGCGATGGTCTGCAGTGGCTACGTCGAGCATGACGCCGAGGCCCTCACCTACACCCTGCCCGACGAGCACGCGATGTTCTTCGCTGCGCCGACCAGCGAGTACTACCTGGGCGGCATGTTCAAGGGCGGCCCCGGCATCATGGCCACCGCGTCCCAGCTCGCGACGGCCTTCGAGACCGGACAAGGCGTCAGCTTCCAGGCCTTCGGCGATTGGGTGCCGTTGGCGACCGAGGCGATGCACCGCAACCTCTACGAAGCGCGGCTGACGAAGACTTGGCTGCCCGCCATGCCCGAGGTCGTGCAGCGCCTGCAGAACGGCGGCCGATCGATGGACATCGGCTGCGGCACCGGGGTGGTGCCGGTGCTGATCGCCAAGGCATTCCCGCAGGCCCGCGTCGAAGGGCTGGACTTCGACGCCCGCTCGATCGAGATCGCACGCGACAACGCGCGCCGCGCGGGCGTGGACGAGCGGGTTCGATTCCATGCCAGGTCGGCCACCGACTGGGCCGAGCGGGGCACGGTCGACTTCGTCAGCACCTTCGACTGCATCCACGACATGCCCGACCCGCTGGGCGTGATGACGCGGATCCGTGAGTCGCTGTCGCCCGGCGGCACCTACCTGATGGTCGAGCCGAAGATGTCCGAGCGCCTGGCCGATAACGTGTCGCATCCCTTCTCGAGGCTGCTCTACGGTTTGTCGTGCATGCACTGCGTGCCGCAGTCGATCGCCCAGGGCGGCCCGGGGCTCGGCGCCTGCTGGGGCGAGGGCCGCGCGCGCGTGATGGCCCGCGAGGCAGGGTTCTCACAGTTCCGCGCCCTGCCGATCAAGAGCCCCTCGCAGGCGTTCTACGAACTGCGCGCCTGACTGCAGCGGGGTGGCTCAGCGGTCGTCGCCGGCAAAGGCCCAGGCCTGCACGTCGGCGTCGTCGATCGCGGCGCCTTCCCTCTTCAGCGACTCGACCAGCTCGGCTCCGAGGTGCTGCCGCGCTTCGTGCTCGGCCGTGGCCAGGGCGCGCCGAGCCGTGATCAGCAACTCGATCCCCAGCCGCTGGCTGGCCGCCTGCGCGTACCCGGCCAGGCGCGCCGCAGCGCGCACCCTCCCCTGGCGAGCGGCGAGCAGGGCGAGGGTGCAAGCAAACACGCCTTGCTGGTCGTAGATCGGTACCTGTGCCCAGCAAGCCGGCGCCAACCCGTTCGCGGCCTCAATCTCGCCGCGCCAGAGCCAGGCCAGCACGAGGTACATGTCGGTGCCCAGCGTCGGGATTCGTGCCCGCGACGTCAGGATGCGTTCGCGTGCCGCGAGCCCGCGTGCGATGGCAGCGTCGAATTGTTCAGCGGCCACTTCGAGGTGAATCAGCGGGATCTGCAACGAGACCAGACCGTCACGCCCCAGGCTCCGGTCGCGTGCCAGGCACTCCTCGAGCAGGCCGATGGCACCGGCATGGTCGCCTTCGGCCGTGAGCTGGTTGGCGATGGCCAGTGCACCGGACCGGCGCAGTCTTACGGGCCAGGCCGGGTTCTCGATGGCACGCAACTCGGCCAGTGCGTCTCGCTGTTCGTCGGTCATCGCGTCGGCGCGGGCATTGGCCAATGCGGCCAGGGCGCGATACAGCCCTTGAGCGTCACCAGCGGCCCGGAACAGGGCGACCGCCCGGCGTGCATGGTTCGCCGTCAGCTCGGGCTTGTTCCAGGCCCAGAACGCCGCGGCACTGCAGTACCAGCGTGCGCGCAGCAGCGCCGGCCGTGCCTCCTCGACCAAGGCTTCGGTCGCCTTCCACACCTGCAGGCGCTGCGAATGAGAACGCGCGAGCGCATGCGCCAGGCCCGGCCCCAGCGCGACCGCGGTCTCGGAGTCGTTCTCGCGCGCCCAGGCGAACGCTTCGCGACCGTTGTCAAGTTCGGCTGCGAGGGCAGCCTGCCATGCATCCAGGTCGGGTGCTGCGCGCAGCAGCGCGTCGGCTGCCGCTTCGAAGATCGTCCGCATCGCCAGGGCATGCCGACGCCGCATCGCGGCCTGCTCGCCGGCAGCCACGAGTCGTTCGATCGCGAACGCGCGCGGCGTATCGAGCAGCCGGTAGCGCGGCGGATCTTGCTCTGGCAGCGTCACCAGCGAGCGGTCGACCAGCGCGCCGAGTGCGTCGATGAAAGCCCAGGCATCGAGACCGTCGTCGCACACGACGCCTTCAGCGGCAGACAGCGAAAAGCCGCCGACGAAGACGGCGAGGCGCCTGAACACCGTTTGCTCGATCGGGGAGAGTAGGCCATGAGTCCATTCCAGCGCAGCACGCAAGGTGCGCTGGCGCGGCGGCGCGAAGCGATCGGCCGCGCTGAGCACACGGAAGCGTTCGCCCAATGCCTCGCCGAGCCGCGCCGCACCGAGCACCGGCAGGCGGGCCGCCGCCATTTCGATCGCCAGGGGCAGGCCGTCGAGCCGCCGCGCCAACTGAACGAGCGCCGGCGCGTTGTGGGCGTCGATGACGAAGTGGCGATCCACGGCACGCACCCGCTCGACCAGGAGCTGGAGTGCGCTGGCACTGCGCGCGTCGTCGATGCCGGCATCGTCGCCCGGCAGCGCGAGCGGCTCCAGCCGGTACAGGCGTTCTTCGACAAGCCTCAGCGGCGCCTGGCTCGTGACCAGCAGGTGGACGCCCGGCGCGCCGTCGTGCACGCCGCGGACCACGGCGGCCACTGCGTCGACCAGATGCTCGGCGTTGTCCAGGACGACGAACATCGAATACGGGAGCAGCGCGACGGCGAGGGCGGCAGTGCGGTCGTGGCCGGTGATGCTCAAGCCGAGGCTGGCGGCGATGTCGTCGACCAGCGCGGCAGGGTCGTTGCTGCCCGACAGATCGACCCAGGCGACACCATGCGGCAGTCGGCGCCGGCGCGCCTGCATGACGTGCCGGGCCAGGCGTGACTTGCCCACGCCACCGGCGCCGACCAGCGTGACGACGCGGTGCGCATCGAGCATCGTGTCGAGCGCTGCGATGTCGGCCGCACGGCCGATCAGCGCCGGCAACGACAAGGTGCCTGCTGTCGGTGCCAAGTCAGAGGCCTGTGCCAGCTCATTGGTGATAGGGGCGGCGAACCGATAGCCGCGACCCGGAATCGTTGCGATGGCACCGGCGCCGAGCAGCTTGCGCAGTGTCGACACCTGCATGTGCAGGTTGGCCTCCTCGACCACCAGGCCGGCCCAGACGCGGTCGAGCAGCTCGTTCTTGCCGACGACACGCTCGCGGTTCTCGATCAGCGCCAGCAGCAGGTCGAAGGCGCGGGCGCCGAGCGTCGCGGCCACGCCGTCGACGCGCACCCGACGCTCGACCGGCTGCACCTCGAAACGTCCGAACTTGAGGCTCGTCAAGCGCCTTCCCTCCCCGTCAGGCCGCGCGAATTTGGAACTCTTGAGCCTGCGTTTTAGCGCCTTTGAGGACACGAAGGCAAGCTCCGCCGCACAGTGGCCCTGCCTTTTCAGGAAACAGGAGACCACACCATGCACTTCCACCATCGCTTCATCATCGCTGCGTCGCTCGTCGGGTGCAGCGCCTGCGCCGGGGCCGCCGACCTGACGGGAACCACCGTCAAGGCCGAGTGGCTGTTTCCCGATATCGCCACGCCGATCGCGACCGACATGCTCACGGTCGGTGCGGGTCCGGAAATCGACTGCCCCGGGCCGGGGTCGTTCTGCGCCGCCTGGGGCTCGACCGATGTCCAGTACGACATCGCCGCCCACACGATCTCGTTTCTTGCGCTCGAAGCCACCGGCCACGCCAGCGCGTCGTTCAACGGCTACCGCTTTTCGGGCCTGGACGCCGGCGGCGCCTGGAGCGGCGCGTCGCTCACGAGCAACATCGCGGGCTTGAATAACACGCGGCTGAGCTTCGACGGGTCGTCGCTGTGGCTCGACATGAAGGGGCTGCTCGTCCCGGCGAACGGGCAATGGACGGTGACCCTCGCCTCCGCGGTGCCGGAGTCGAGCACCGCGTCGCTCACCGTGCTCGGCCCTGCGGTGCTGGTGGCTGCAGCGCGCACGGGCATGTCGTCGCGGCGCTGAACCGACATCGACCAGGGAGAGACCATGCCAATGACCGAATCGGAAGTCCAGGGCGCCGAAGACGCTTGGGTCGAGCTCATCGCCGCGTACTCCAAAGTCCACGGCTACCCGCAGGAATTCGGAATGCTCGAGCAGTTCTGGGATGTGCGCGATCAGGTACTGCGTCTCGCTGTCGGCAAGGACATGCTCGAAGCCCTTCGCCGCAGCTACGTCGACGTGCAGAACCACGAAGTCATACTCGACGAATCAGAGAACCAGCATGCGCAGTCTCCTCTTCCTTCTTCTCTCGTCGTACAAGAGTGGCGCGCCTATCCTCGTGCAGTCCGCAAGTTCGAACAAGACGTCGCAGGTGGCAAGCCCGTTGGTCCCATGCGGGGCAAGCTCCTTCGTGTGGCCAAGATCGTCTTCGGCAGTTCGAAGGACTTTTTCGAGAAGAGCCCATATGGCAATGGAATCGTCTCGGTGCTGAAAGAGATGGCTGAGGTGTTCGAGTAGTTGCCAGGCCTGCGTCCCGGGTGTGCCGCGGCGTCAGCCCTGGGCAGTGCTCAGCCTTGACAGCAACGCCCGGGCCTCGTCGAGGTCGGCCGAGCGCCAGGCCGGATCGAACGGCGCGAGCCGGGGCTCGACGAGGGCACGCGCTTCGCCGTGCAGGCCCGCATCCGCCATCGAGCGGGCCAAGCGGATCGACGCCCGCAGCGCAATGCTTCGATTCAGCTGCAACTCGGCGATCTCGATCGCCGACCGCAGGCTTGCCTGCGAATCGGCGCGGGAACCTTCGGCCGCCTCGACGCCGGCACGGATGATCAGCGCGAACGGCAGCACCGTGCGCTCGCCCTGGGCCTGGCCGTCGGCCAGCGTGCGTTCGACGCTCGTGCGCGCTTCGGCGATGCGCCCGCAGGCGAGCAGCGCCTCCGCGATCAGCATGCGCGACAGCGGGACACGCCAGCGCGTGCCGAGCGAAACCACCTTCTCCAGCCCGACGATCATCCGGTCGCAGGCACTCGCGTCGCCGTCTGCCACCGCCGCGACCCAGTTGAACCAGACCGTGAAGTAGCCTTCCCACTGCGGCAGCTCGTAGCGCTGGCACAGCGCGACGATCTCAGCGCAGGCGCTGCGCGCCTCGTCGATGCGGCGCGCCCAGATCGCGGTTCCGGCGAGCAGACTGCCGCCGATGACGCGGCTGGGGACATGGTTCACCGTCTGCATCAAGCCCCGCAGGCGCTCGAGGCCCTGCTCGCAGCGGTCATAACGGCCGAGCGCCCAATCGCAGATCGCGCCATGGCCGGCCGCGCAGATGCCGGGGTCGTGGCCGGCGAAGGTCTGCTGGTGAAACGGCCCGTCGACCGGGCGATAGCAGCGGTAGCCCTCTTGGGCGGCCTGGCTCGCGCGCTCGAAACGGCCGTCGAGCAGGCAGGTGGTGTAGGTGGCGTGGCAGGCCTGCACGATGAACCGTTCGTCGCCCGACGCCTCGGCCAAACGCAGCGCACGCTCCATGTAATCGGCCGCCAGCGCGGGCTCGGATCGGGCTGCCGCATTGAACCAGAGATTGAAGCTTGCGACGAAGTCGTCGGAGATCGTCCCGGCGCGTTCGCACAGCCCCAGCGCGCGAAGGTAGATGCGCTCGCAGGGCGCCGATCCGAGCCCGTGGGTCAGACCGGCGAGCGCGCCCAGCCTGATCAGCAGGCCGAGCTTGCGTCGCTCGATGTCGATCGATGCCGCCGTCTGGTCGAGCGCCTCGACGGCCTTGGTCAGGTGATGTTCGGCCACGACGAACAGCGAGGCACGCTGCGCCAGGCCGGCCGCGCGCTCCCACTCGTCTGCCGCCGCCTCGAAGCTGCCGGCCTCGGTGAGCCAGCGCGCCAGCATTTCGGGCTCGCGCGCGGCGAGGTCGGGGAATCGCTCGCGCACCGTCCGCACGGCAAACGAATGGTGCGCGGCCGATTCGCCCGCTTGCGCAAGCTGGCGCCGCGCGTGCTCGCGTGCGCTTTCGAGCAGGCGATAGCGATGCGCGGCGCCCGGCTGCACGACGACCAGCGAACGATCGACCAAGGTGCCGAGAGCTTCGATGACCGCCCATTCGTCGAGCTCGGCATCGCCGGCCAGCACTGCGGCGTGCTCGAGCTCGAAGCTGCCGGTGAATACGCCCAGACGCCGGAACACCGCCTGCTCGGTGGTGCCGAGCTGCGCGTGGCTCCAGTCGAGTGCCGCCAGCAAGGTCTGCTGGCGCGACGGCGCGTTGCGCGGGCCGTCGGCCAGCAGCTTGAAGCGATCGGCGAGCCGCGCCTCGAGCTGCTGCAGCCCGAGCAGACGCAGCCGCGCTGCCGCCAGCTTGATGGCCAGCGCCACGCCGTCGAGCCGCTTGCAGATGCGGGCCACTGCGGGAGCGTCGGCGTCGGACAGCACGAAGGACCGGTCGCTCGCCCTCGCCTGGTCGACGAACAGCGCCACCGCGCCAAACGACAACGCCTGCCGGGCATCGACCGGTTCCGTCGGCGCATCGAGCGGCTCGACGCGGAACACCCGCTCGGCGTCGATCTTCAGACGCGCCTGGCTAGTGACCACCAGGCGCAGCCCCGGTGCGCCATCGAGCAGCGCCTGCGCGAGGTGCGCCACCGCACCGACCAGGTGCTCGGCGTTGTCGAGCACCAGCACCTGCTGCGAGCGGGCCAGTGCCTTAACCAGCGCGCGGGTCGGGTCGATACCCGCTGCGGCGATGCCGAGCGAGCGCGCCACCGCACTCGCGAGCAAGCTGGGTTCGGCGATCGGCGCCAGATCGACCCAGACGATGCCATCGCGATGGCGGCCGCGGTCCTCCTGCGCGGCTGCGGCGGCCAAGGTCGTCTTGCCGATGCCGGCGGGCCCTACCAGGCTGACGCAGCGGTGCTTCTCGAGAGCGCCACGCAAGGCCAGCAGGTCGTCGCCGCGGCCGAACAGCGTCGCCGGCACAGCCGGCACGCACGCCGGCGAATCGTCGTTGGCGGCAAGCACGGGCACCGCGCTGTCGGCGTCGCCGGCTTCGACTTCCGCTGCAAAGCGGTAGCCGCGACCCGGAATCGTCGCGATCGCCTTCGCGCCGAGAAGCTTGCGCAGCGTCGACACCTGCATCTGCAGGTTGCCCTCCTCGACGACGAGGCCGGCCCAGACGCGATCGAGCAACTCGCCCTTGGTGACGACGCGATCGCGGTTTTCGACCAGCGCCAGCAGCACATCGAAGGCACGTGCCCCGAGCGCAGCCGCCTCGCCGTCGACGCGCACCTGCCGCTGCACCGGCTGCACCTCGAAGCGCCCGAATCTGAGGCTCGTCATGGTCCTCGCCCTTCGGCACGAAGTTTTTGGAAGTCTTGAGAGCCGGTTTTAGCGCCTTTGAGGACACGAAGGCAAGGCCCGGCGCACATTGGTCCCGCCGATTGAGGAGACCCACCATGCAACTGCAGCTTCAGCTTCCCCCGTCGTTCGCCGCCTTCGCAAGCGCTGCGCCCTGGCGCGCCGCACCCCTGAAGCGTTACGCCGCCGCGACCGCACCGGCGCCGACACGCAGCGTGGCGCTCGACAAGCGATCGCTGTTCATCGTCGAGCAGCCGATGGGCCTGTCGATCGAATGCACCGCGGGCGCGCTCTGGGTCACGCATGACCACCAGCCTGAGGACGCCTGCATCGACGCCGGCCAGACCCACGTCGTGCGCTATGGCTCGCGAATGATCCTGCAGGCGCTCGAGGCGGCCAGCTTCCGGCTGCACCAGCGGCCATGAACAAGCGCGAATTCCTCGGCGGAGCCGGCGCGGTGTCGGCACGCCGGTGGTGTCGTCACCGAGTCGCGCCGCTATGCCTTGCCCGGCACACCGCCCGGGAACCTGCTCGAGACGTCCGGCCACGGCGCGTGGGAGCGTACCGGCAGCAGCAGCTTCGCGGTCTTCTTCCGCTTTCTGCTGCAAGACGCGGCGCGACGGGCAACTACGCAGCCACGCCGATCGGGATCTGAAGGCGCCGCCTCAGGCCGAGGTCAGCAAGCACACCGCGCGGGCCTCGATCGCCAGCCCCTCGCCGACCGGCCCCATCTTCTCGGCCGTCTTGGCCTTGACGCTGACCTGCTCCAGCGCAACGCCAAGCGCGGTCGAGATGCGCTGGCGCATCGCGAGGATGTGCGACGCCATCTTCGGCGCCTGGGCGATGATGGTGCTGTCGACGTTGGCGATGTGCCAGCGCGCCGCACGCACGCGGCGCGCCCCCTCGGCCAGAAGCGCCAGCGAATCGGCGCCCTTGAAGCGCTCGTCGGTGTCGGGAAAGTGATGCCCGATGTCGCCCAACGCGAGCGCGCCGAACAGCGCATCGGTGATCGCATGGCACAGCGCGTCGGCGTCGGAGTGGCCGAGCAGGCCGTGGGTGTGCGGCACTTCGACACCGCCGAGGATCAGCGGCCGGCCGGCGACCAGCGCATGCGTGTCCCAGCCTTCGCCGATGCGAATGCGCGGCGGAATCGGTCGGGTCATGCCTCGGTCCCTTCGCGTGTCCTCAACAAGCGCTCGGCGAGCGCGAAGTCTTCGGCATAGGTGAGCTTGAAGTTCTCGAGCGAGCCGGGCACGAGCCGCGGCGACATCCCCATCGCTTCGATCGCGCTCGCTTCATCGGTGACCTGCGAGCCGGCGTGGCTCAAGGCCCGCCGCAGCACACCGAGGCGGAACATCTGCGGCGTCTGCGCCTGCCACTTGTGGTCGCGCGTGAGCGTCGCCACGACCCTGCCCGCATGCTCCTGCTTCAGCGTGTCCGCCAGCGGCAGCGCGAGCAGGCCGCCGACCTCGTCGCCTTCGCAGGCGTCGATCAGCGCATCGATCCATTCGCGCCGCACGAGGCAGCGCGCGGCATCGTGCACCAGCACCCAATCGTCGGGCGGCACGCCGCGGCGCGCCAGCTCGTCGAGTCCGTTCAGCACGGTGCGCGCGCGGGTTTCGCCGCCGCAGCGCAGCACCGTTCCGCCGAAGCCCGGCACAGCTTTTTCAAACGAGCTGTCGTCGCCACTGAGCACCACCACGATCTCTGCCAGGCGCGCCACGCTGCCGAGCGCCGCCAGCGTGTGCGCGACGACGCTGCGCCCCGCGAGCGCCGTGTATTGCTTGGGTCCGCCGACATTCGCACGCGCACCGACGCCGGCGCAGGGGACAAGGGCATGCAGTCGAGGAGGATGTGCGGGCGTCATGAAGGCGGGCGATGTCCCCCGAATTCTATAATTCGCCCTCGTGCGGGGCGCGGCGCATGGCGCAGACGGCGGCGCACCTGGTGGACCACGTCATCCCCCACGTTCCGGTGCGCCAGTGGGTGCTGTCGCTGCCCATCCCGCTGCGCCTGCTGCTGGCCGCGCAGCCAGAACTGGTG
>OBEQ010268704.1_pt1 | contig 10282 bp, 7 predicted proteins | sample 1670901 | NCBI WGS metagenome assembly OBEQ01 (sample SAMEA104232315, study PRJEB22302) | groundwater metagenome | biome: forest; feature: aquifer; material: groundwater | place: USA | collected 2011-08-07 | depth 5.4 m | reverse complement strand
AGTACGGTTTGGGTAACACTTTATTATTATCTATTACGATTCATTCTGGAAAGTTCTGTGGGCCTAGTTGTCTGTGGTGCGTACCCAGTAGTGGTCTATGGGTACATACCCCTTTCGCTTCATTTCCAAAAGCTGGTCGTGTGTGACCCAGCCACCTGGTAATCTATCGAACGAACAAAAATCCACTGCATTTTGTTGGGCGTGTAGGCCACTCCCAGAGATGGTGACATTGTCGGGCAAACGCTCATAGATGACTTTTGGACATATATGCCGATTTGCTATATCGTACAGGGAGAAAAAATGTAAGGAAGAATATAAGAAACGCACAGAAGGAGTGTGTTGTGAGTAGCGTAAAAGCTTTCATTGTATGGTTTGACCGGAACATCATCGGGCTTGCGCGTGAGATGCGCCTTTCGTACCTGCCGCCTCTCATGGTGTATATGGCCGCAGGCATTTCAGGGTTAACCGGTATCGTCGGGACCTTTTTTGTGAAGGATTATCTCGGGCTGTCTCCGGAATTTCTTGCCGCTCTTGGCTTTTGGGCGGGGATACCATGGACGCTCAAGATGCCGCTCGGACACCTTGTTGATATCTTTTGGAGAAAAAAGGGGATTATGGTGGTTGTTGGCGCGATGCTTATCTGCGCAAGTCTTGTCATCATGATCGGACTCATTGGTTCTCCTGAATTTATGCGAGGGTTCATGTCGATAGAGATGTGGTTTGTTCTTGCGGCACTTCTTTCACCTCTCGGATATGTAGTGCAGGATGTTGTTGCTGATGGCATGACGATAGACGCTGTGCCAACTAGCGATGAATTTGGTGCCGTAATTTCCGAAGATGAAGTTAAGACAATGCATGTGACGATGCAGACCCTCGGGCGTGTTGCCATCGTTGGCGGCAGCATTTTGGTATCGCTTGTAAATATGTCGATATTCAGTGGTGTGGCTGAAAACACTCCACTTGCTATCGTAACGCCGCTGTATTTATTTCTATATAAATCGGCGCTCATCATACCGATTGTTTCGATCTCTGGGGTTTTTCTTGCATATAGTATGCGTGTGCGTGAGAGACGGATGCTTATGGCACAAGGATTTGAAAGGAGGGATGCTGAGAATATTCTTTTTGGCCACACTGCCGGAGCATCCCCAAACTGGTTGCTTCTTTGGGGAAGCGTTGTCTATGTCGCATTTGTGCTGGCGATAGGGTTCTCCAATTTTGGATTCGAGCAGGAAGTGGTCTTTGTCGGATCGCTTGCAATCGTACTCGTTCTCGTGGCGCGGCTTACCGCAATGCTCACGACGGAAGCACGGCGGACTCTTATTGCAACAGCGATTATCATTTTCATGTTTCGTTCAATACCGTCTCCAGGGGTAGGGCAGAGCTGGTGGTTGATAAGTGAGCTGCATTTCGACCAGGCCTTTCTTGCAAAGCTTGGACTCATCGGCAGCTGTCTTTCTGTTATGGGAATGTTCATTTTCAGGCGTTTTATGGCAGAGAGATCGATCTCTTTTCTCATTGTTTTTTTGTCTATTCTTTCTGGCATCCTCTCGTTGCCATTCATCGGCATGTTCTACGGATTTCATGCGTGGACGGCGAACATCACGGGCGGCTTTATCGATGCTCGTTTTATCGCGATCATTGATACAGCAATTGAATCGCCGTTCGGACAGATAGCGATGATACCAATGCTCGCATGGATCGCAAAGTCGGCACCAACGGAATACAAAGCGACGTTTTTTGCGGTGATGGCATCGTTCACAAATCTTGCACTCTCACTTGCACAGCTCGGAACAAAATATCTGAATCAGATATTTACCGTAACGCGCCAGGACTTCAGCGATCTCGGCGCAATGATGATTATTACGAGCATAGTAGGAGTTGTTCTACCGATTCTGGCGATTGCGGTTATTAAGGCACTACGTATCAAAAGTGCGTGACAGAAAAACGGAGTGATGTAGCATCACTCCGTTTTCGTATGTTATAAACATAAAATGTTTATAAACCAGTGATTTTGTAATCATCAAAGAGTACGTCCATAAAATCTGTACGGAGGCCGGCATATCCTTCGTTTACGATTGCGTTCCCGCCATAGGTTTTATTGTCGTCGGTAGCATCAGCCGCTAAGATCCAGTTTCCTGTCTTGTTTTTATCAATATAGATTTTGATGTTAACAGTATTATCGGGATTTGTGCGCACTTCACTTCGTAATCCGACCCATTGATTATTGGGGATCAAGTTTGGCGTTGTATCGCGATTATAAACGAGGGGACCAATGTAAAAAGGCTTATACGCTAACGTGTAGTATGTCCCATTCATTTTCTTTTTTATAACTATAGCACCATCAACTCGGATGCCTGTATAGTACAAGTTGTATGCATCCTGATACCGATTAAAGAAAAGAAGTCCGTTTGAAGCGTTGCGATTAGGACTGCCGCTCAAATTATTTTGAACAATTTGAAAGTATGCTTCCTGTCTGAAGTTTTGCCACTTGCTGTTTGTTGATACGAGGCGAAAAATATTCTGTGGATGATACCCGTTGTCAGTATCAAGCGGATTTGAAAGGGAAAATGCAACTCGCCACGGGTTGAGAATGGAAAGTGATCCTTGTATTGTGCTCCCAACGCCACTTGCGCTATAGAAATAGGCGCCGGAACTGATCCACCAATTTGGATTTGTGCTGTTACTTAACTCCCCAGATTCTTGAACTGTAGAGGAGGTGTTAAAAGTATCTGTGAATGAGGTGGTTGCATGTGGCGGTGTCGCTATCGGTTCAATGGAGCGTTGCTGTTTTGAGGAGCGAACGGATGCGAAGAGTGTTTCATAATCTCCAAACACTTGATTGTTGCGAGCAATGAACGTTGGACCCATGTAAGCGTTTAAGATAAAAATAAATGCTATGCCCCCTATTAAGCTTACTCCAATAAGGATTTTAAATTGTATGCGCATATATTCTAGAATGGAGCATTTTTGCTCATTTGTACAAACTGGCAACTTCCAACTTTGTCATAGAAGATCGAGCGCTTTTTGGATCCCAAACACTTAATCCAACGGCTCCGCGTGCCAACTTTATCGGTATTTTCTCTGCCAGGGATATTCGGTCAACGGTGGCACTTACCTGCTTATCTTTAACTGCAAGGGAAATACCGAGCACCCCTTCTTTTTCAAACGGATAATATGAAGCAAGTTCACGATTTTTCCCATCTACGCGCTCAACAAGAAAAAGCGTTTTTTCTCCCAACGTCAAACTTATACAGTTGTCCTCGTCGCGATAATAGATCAACATTGAAACTGAACGGCCTTTTTCGCGGATTATGTTGGCTTGTATGCGATAGTTTTTCCAACCCCGATCACCAAAGAGGATACGAGCGGATGGCGCGCTTGTGCTTGACGAGAGGATAATAGCGTCTTTATTTGTTTCAAGATTTCCATAGAGTAATTGTGTATTTTTCAAAAATGACTGCATCCCATCTGTGCTTGGGAATGTGAGCTCTGTTGGTTTTGCTGCAAAGTGATCCAATGATTGAGCTAGAGCTTCCGCATCCATATTTTTAACCTCGAGACGTATGAGTCTGTATGGTTTCGAGTCTCTATAATTGTAATAACTCTCAAATGAACCCGTCTCGATAAAAGCTAGTTTAAAGAACCGCTTCGTGAGTTCTTCGTTGAAAATGTACGCATCGGGATAGTTTGCGTTTTCAAAGATCCCATAATTGCTTAAGGGTACTGCAAAATAAGAAGCATCTAAACCGAGATGTTCTTTGATATCTGCTACTCCGTCCCGATAGTCCTGTTCCACTCTTTTTTTATACTCTTGAACGCTTTCTAATCCTTTTCCTTCTGTAAATATGCGCGAAGTATAATATCTTCCAACAGTACCATCTTGATCTATGGTAACTGCCTCATGCGAACGACGTCCATGTGCTTCTATTTCCCAGCGTCCGCTGCTCTGTAATATTTTGAGTTGTTCCCAAGTAAGATAAAAAGGATCATTCGTATTTGCTCTGATCGTGGCAACAAAAATGGTTGCTTTGAAGCCAAGTTTTTCGAGTATGTTGTCGACCGTGTAATAGCTGTCATTTCTACCGTCATCAAATGTGATAATGATTGGCTTGGGAGGCAATTCAAATATACCTTGTCTAAAAAGGTCGTACTCTTTTACTGAAATGGTCTGGTAGCCTTTCTCTTTGAGCATCTCCATTTGGGCGATAAAAGCTTTGCGGCTCGTATTGGGACCAAGATTTTCACGTTCAACGATCACGCCGTGGTACATTAATATCGGTACTGCCTGCGGTTTTTGCAATGTGCTTGTGTCCTCTACTTTTAAATGATGCGGTAACGAATATGAATAGATATGTGTCGAAGGGAAAGCTTGATCGAGCATGGTTGCTAGGAGCTTGTTTCCGACAGGGAACAATAGAATGATCAGGAGGATCATGACAGAAGTAATGAGTAAAATATGGATTTGTTTTTTTTGCATGCGTTTCATAATCATCGTGTTCCCCAATGAGTTCTTCGCAGGGTTAAAAGAGCGTAGGGCATTTGCCAAACAAATATAGAAACAAACATAAGAGAGACGAGCGGCATATAGAGCCAGTCCGTTGCGTCAAGGTAAATTCGAACAAAGAGGGCGAATATGATACCTACCAACAGGAATCCAAGTGCGAATGTAATGAAGACCATCGGGTTGTGTGTAGCTATACTATGGATCAAGACACTACCGGCCAGTATGGGACCAATAATGGGAAATGAAAAATTTGTATAAAAAGCGAAACTTGCCAGCGGATGCCTTTTTTTCCACATAAACATGCCGGCAAATATGCCCTCGCGTATCCATGATTTTTTCCAGCGTAATTGTTGGTTGCAGTAAACGGAAAACGTGTCCGGTACGATAGTTGTAGCGCGTGCTTTTTCGCAATAGATGATATTCCACCCCTGCAGGACGAAGTTTGTTAGGCCGCGGTCGTCACCGAACGTACCCTTCGACCCTAAGAATTTTTGTTCTTTCCATGCATCGACGAGCGGAGCAATCGCGATCTTCCGGTATGCAGAGAAACAGCCAGGACAGCAGGTCACAGAATGATGCACACTCTCACTTGCTTTATAAATATCAAAAGCAACAGCATATTGGATTGATTGCATTTTTGTTAGGAGATTCTTTTTCGCATTCTCCACTTTTGTGTTGCCTGACACAGCTCCAATTTTTGGATTTGCCAAAAAATGTTCAGTTACGTTTCGGATTGCATCTCTATGAAGATAGCTATCGGAGTCGACAAATACAATAATTTCATATAGTGCCTCGTTAATCCCAACAGCCATAGCCTCTCTCTTGCCTTTATTTTCGGGAAATACGATCAGCCGTACTTTTTTGACGCCGTACAATTCTTGGGCACGAATCACTTCGTCTTTCGTTCCATCAGTAGAACCATCGTCAATAACAATGCACTCAATTTCTTTTGGGTAGATAGAATCAACACAGGTAGATATTGTTTTGAAAATGCCATCCCGCTCATTCTTTGCGGCAATAACAATGCTTATATTGGGATATTCTGAATTTTTGTATGTGTTGGTGTGGTCATCGTTGTAGAGATAGGCATAGGGGAGGCGCGTAATAAAATAAAAAGTAGTGAGAATACCATACATAGTCCAGAAGGAAGGAGCGGACATGTTTGCTATAAAGACAACCTTATAGAGAACAAGACCTGTTAGGAGAAACAGGAAAAGCATCACGAGAGAATATTTTTTTAGTTCTTCTGTCACGTGTTTGTGTGTAGTAAAAAACGGCTTCTATAAAAGCCGAGCAAAATACTTGTACCACAAAACTAGCTCTTGTGCAAGTATCAAGAGCTGAGCTTGGTGAATGTTGATGAACTGCGAGGCGTCGAGGTGGACAATTGCGAGGCGTATTCCCTATACGGTGAGCGATTGGGCGCCGAAGACAACAAAGTAGGTCGCAACATTCACCAAGCTCCGAGCTACTTTTGTGGTGTTGCCGTTCTACCTCTACTCAGCAACTCGAACGATTTGTCTAGTCAAACAAATGCTACAACCCACCAAGCTGCTGCATTCTGTGTTTTGTTTTATTTCGGCTAGGACGAGCGTGGTATAGTACTCTCTCACGCTCGTCCTCCTGTACCAAGTCAATTAAAATTTACCGAAAAGTTATACATTCCCATCGCACAAAGCCCCTGAAGTCTTGTACCAGCTTTTTGAGGAGGCACCTCTACATCCGTTACTCCTGATGGCGAAAGGTTGGCGCGGTAGCCGATGCTTGGAATCGTGAGAGCAGACGAACAGTCGAATGTGCCATTTGTTGCAACTTTGATCAGGGTGGGCATGCCAGCTTTTGCGGTGGTTATTCTTGGAGAATAGCCGCCCTTGGCGTTGATCGTGATGATCTGCCTGCCGTCAATAACAGTCACATTATTTGTGGCTTGTTCGATTCGGGCAGTTTTATTTTTATTGCCGCCGGTAAGTATGATCGCTCCTCCGATCAGGACTCCGGCAATGAGGATTGATAGGGCGGTATATTTCATAGCTCTGTGTATTGTAGCAAAATTGATTTAAAAACTGAAAAGTGGCGGAATAATTCCGGCGGCAGCCAAAGCATTCATCAAATTGAAAATTCCAAAGAAAATAACAACAAGTCCAACGGTCTTAAAAAATATTCCCGACTGCGCTTTTTTATGAATGCTAAGCGAACTGAAACTCAAGAGTGCAAGCACCGGCAGCGTTCCGAGCGCAAACGCACTCATGATCAATGCTCCGGTAACGAAACTGCCGGTGGTCAGCGTGTAAATTTGCATGGACTGCGTGAAGCCGCATGGAAAAAAGAATGTGGCAACTCCAACCAAGAGGGGTGTAAGCGTATGATTTACATTCTTAAGACCATGCACACGTTTGCCGACAAAGCTCGGCATTGTTGGCTGAAGTTTCTTTGCCCAAGGGAATACATCAAGGAGATTGATACCAAGGATGAGCAGCACGATGGCGACAATAAGACTAAGAATCAATGTGTCTGTTGACCCAAGTTCGAATACCGATCCAAGAGCACCGATCACGCCGCCAAGTACAAAAAACGATATCAATCGTCCAATATGGAACAACATTTGGGGGCGTACTTTGTCTCCCTCTTTGGCAAAGTTTGCCGACATAGAAAGCACCAAACCGCCAACCACGGCCATACACGTAGAAACTGAAGCTATAAGCCCGATCACGAATGCCGTGCCGTAGTCAACTTTCGAGGCAGTTACTAAATTCACGATACCGAGCTTTTGTAAGATAATGAACAGTGTAATGAAGCCGAGTGCAATCGGAAATGCCAGCCGAAAATCTGACCACGCAGCCACGTGCTTTTGTTTTTCAAGAGAAAGTGTATAGCCGTGTGGCTGTAATACCTCGCTTAAATCTCTCGCAATATGCTCTGGTTCTTTATCGCCGAAATCACCGCTGACCTGGATCGTATGAGTTGCGAGAGATGATTTTGCATACGACACTTCTGGCACGTCATTAAGCTCGCTTTCGGTGAGGACGATACAAGCTTTGCAATGCATCCCATGAACATGAAATATATATGTTTTCATATATTTATATTTTCTTTGCTCTAAGTCGCAAGGAGTTGCCGACGACCGATACGCTTGAGAAGGCCATCGCAAGTCCGGCAAAAACAGGATTCAAGAGCCAGCCGAATATTGGGAAAAATAATCCTCCGGCAAGCGGAATGCCGATGATGTTATAGATAAACGCCCAAAAGAGATTTTGTTTGATTCCTCGCATCGTGAGTTTAGAAAGCCGTATTGCTTTTACTAATTTCGAAATATCACCATGCAGAAGAGTGATGCCTGCAGTTTCAATCGCCACGTCGGTACCTGTTCCCATAGCAATACCTACATCAGCCTGTGCGAGAGCCGGAGCGTCGTTAATGCCATCACCGGCCATTGCTACAATGCGACCTTGATTTTGCAGCTCCTTTATTTTCTTAAGCTTATTCTCCGGAAGTACCTCTGCCACCACATCATCGATGCCGATTTCTTTGGCAATAGCACAAGCTGTGTTTCTGTTGTCTCCGGTGAGCATGATGACTTTAATCCCGAGTTTATGGAGATTTTTAACTGCTGCAATTGCCTCTGGCTTGATCGCATCAGCCACCATAACAACACCAAGCACGTTCTCTTTTGTGGCGAGAATTACCGGAGTCCTACCTTGCAGGGTTTCTGCTTCGATCTTTTGTAAGTCGAAAGACAGTTTGAGGTCGGATACCAGTTTTGTATTTCCAGCAAAATATTCAGTATTTTCAATAACCGCTTTTACTCCTTTGCCTTTGACAATCTCAAAACGAGAAGCCGATAAGAGAGAGATGTTTTTTCCCTTGGCGTATTCTAGTACGGCATGGGCGATCGGGTGCTCGGATTTGTTTTCAAGAGTTGCAAGAATTGCCATCAATTTCTCGTCGGGCATGTCTGACATATTCTGCACATGTACCAACTCCGGCTTGCCTTTCGTGATGGTACCGGTTTTGTCTATCACAATAGTATTTACCGTATGAAGTTTCTCGAGTGTCGCCGCGTCTTTGATGAGAATTCCTTCTTTTGCTCCCTTACCAACACCGACGATAATTGCCGTTGGCGTTGCAAGGCCAAGCGCACACGGACATGCAATAACCAGAATGCCAACAAGTGATGTAAGTCCATACGAAAGAGCTTGAGAGAAGCCAAATGAGCTGGTTCCGAGGATAAGCCATGCAGCGAGCGCAACGAATGCGAGTATCAATACAATCGGTACAAAGACAGCAGAAATTGTATCAGCCAATGCTTGAATAGGTGCGCGACTGCCTTGTGCGTCCTCGACCATTTTAATGATGTGGGCGAGCAGTGTTTCTGATCCGACTTTTGTTGCTTTGAACGTGAAAGAGCCCGTGGTGTTGATCGTGCCAGCGACAACCATAGTACCAACGTTTTTCTCAATCGGCATAGATTCACCGGTAACCATCGATTCATCAACAAACGAGGAGCCTTCTGATACGACTCCGTCTACGGGAATACGGCTTCCTGGTTTAACGACAATCTGGTCTCCATGTAGAACTTGATTTATAGGGATTTCTTGCTCTTTATCGTCCCGAATAACAATTGCTGTCTTAGCTTGAAGAGTAAGGAGTTTTTCTATCGCATCTCCCGTCTTTATTTTCGCTTTTGCTTCAAGATATTTACCAAGGGTAATGAAAGCGATGACGACGATGGTAACATCGTAATAGGTATGATCGACGTTTATGAATTGACGAAGGGGTTCTTCAAAAGCGGTGATGATGAAGCTGTATAAAAATGCAATTGATGTACCGATACCGATAAGCGTATCCATGTTTGCTTTGCCATATCGCAGGAAGCGGTAAAAGCCCAAGAGATACGGTTTGCCGACGACAAAAAGTACGTAGCTCGCAAAGATAGGGAGCAGATGATGCACAAATTCGTAGAGGACGGTGGACATTTTAGAAACCATTCCGAATTGGGCGAAAATATCCCAACCCATAAGAATGATACTGAAAATGGCCAGGGGAATGGCCGCCATTACTTTTGTTCGCATGTCGGCGACCTCGGCAAGTTTTTCTTTCTTTGATTGATTCAGTTCCAAATGTGCTGCATGTTCGCTTTCGGATATCCCCATTTCCTTGGCAGAGACAGGAATCTCTAGCGAGTAGCCAAGCGGCTCGATATGTTTGGAAAGATCACGTGGATTTGTTTGTGTTGGATCAAAAGAGACTTTAGCTTTTTCTGTACCATAGTTTACTTCTGCCGACTGCACGCCGGGAACCTTCTTAAAGGTTTTCTCGATGATCGAGGAGCATGAAGCGCAATGCATGCCCTTTACTCTGTATGTTTGTGTATGCATATTAAAGATGCTGTGTTGAACAGCTTATTTTCTCTTGAGTTTATAGACCTTAAGAATTTCGTCCTTTGCTTTTTTGGTCTGGCCGGACGTTACTTGGTCGAGGATGCAACCACCGAGATGATTTTCGAGCAGAAGATCCTCGACGTTTGAAAGCCCTTGCTTTACTGCAGAGGTTTGCGTAATCACATCGATGCAGTACGTATCGCTCTCGACCATTTTCTGAAGGCCGCGTACTTGACCTTCAATAAGCTTAAGTCGGCGAACGACACGGCTCTTATTTTTATCTTCCATGTATCTCATATAAAAAAGTATACCCCCTAGGGGGTATACAATCAAAGACGGGTGTGTCCATACTTTTGTGTAAACGACCTGTGGATAACATAGACGGCGAAATCTAAATCTT
>OBEQ010396417.1_pt1 | contig 10283 bp, 9 predicted proteins | sample 1670901 | NCBI WGS metagenome assembly OBEQ01 (sample SAMEA104232315, study PRJEB22302) | groundwater metagenome | biome: forest; feature: aquifer; material: groundwater | place: USA | collected 2011-08-07 | depth 5.4 m | reverse complement strand
CGGATATGGCTCCCGTCAACGTCCGCGTCGCACATGATGAGGATCTTGTGGTAGCGCAACTTCTCGATATTAAACTCTTCCCCGATGCCTGCCCCCAGCGCGTTGATCATCGTGCAAATTTCCTCATTGGACAGCACCTTGTGAAGCCGCGCCTTCTCCACATTCAAAATCTTACCCTTCAAAGGAAGAATCGCCTGAAATTTCCGGTTGCGGCCCATCTTGGCCGATCCACCGGCGGAATCGCCTTCCACAAGGTACAGTTCGCAGAGCGCCGCGTCGTTTTCCTGGCAGTCGGCCAGCTTTCCCGGAAGCGAACCGCTCTCCAAAGCGCCTTTTCGACGAGTCAGCTCGCGTGCTTTGCGTGCCGCTTCGCGCGCTTTGGCCGCGAGTACCGCTTTTTCGATAATTTTGTTGGCCACACTCGAGTTTTCCTCGAAAAATTTCCCCAAGCCCTCGTTCACGATAGACTCTACCAAGCCCTCGACTTCGCCGTTGCCCAGCTTGGTCTTGGTTTGCCCCTCAAACTGAGGATTCGGGATTTTACAGCTGATGACCGTGATGAGCCCTTCGCGAATGTCATCACCCTGCACCGAAACATCGTCCTTTAGAATATTTTTGCCTTTACAATACTGGTTGACGCAGCGCGTGAGCGCCGATTTGTAACCGCTCACGTGAGTGCCGCCTTCGGTGGTATTGATGTTGTTCACAAAACTTAAAATCGTCTCGGCGTACCCGTCGTTGTACTGCATCGCGATCTCGACTTCGACGTGGTCTTTTTCCTTCATGAAATAAATAACCTTCGCGTGCAGAGGCGCTTTTCCCTTGGTCAGTTCTTGGACAAAAGAAACGATTCCCCCGGCAAATTTGTATTCGTCTTCCTTCTCTTTTCCGGCTCGCTCGTCCTTCAGGGTGATCGTCAGGCTCTTATTCAGGAAAGCCAATTCCCGAAGGCGGTTGGCAAGAATGTCGTGGTTGTACTCGATGGGGATGTGAAAAATTTCCTTATCAGCCTTGAACGTAACTTTCGTGCCGGTGGACTTGGACTTCCCAATGGTCGTGAGCTTCGTTGCGGTCTTGCCGCGTTCGTACCTCTGGTGATAAACCTTCCCATCGCGTTTGATTTCGACCTCAAGCCACTCGGAAAGCGCGTTGACACAGCTCACCCCGACGCCATGCAGGCCTCCGGAAACCTTATAAGTCTTCTTGTCGAATTTTCCTCCGGCATGAAGCATGGTGAGCACGACTTCCACGGCCGGTTTTTTCTCGCCTTTATGGATGTCCACGGGGATGCCACGGCCGTTGTCGGTGACCGAGACGCTGTTGTTGGTGTGGATAACCACATCAATCGTGTCGGCAAAACCGGCAAGCGCTTCGTCCACGGAATTGTCCACGACTTCATAGACCAAATGATGAAGCCCGCGCGTCCCGGTGTCGCCGATATACATCGCCGGGCGCTTGCGGACGGCCTCAATCCCCTCGAGGACTTGGATGTTCTCGGCGCCGTATCCGCCGGCGGTTTTTGCCTCGGCTCCGTTTGAGTCCGGGCCTTTTTTGGAAATTTTCTCTTTTATTTTGCTCATAATGAAAGGCTAAAATTCCCCAATTTTAAAATGAATTTCAGAGATTCTATCTTTTCCCAGCGCCCTTTTCAATCCTTTTAATAAAATCCTCTTTCGGAGGGTCAACTCCTGCATCCACACCGAGTTGTTGACGCGGACGGTCAGGGCCTGTTTTTTGAGAGACGACGGCTTAGAATGCCGGAACCCCGTCTCGCCCACCAAGCCCTTCCAAAGGTCGTGGATATCTTCCTCGGGGATATCCTGGCGTTTTTCGATTTCCGAAAAAACGCTTTTTAGAACATCCCCTATCGGCGAGGCCTTGCGTTTCACGCCACTTGCATCGGAAGGACGATGTAGGTGTAATCCTCTCCGCTTTTGATGACCGCCGGTTTTTCCGGATCGGTGAAACCAAATTTCACACTGTCGCCCTCTATATTTTTGAGAACATCAATGAGAAACGCGGGGTTAAAACCAATCGCCAGCTCCGCCCCTTTATAATCCACTTCAAGTTCCTCACGCACTTCGCCCAATTCAGGAGTATTTTTAGTGATAATCATTTTGTCTTTAAGGATATTAATCTTGATTGACTGCGAGTCTTGATGAGTCAGAATACTCGCCCTGCGCGTGGCCTGTAAAAATTCCTCAGTCCTAATTTTAAATTCTTCCCTGACCTTTTTAGGGACAACCTGCTCGTAATTGGGATATTCCCCTTCGATCAACCGCGAACTGATCGTGATCGGCCCCAGGTTAATTTGAAGCTGATTTTCCTTAAAACAAAAAACCACCTCTCCTTCTTCGTTTAAATTACGGCTAAGTTCTTGGATCGTCTTCATCGGAATAATCGCGTCTTTTTTGGAGTTGCCGATTTCCGCCACTTGTTTTTCGATCACCGCCAGGCGCCGCCCGTCCGTCGCGACCAGTTTCAAGGTTTTATCTTTAAAACTAAAAAGAATCCCGTTTAAAACATACCGTGTTTCATCGTGGCTCATCGCGAAAGAAGTGAGTTGAATCATATTTTTTAATAATTTTTGAGGGATTTTAATAAAATCCGCTGTTTTTGAGTTTTGAGAAGGAAATTCAGGGAGTTGCGGAAAATCCTCTTTTAAAAGTCCCATCAAACGAAAGTAACTTTTACTAGACTCAATAATAATGGATTGACTTTTTTTAACTGAGATTTGAATCGGTTCATCTCCGGACAATTCCTTGATGATTTCGCTAAATTTTCTGGCAGGAATCGTAATCGCCCCCTCTTCAGAGACTTCCCCGGGCACTATAACAGAAATCCCAATCTCAAGATCAGTCGCAATAAGTTTAATTCCTTCTTTTTTAACTTCCAAAAGGATATGGGATAAAATAGGAAGGGTACTTTTGCTACTGACCGCGTTTTGAACGGCTTGGATCCCTTTGAGTAGATTTTCTTTGGACGTGGTTATCTTCATTTTTTCTCCGCTTTTACTCTTTTAATTAAGTTAGAATCAAAAATAGCCTTAGTCGTAGTGGTTTGAATAGTGTGAATAAAATTTAACCTATTTAAAATAAACAACTTATAGTAAACACAAACTGTGGATAACTTGCCACTTATACACAGCTTCTTTATTTTTTAATTTCCAAGACCAACTTATCCACAAGCGATTTTGACTTAGGGTCTTTCTTTAAATCTTTCTTTATTTTTTCATACGCGTGGAGCACTGTCGTGTGGTCTCTCCCCCCAAATTGATCGCCGATTTCGGGGAATGATAATTCCGTCATTTCTCTGGAAAGATACATCGCGACGTGCCGCGGGTAAACCACGTTTTTGGACCGGCGCTTGGCGGTCATATCCGAAGGGCGCACTTCGAAGTATTCCGCCACTTTTCTTTGGATTAGGTCCACGGTGATTCTTTTTTGTGTTTCAACAATCATATCTTTTAAGACGTCATAAGCGACCGCCTCGTCCACTTCTTTGCCTACCAGTTTGGAATAAGCCACCACACGGATCAAAGCGCCTTCGAGTTCGCGGATGTTGGATTTGATCTTGTCGGCGATGAACGAAGTGACGCTGTCGGAGATGGATAAATTTTCCCGTTCTGCTTTTTTTCTTAAAATCGCCGTCCGGGTTTCGTAGTCGGGCGGCTGGATGTCCGTCACAAGCCCCCACTCAAAGCGCGAGACCAGGCGCTCTTCCAGATTTGAGATGTCCTTGGGGGGTTTGTCGCTGGAGACCACGATCTGCTTGTGGGCGTCGTATAAGGTATTGAAGGTATTAAAAAATTCCTCCATCGTCGCTTCTTTGCCGGCGATGAATTGAATATCGTCCATCAGGATCACATCCACGGTCCTGTATTTTTCTCTGAATTGGAGAGTCGTACCCGTTTTAATGGCATTGATCAATTGATTGGTGAACTTCTCACTTGTAATATAAAGAACTTTGGTGGAGGGGCTTCTCCTCAATATTTCATGGCCAATAGCCTGCATCAAATGAGTTTTCCCCAACCCCACCGGCCCATAGATAAAAAGAGGATTGTAAGCTTTCGCCGGAGTTTCTGCCACCGCCATAGAAGCCGCGTGCGCAAAACGGTTGGAAGGGCCCACCACAAAACTGTCGAAAGTGTATTTCAGATTCAAATCATTTGAAGGTTGGGGGGCCACTTGAGAAATGACTGCCCGGCTTGAAACCGCGATGGTTTGCGGCTGAGATGAGTTTTCTCCCGGCGGCAATTCTTCTTTAAAGAGCGTAAACTCGATCTTGAAATTAGGATCTTCGGTAATTTCTTTGATGGCGATGGAAATCATGCTTCCATAATGGTCAATGACCCAATTTTTAAAAAATTCGTCCGGCACTCCCAGAAAAAGACTTTCGGAAGTAAGGCCGGTGGGCTTGATTGGCTTAAGCCAACGCTCACAAACCTGCGGAGCCAGCTCTTTTTGTAGGGATTCCAAAATTCTCCCCCAAAGAACAGGCGGGGCCGTATTTGTGATGTTATCCACAGGGTTTATCAAAATATAGAATATTAAAGTTTATGTTTCATACATAAGTTAATTATTTTCATATACTTAAGATATAACTATTTATCCACAGGTTACATTATTAAAACAATAAACTTATAAACAAGTTATCCACAGATAATAATTTTCGTAGAATAGCTAACCCTTAAGACAAAACCTAGACGAAATTATAGCAATCCATGCACTCGTTTGCAAGATTTATTTCCGCGTGGGACTTCTTGACTCGAAAGTTTGGTGTGTTATAATCCCACGTTCGCACTATTGACTTTAAAGGAAATTTTTTTCACGAGGGATCCATGAAAAAGACGCTGACCAATAAATCCAATATCAAACGCAAGAGAACTCACGGTTTCAGAAAACGCATGGCTTCCAAGGACGGCCGCGCCTTGCTTCGCAGGCGCCGTCAAAAAGGCCGGAAACATTTGACGGTTTAAAAAAACGTCTTCAAAAATGCCTCCTGAAGAAGGTTTTTGGATGGAGATGACGGAACGTTCCGGGGAAAATTTAAAGAAAAATTTTTTTATTTCGGTGCCTAAAAGAATTGTCAAGCTGGCGACTCGAAGAAACCGGATCAAACGTTTGTTGCGGGAAGCCGTAAGGCAGGATCCCTATTTTAAAAGGGGCGGAGTGATTTTTGAGTTTAAAGTGACGGCCGCGCCTAAAAAACCGGTGTTTGCTCAAGTCAAACGCTTGGTCGAGAAATTAAAGAAAGCATGTTGAAAAAAATAGCCGTTTTTTTGATCCAAGTCGTTGCGGGTTTTTTCAGGGCCCTTCACGGGAGGGCCTGCCGCTTTGCCCCCTCTTGCTCGGTTTATTCGATTCAGGCTTTTAACCAATTCGGGTTTCTCAAGGCTTTGATGTTGTCGGCGAAACGGTTAGTCCGTTGCCAGCCTTTTTCGCGCGGCGGCTACGACCCCATAAAATAAGGTTTTTTCCATGGAAAAACGGACTCTTTTGGCTTTAGCTATTTCATTCGCGGTGTTGGGTTTTTATCCCGTTTTATTGCAGAAGTTTTATCCGGACACCTATAGGAATTCAGAAAAAAGCCAAAAACAGGCCAAAACCGTTGCTTCTTCAGCCTCAAGTAAAGACTCGCGACCTTTTATCTCAAATACGAGCGATCAAAGCCATTCTTTTAAGCCTGCCGGAGTTTATGTTTCGAGCGAAGACCGTACTTTTTCGAATCCAAAACTGAACCTTGTTTTCAATGAAAAAGGCGCCGGGATCCGCCAGGCGGAATTCCCCAAATTTCAAAGCGCAAAAACTAAAAGTCCCTTGAGGTTCTTTTCTCTCCAGAGCCCCGGAGGAACCGCGACTTCACTGGCCTTTTTGGAGTCCCGTCCCTGGCTCGGAGTCGAAGCTCCCGTTTATCAAATGGCACAGGAATCTCCTCGGGTGCTTACGGCTTCGGCTTCTTGGCCCGAAGGCCTCCGCTTGGTCAAGCGTTACGAATTTGGCTCCGACAGCTACTCAGGAGATTTAAAATTCCAATTTGAAAATACTTCTGATAAACCGATAGAATTTCGCTACCAACTTTTTGCCGGAACTAGCCTTGCTCCCCGCAATTCGATAGACAGTCAATACATCGAAGCTAATTTTTATTCCGTGGTGAACGAAAAACCTTCCTTAAGCCACCTCCGCGAAACCAAATCAGGCAAATCGGTCCCGAGTGTGGGGCCTGTGGAATGGATCGCTGTCAAAGACAGGCATTTTTCGGTGATTTTAAAGCCCAAATCGGGAAAGAGTTTTACGGGGCTTGTTGAAGGTTTGGGAGAACGCCATTTTCGTGCCTCGCTTGTGTCGGAGAAGATCCTCTTGGGGCCTCATGAGTCGCTTCAGCATGATTTTCTTCTTTATATCGGGCCCAACGATTTGGAAGAACTTCTGCCTTTGGGGCTGGACCCGATCGTCAATTTCGGGAAACTGGACGTGATCGGCAAACTTTTGGTCGGCGCCTTGGAGATGGTACACAAGGTCACCAGAAATTACGGATTGGCGATCATCCTTCTGACGGCTTTGATCAATCTGATGCTTTTTCCTTTGACCCGGGCTAGTTACTTGTCCATGAAGCGGATGCAGTTGATCCAGCCGCAGATGAATAAACTGCGCGAACAGAATAAGAAAAATCCTGAAAAACTGAACCGCGAAATGATGGAGCTTTACAAAAAACACAAGGTCAATCCGTTCGGCGGGTGCTTGCCGATGGTGATCCAGATGCCTGTTTTTATCGCGCTTTACGTCGCGCTTTCGAAGTCCGTTATTTTGATCAACGCCGGGTTTCTTTGGGTTCGCGATCTTTCCACTCCGGACAATTTACCTCTTCCCTTTGCCCTTCCTTTTTTGGGCCAGGAGATCCATGTGCTTCCACTGATCATGGTAGGTGCCATGGCTCTTCAGCAGAAATTCACGCAGATCAAAATGCAAGGCCAGGATCCCGCGATGGAATCCCAGCAAAAAATGATGGCGGTGATGATGCCGGTCATTTTCGGCTTCATTTTCTACAACATGCCTTCGGGGCTTGTCCTGTATTGGTTGACCAATACCCTTCTCATGACGGCCTATCAACTACGCATTAAAAATATGACTTTGGCGTAAAAGAAAGTTAGAAGTGAGAGGCTAGAAGTCGGAAGCAAAAGCAAAAAAAAGTCGTGTTTTTGCCTCCAGCTTCTAGCCTCTAACTTCTAGCAAAATATGATTATTTCCGATAAAAAATACGATGTAATTGTCATTGGCGCCGGCCACGCGGGCTGCGAAGCCGCATTGGCCGCGGCACGCATGGGCCGCTCGACGCTCATGCTCACGATGAATGTGGACTCCGTGGCTCAAATGTCCTGCAATCCCGCGATCGGAGGCGTGGCCAAAGGGCAAATCGTCCGTGAAATAGACGCCCTCGGAGGCGAGATGGCCAAAGTCACCGACCGCACCGGCATTCAATTCCGTATGCTCAACACCTCCAAAGGCCCGGCTGTCTGGGCTCCCCGCGCGCAGTGCGATAAAAAAATCTATGCGATGACGATGAAACATGTTCTTGAAAGCCAAAAGAATTTGGATTTGAAACAAGGAGAAGTCAAAGAAATTTTGACCAACGGCACCGCGGCGGAAGGAGTCGTCACGACGATCGGTACCGTTTATTACGCCAAGGCCGTGATCGTGACCACCGGAACTTTTTTAAACGGTTTAATTCATATTGGTGAAGTCACCTTTGGAGGAGGGCGCGCGGGCGACAAAGCCTCTTTGGGGCTTTCCAGCTGTTTGGAAAAACTTGGGTTTCAAATCAAGCGCCTCAAAACAGGCACTCCCCCGCGTTTGGACTCTAAGACGATTGATTTTTCCAAACTCGACGCTCAGCACGGAGACGCTTGTCCGACCCCTTTTAGTTTTAGCACTAAAAAAATTACGCAAAGCCAACTCCCCTGCCATATCACCTACACCAATGATAAAACACACGAGCTGATTAAAAAAAATATTCAGCTCTCCCCTCTTTACTCCGGAAGAATTCAAAGCCGTGGCCCCCGCTACTGTCCTTCGATCGAAGATAAAGTGGTTCGCTTTGCGGATAAAGAAAGGCATCAACTTTTTCTTGAACCCGAAGGCCGCTTTACCAATGAGATTTATATAAATGGTTTGTCAACAAGTTTTCCACAAGATATTCAAATAAAATTGGTAAGAAGTATACAAGGACTTGAAAATACTGAACTTATGAGATTTGGATACGCCATTGAGTATGATTTTTGCCCTCCGACTCAAATCAAGGCTACGTTGGAGACAAAAAAGATTGAAAATTTATATCTCGCCGGGCAAATCAACGGAACTTCCGGTTATGAAGAAGCGGCTTGTCAGGGCCTGATGGCTGGAATCAACGCGGCTTTAAAGACTGAGGGGAAACAGCCGTTCATTTTGAGCCGTTCGGACGCCTACATAGGAGTTTTGATAGATGATTTGGTGACCAACGGCACTGAAGAGCCGTACCGGATGTTTACATCCCGGGCTGAACACCGTTTGATTTTACGCCAGGACAACGCGGATTTAAGACTTGTTCGCTATGGGCATGAATTGGGTTTAGTCTCTGAGCTCGACTACAAGCGATTTTTAGAGAAGGAGAACTCTATTTCCCAATGGACAGAAAAAATAAAAAATTCCCATCACAAACAGGTTCGTTTGGATCAATATCTTAGAAGATCTGAAGTGGGGATCAAGGATGTTTTAAAGATTCTTAATGAGCAAATAGGGGATAGTGAAGTCGAAAAACAGGTGGAGATTGAGATCAAATACTCTGGTTACATACAGAGGGAAGTCTCAATGATTAATAGGGTTAAAAACTACGATGAAAAGAAAATCCCTAGCTCTATTGATTTCAAAACGATCAAAGGATTAAGCCGGGAAGCTCAGGAAAAACTCCACAACGTCAGGCCATTATCTTTAGGCCAGGCCTCTAGGATTTCAGGTATTACACCTTGTGATCTATCCCTATTGGCGATTAACATTGAAAAGCTAAAGAGACAATAATTTTTACCTAGTTTCCACGTGGAAACTACTCAAGGACCCCGAGATTCCGGTTGACAACACGCCTATATTTTCATAGTATGAAATCTCATGGCTAAAATCATAGCGATTTGTAATCAAAAAGGGGGAGTAGGGAAGACCAGCACGGCCGTTTCTCTATCTTCCGGGCTGGCCCTTGAAGGGAAAAAATGCCTTTTGGTGGATCTAGATCCTCAAGGGAACGCGACCAGTGGATTGGGGATTGAAAAGAATAAAGTTGAAAAATCAGTCTATCACGCCCTCCTTGAAAACACTCCTCTTTCTGAAATTCTCATCGAAACTTGCGTAAAAGGCTTGGAAATAATCCCGGCCAATGAAAATCTTTCCGGGACGGAAGTGGAACTTATAAGCGAATTAGGACGAGAGGGAAGACTTAAAAAAGCTTTGAGCCAACTGGACTCATCCTACGATTTTGTAATCATTGATTGTCCGCCTTCATTTGGCCTCTTGACGATCAATGCGCTCACCGGTTCCAATTCTGTCATGATTCCGATCCAGTGCGAATATTATGCGCTTGAGGGGTTGGGCCAGCTGATCAAGACCATTAACTTGATCAAGGATAATCTGAATCCTTCACTTGAGATTGAAGGTATCCTGATGACCATGGCGGATTTTAGAACTAATCTGACGCAAGAAGTCATCAACGAAGTCAAAAAACATTTTGGGAATAAAGTTTATAAAACCGTCATCCCCAGAAACATTCGTCTGAGTGAAGCCCCGGGATTTGGAAAGCCAATTTTCCTTTACGACAAAGATTCCGAAGGTGCTAAGAAATATAAAGAACTTGTCAAAGAATTTTTAATATTTAATATAACTAATTCAAATTAAATAACTTAGGAGATAATCATGGAAAGAAAAGTTCTCGGACGTGGACTAGAGGCTTTAATTCCTACAGAGGTTCAAGGATTTAAGGAACGGGTGCAGACGCTTAAAGTTTCTCAGGTGGATCCGAGTCGATTTCAACCGCGCATAAATTTTTCTCAAAGCAAACTCGAAGAACTCGCCAATTCTATTCGTGAAAAAGGCGTGATTCAACCGATTCTCGTACGCGCGGGCGTGGGTGCCGATCGCTTTGAATTGATCGCGGGAGAAAGACGCCTGCGCGCGGTGAAATATTTGGGGTTGGACGAAATTCCGGCGATCGTGCGCCGCGTGGCGGACGTGGATCTCCTACAAATGGCGCTCATTGAAAATATT
>OBEQ012563871.1_pt1 | contig 10284 bp, 12 predicted proteins | sample 1670901 | NCBI WGS metagenome assembly OBEQ01 (sample SAMEA104232315, study PRJEB22302) | groundwater metagenome | biome: forest; feature: aquifer; material: groundwater | place: USA | collected 2011-08-07 | depth 5.4 m | reverse complement strand
GCTCTGCGCCCACCCCCCCCGAGACCGCCCGCCGGCCCCGGGAGTGGCTCCCGGGCTGCCGCCTGCACAACGTGTACGGGCTCACCGAGACGTCCTCGCCGGCGACCTGCCTGCCGGACGCCGACGTCCTCGCGAGGGTGTCGTCGGTCGGCTGGCCGATCCCGACGGCGGAGGTGCGCACGGTGGAGGTCGAGAGCGGGCGCGACGGCGCCCCCGACGAGGTCGGGGAGCTGTGGATCAGGGGCCCGATGGTCGTGCCCGGCTACTGGGCCAACCACGCGGCCACGGCGGCGGCGATGGGCGACGGCTGGCTCCGGACGGGGGACCTCGCGAGGATCGACGCCGACGGCTACGTGACGATCATGGACCGCATCAAGGACATGATCAACCGCGGCGGGGAGAAGATCTTCTGCGTCGAGGTGGAGGAGGTGCTCTGCGCCCACCCCGCCGTGCTGGAGGCCGCCGTGGTGGGCGTCCCCGATCCCGTCTACGGCGAGGTCGTGAAGGCCTGCGTGGTGCCCCGGCCCGGCGCGAGCATCGACCCCGACGACATCCGCGCCTGGGTGCGCGACCGGCTGGCGAAGTTCAAGGCACCGCGCGACGTCGCCGTCCTCGACGCGCTGCCGCGCAATCCCAACGGCAAGGTCGTGAAGGGCCTGCTGCGATGAACTTCGAGCTGACCCCCGAGCAGGCGCAGATCCGCGCCGTCGCCCGCGAGTTCGCCCAGGCCGAGCTCGGCGAGAAGATCGCGCCCTACGACGAGCGGCACGAGTTCCCCCGGGAGATCGTGGCCAAGCTCGGCCCGCTCGGGTTCCTTGGCGTGCTGGTGCCGCCCGAGTACGGCGGCGCCGGGCTCGACTACGTGGCGTACGCGCTCATCGTGGAGGAGCTGAACCGGGGCGATGCCTCCGTCGGCATCACCATGTGGGCCCACAACTCCCTGTGCGCCAACCACATCGCGATGTTCGGCTCGAAGGCGCAGAAGGAGAAGTACCTGCCGCGGCTGGCGAGCGGCGAGGTGCTGGGGGCGTGGGGGCTCACCGAGCCCGGCTCCGGCTCCGACGCGGCGGCGATGCGCACGCGCGCCGTCCGCGACGAGGGCGAGTGGGTGCTGAACGGGACCAAGGCCTTCATCACGAACGCCAGCGTCGGCGAGATCGCCGTCGTCATGGCCATCACCGATCCGCCCAAGCGGCAGAAGGGCATCTCGGCCTTCATCCTGGAGAAGGGGATGCCCGGCTTCGGCGTCGGGCAGCGCTACCGGAAGCTCGGTCTCCACGCCTCCGACACGGCGGAGCTGGTCTTCGACGGCGCCCGCGTGCCGGCGGCCAACCTGCTCGGCGACCTGAATGCCGGCTTCGTCAACACCATGCAGGTGCTGGAGGGCGGGCGGATCGCGATGGCGGCGATGGCGGTGGGGATCGCCCAGGCCGCCCTCGACCAGAGCGTCGCGTACATGAAGGAGCGCACGGCGTTCGGGCAGACCCTGGCCGAGTTCAACGGGCTCCAGGGCATGGTGGCGGAGCTGGCGACCGAGATCGAGGCGGCGCGGCTCCTCACTCTGCGCGCCGCCTACCTGAAGGACGCGGGCGAGCCGGTCAAGCACACGGCCGCGATGGCCAAGCTCTTCGCCTCCGAGGTCGCCATGAAGGCGGCCACGAAGGCCGTGCAGATCCACGGCGGGGCGGGCTATATTACGGACTTCCCGGTGGAGCGGATCTTCCGGGACGCCAAGCTCACCGAGATCGGCGAAGGGACGTCGGAGGTGCAGCGGCTGGTCATCGCGCGGGAGATCCTGCAGCTCAGGTAGTCCCGAACTGTCGTGTCTCACTCACCAGAGGAGGAGGGCGGCATGAGCGACTTCTCACGGCGGCAATGGCTCACGGCAGCAGGCACACTGGCGGCCGCGGCGGCGGTCTCGGGCCCGGCCGGGGCCCAGGGCTCGCGCAGCGCGGAGGACTTTGTCCGGACCGTCAAGGCGGCCCGCGTCTTCGACCTCTCCTACGTGTGGAACGACCAGTCCCCGGTCCTCAACCTCAACCCGCCTTACGCCTTCGCGCTGAACCGGACGCACCGGATGACCAACGAGATCTTCGGCCAGGTCCCCGGCAGCCAGGTGTCGTGGGCCTCGGAGATCATGTGGTTCAGTGGGCAGCACGGCTCGCCCACGATCGACGCCATCGGCCACATCGGGCGCAACATGAAGCTCTACGGCGGCGTCGACGCCAACGAGGCGACCTCGACGCCGGGCGGCATCGGCGCCAACCTGGGCATGGAGGCCTTCCCCGCCGACCTGCTGGTCAACCGCATGGTCTTCCTCGACGTTGCCCGCCACGTGGCCAACGGCGCCTCCGATCCGCTGCCCGCCGGGTTCGAGATCACGGCCAAGCACCTCGAGGACACGATGCGGTCGGAGGGTGTCGAGGTGCAGCGCGGCGACTCGCTCCTGATCCGCACGGGCTGGGGACCCTTCTTCGGCAAGGACAACGGCAAGTACCTGGGGCCGCAGTCGCCCGGCCCCGGCCAGGACGGGGCTCGCTGGATCATCGCCAAGGGCGTGCGGCTGGCCGGCAATGACACCGCGACCTTCGAGAAGCGCCCGGCGGCCTACGGCAAGGAGCTGTTCAGCGTGCACATGATGCTCCTGGCCGACAACGGCATCTACATCGTCGAGGCCGCCAACCTCGAGCCGCTGTCGGACGCGAAGGTCTACGTCGGCGTCCTGATCTCGCCGCCGCTGAAGATCCAGGGCGCGACGGGCTCGGCGCTCCGGATGATCGTCCTCGCCCCGTAGCAGGCCGATGAAAACGACCGATCTGCGGCGTTGCCTCAGTCGCTCCTCCCTGCGGCTACCGGCGCATCGTTCTGGAGCTCGTCTCGCGGCGGGGCCGCTCGACTCGCACAGCCACGCATCTGGGTCGTTGTGATCGGCCTGCTGACGTGGCCGTCCCGCAGATCGTCGTCGACCGGCTGACCAAGCGGTACGAGACGTCGTCGGGCGCGCTTCTCGCGCTCGACGACGTCTCGCTGTCCGTGGCTCCCCGGGAGTTCTGCACGCTCATCGGCCCCTCCGGCTGCGGCAAGTCCACGCTGCTTGCCCTGCTCGGCGGCCTCGTCACGCCCGACGCGGGGTCGGTGGCGATCGACGGCGCCCGCGTCGGCGGCCCCGACCCGCGCCGGGTGGCGATGGTCTTCCAGGACCCCGGCCTCTTCCCCTGGCGCACGGCCCTCGACAACATCGCCTTCGGCCTGGAGCTGCGCGGGGTGCCGCGGGCCGAGCGCCGCCGCCGCGCCGCCGACCTCCTTGGGCCGCTCGGCCTTCGCGACTTCGCCCTCCGCTACCCGCGCGAGCTGTCGGGCGGCATGCGCCAGCGCGTGGCCATCGGCCGCGCCCTCGCCATCGACGCCCCCATCGTGCTCATGGACGAGCCCTTCGGCTCGCTCGACGAGCAGACGCGGGTGCTGATGGGCGAGTGGCTCCTCGGCGTGTGGACCCGGGCGCGCAAGACCGTGGTGTTCGTCACCCACAGCCTGGCGGAGGCGCTGGCGCTGTCCACGCGGGTGGTGGTGATGACGGCCCGCCCGGGCCGGATCAAGACCGTGCTCGACCTCCCGCTGCCGTACCCGCGCGACCTGGAGGCGCCCGAGCTGATCTCCTTCCGCACCAAGCTCTGGGGCGAGATCCGCGAGGAGTCGCTCAAGACGATGAACCAGTGAGCCGCGGTCAGGTCCTGGCCGTCCGCGCCGCGATCGTGCTCGCCGTCCTGGTCGCCTGGGAGGCGGCGGCGCGGGCGCTCGACCCGCTGCTGTACGTGCCGCCCTCGCGGGTGGGGCCGGCCCTGGTGCGCCTGCTCGCGCTCCGGTCGTACCCGGCCCTGCCCGCGCACCTCTGGCTCACCGTCCGCGAGATCCTGGTCGCCTACGCCCTGGCCGTGAGCGCCGGCGTCGCCACGGGCTTCGTCCTCGGGCTCCGGCCGGCGCTCGGCCGCGTGTACGCGCCGCTGCTGGGCGCGCTCTATGCCGTGCCGAGCGTGGTCTGGTACCCCTCGCTGATGCTGCTGTTCGGGCTCGACGCGGCCTCCAAGATCGCCTTCGGCTTCCTCCTCGGCTTCTTCCCGATCGTGCTCGCCGTGCTGGCGGGCATCCGCCAGGTGCCGCCGCACCTGGTGACGGTGGGCCGGGCGTTCGGGGCCTCGCGCTTGGCCCTGTTCGCCAGGGTGATGCTGCCGTCGATGCTGGCCACGCTGATGGCCGGCCTGCGCACGGGCCTCGCCCTGAGCGTGGTGGGGGTGATCGTCGGCGAGGTGCTCGGGGCCAAGGCCGGCCTCGGCTACCTGATCACCTACGCCTACGGCCTGCTGCGCACGGCCGACTACGTCGCGCTCGTGCTGCTGACCCTGGCCCTGGTCCTGGCGATCGACGGCGCCGCCCTGCTCGTAGCTCGGAGGGGGCCCCCGCCCCCCTTCCGAACCCCCCCCCGGGATGGCGCCGGCGGAGCCGGCGCTCGAACAGTCGCTCCTCCGGCAACCAAGGTGGGCGCGTGAGGGTGCGAGCACTGCAAGGCGCGAGCGTGGTCGCGCTGCTGGGGGCGTGGGAGGCGGCGGTGCGCGGCGGGCTCGTCGACGCGCGGTTCGTGCCGGCGCCGACCGCGGTGGCCGCCGCCCTCCGCGGGATCCTCGGCGAAGCGCTCCCGGCGCTCGGCGAGACGCTGGCCAAGACGCTGGCGGCCTACGCGCTTTCGGTCTGCCTCGGCGTGGGGCTCGGGCTCGTCGTGGGCGCCGCGCGCCACCTCCACGACGTGCTGAGCCCGTTCCTCGTCGCCCTCTACGGGCTGCCCAAGATCCTGGTCCTGCCGTGGATCGTGCTGCTGCTGGGCACGGGCGCGTCGCCGGCGGTGTTCTACGGCACGCTCCACGGCTTCTTCCCGGTGCTCCTGCTCGTAATCGGCGGCGTGCGCGACGTGGACCCCGCGCTGGTGACGGTGGCCCGCGCCTACGGCGCCACCCGCTGGCAGCTCTACGCGCGGGTGATCCTGCCCGCCATCGTGCCCGCCGTGCTGGCCGGGCTCCGGCTCGGCATCGTGTTCGCGCTCCTCGGCGTCCTGATCGTGGAGATGTTCGCGGGCGTGCGCGGGATGGGCTACACGCTCGCCGCCCTCGCCAACGGCTTCCAGGCCCCCCAGCTCTTCGCGGCGACGCTGCTGGTCTCGGTGGTCTCGATCGCGATCGTCCTCGCCCTGGATGCGCTCGGCGAGCGCCTCGGAAGGTGGCGGTGAGAGAGGCTAGGCGACATCAACGCCATTCTCGGCATCGGGAGGCGCGCCGCCGCGCTTGCGACCGGCGCGCCTCCGACGACGTGGCATGCGAGGGAGCGCGCTCCCCACATCCCATGAAGGGCTTACCGTCGGGCCCGGAGGTGCGGGAGACCCCCGCAAACTTCCTAGAAAAATGGGCCTTGTCCGGAGGGCGTGCGGGGGGGGGCGGCGTTCGGGTCGGGGATCCACGCGGCCGCGGCCGTCTTCTTCCGCGGCGTCGGCCAGGGCGAGCGGCCGAGCGTGGAGGACGTCCAGGGCTACTTCGAGACCTTCTGGATCCTGGAAACCGAGCACCAGCCGCTCCGGTACGAGGAGAAGGAGTCCAAGGAGAGCCTGCTGGACCTCGCCCGGCGGATGCTCGCTGTCCTGTGCGAGCAGTTCCAGCCGGGGACCGACGTGCTCGCGGTCGAGCAGCCGTTCGCGGTGCCGCTCATCGACCAGGAGACCGGCGACGTCCTCGACCTCAAAGGCACGCTCGACTCGCTGCGTGACAATACCGCTTACGGGTATATCGCGAGGCGGTCGGCGTAGCCGACACGGTCGAAGGCTCGCACCCCCCTCCCGTCATCAGATGGCAGGTGGGGGGGGGGGGAGCCTCTCGGACGTCGACCTGATGCCGGCGCGGGCGGCCGAGCCGGCGGCGCTGCGGAGCGCGGTGTCGAGCTTCCAGGTCCGCCTGCGCCACCCCTTGACTACGCAGGCCGGCCCGCCGTAGAAAGAACGAGCCTGCGGTGTTCCTGCCGGGGCTCGCGGAGGCGCGCTTGTCCGCCCCACTGGGCGTGCATGTAATCGAAAGGATGATCCATGCCGGCGGACAAGTCGAAACAGTTGTTCCCGTCTGGATCCGACGACAGGATTCCTCTTCTCATCATCTTTGCCAACACGGAAACGACCCTCTGCAAGTGTGTGGAGGAAGCGTTCGTCGGGGCCGAGAGTGTCCAGGTGATCCTCGATCGGCGACGAGGTGAACGGCGGCGGGAGGTGAGTAACGTCGGTGCGGAACGACGCTACGGCGAACGGCGAAGCCGTCTCTTGATCGGAGAGCAACTGCGGTCTCAGGGGTGGGCCTTCGTATATCGCCTGGGCTGTGATATTCAAGCTGGTCGACCCGGCAGGTGCGGCTGACGTTTCGCGTCACTTGCTCGCCGTGGTGGGGCACTCGCTCCGGTCCCCGGCCTTGGGTTCCCGATCCCGCTCCTTGGCCGATTGACTCATTCCAGGCCTCAAAGCGCAGGACCTCAAGACGGCGCCCTACTTGTCCACGAGGAACCGTACTGGCTACAGCCTGGGCCGTCGACCTGCTGTACACATGAGGTCACCCAGTAGACGGATATCGACACTCCCATAGCCCGAGGGTCGCGCGGTTTCCTGTCTCGATCCGTAAGCGACGGATCGCAAAACTTCTTTCCTTTGCTCCCCTTCGCCGCTCCCCGGCATCCGGACCGACTCCGATGCTCGACCACGGTACAGACCTTGCACGGCCGTCCCCGACGGCCTGCCCTGCACGCGGCGGCAAGCGGACGACGACCGTCTGGCTCACATCAAAACTGAGGGGCCCGCGGGGCTCGTGGCTTCTAGGCACACCAAGAAAGGAGTCGAACAATGCTCAGTGACACGGAGGTCAAACGGATCATTGATGCTATCACTGAGTACAAGGAGCTGGTCGAGCAATCCACCGAGATGCGAGACCACCTGGAGTCGCTCCAAAAGCGTTGGAATTCCTTACGACAGGAGCGCGACCAGGTCCGAAGCAGCCTGGACTCGCTGCACCAGACCCTGTCCCATCTGAAAGTCGAATACCAGACGATGGTCAAGAGAATGACCGATCTTTCCTCGACCGAGGACACGGTGCTGGATACCGTCAAGTTCCTGGTCGATGAGCTGACCTCCGTCCTCAAGAAACACGAAATCGCCTCATAAATGCCCCTCCCGCTGACGAAGTCGAGACCCACGTCACCCGCCGTTACCGATGAGAGCCGGATACTGGCCGAAGGCCAGAAAGATGGGGAACGAAACATTCCCGAGATGGGATCGTATTCGCCTGCCCAGTTCGAGCAGGCGTTGATCGCTCACGGCGAACAAGAAGTCCACAGAACATACAAAGAGGCGTCGCGCCGGATTGCCAAGCTCGCACCGGGGGTTCACTCCTACCACAAGCGCCTACAAGACATCGACCGCAAGATTCAGCCGATCTCGGACCGGTACAAGGCGAGGGCCACCGAATTGGGTCGCGACGCCGCGATCCCGTTCCCCTTCGTGCTTCATGTCGCGCTGATCCTCTTCTTGGGCGTCGGCGAGTTCCCGCTGAACACCGTGGTGTTCCGGTTGTTCGGCGAGCCCGAGTACCTGACCTACGTGATGGCCTCCACCCTTGCGATCACCATCCCGCTGGTCGGTGTCTTCATCGGTATCCATCTGAGGCATTCGGTTCCCCGACTCGCGGGCAACATTCTCGTCGGGGTGTTGAGCCCGATTGCCGTGGGATCGGCCCTCTTTGCGATCAGTGTCCTCCGGAATACGTACATTTCCTCTCAGCTCTCTGAAACCGGTCCGCTGTCCGGCAGCCAGGACAAGCTGGCCTATGCCCTGTTCGCGCTCAACTTGCTGGTATTCTTTGCCGCCCTGACGGCGTCTTTCTTCGCCCATGACCCGGACGAACGGCTGGACTTCTTCTATCACTCCCTCGTCTCTCTGGATCGGAAGCGAAACGCCATCCGGAAGAAGCTCTTCACCACCGGCACCCGACTCAACGGGGAGATCCAGCAGGCCAAAAGCCAGATCGAAGAGGCCAGAGCGCTCACGAATCAGCACGTGGCCCTCTATCGTCAGACCAACATGCGGTTCCGTCGCTTGTTGCCTCCACCTTCCTTCCGGAAGAATCCGGAGTTTCCTCCCCTGGCGTGGTGGCCGGAGGTGCCTCTGAACAGTGACGACGAGCCATCCTGATGGTCGCTGACCCCTCATCGCCGCGTCGGATCGCCACCAGATCGCTCCTCCCGCTCATGCTGGGGCTTCTCTTGATGATCGGATGTACGCCTTCCTCGCATGCCACGGCGTCATCGGGGAAGGCGGTCGTCATCTTCGTCGACTTTTCCGAAAGCGTCCGCGGCCCGGCGAGAAGGTTGTTCCAGGGGGATCTCGAAGCCCAGATCCTTCCTTCTCTGTCGGCCGGCGATAGAATCCTGATCGCCCCCATCAACGACAAGACCCTCACAGAGTTTCATCCTCTGGTCGAGACAACCCTTCCCCGGAAACCCGAGTTCAACGGTTGGCTGGACAACGTCATGAAATATAACCGCGCGGCGAAGGATATCGACACCCAGGTGGTACAGCTCAAGGAGACGATCCGGGCCCAAGTCGTCGAGGTCCTCGCGGGGCGTGAGTCGGCCAAGCTCACCGATATCTTCAGCTCTCTTTTGGTTGCCGAAAAACTGTTCCACAGTGAGCCGAGACGCAAGGTGCTGGTCCTGATGTCAGACATGATCGAGGATTATCCGCCGTATCATTTTGAAGAGATCTCGTGGAGTCCCGCCACGACGCAAAGACTCCTTGCTGAGTTGGCCGCGAAAGGCTTGATTCCCAGGCTGCCGGACGTGTGCGTCTACGTGTCGGGCGTGTCCGGAAGATCGGTCGACCTGGTAGAAAACATCGGCCGCTTCTGGCAGGCGTACTTCCAGCGGGCGGAGGCCGACATGGATGCCAGCCGCTACGCCCATGTGCTCCTTCACTGGCCCCCGTCCAAGTCCTGTCGCGTTACCTGAGGGCACTCGACCGCGCGACGGCTGACACCCGCTTTCCCTCCTGAGATCCGTCGCTTGCCGTCGCGATTCCGCTCCAGAACCTTCTCGTCGTGTCGGATCCGGTAGGCGCTGGCCGGCGAGATCCCCGCGGTGAATCCGATCCACCTCGCGATTGTGCCCGGCGCGCCGCGCGTGTCGCGCCCGTGAGACACGTGGTCGGTCTCGCGCACCTCCAGGCCGGCGAGCGATCGCCATCGTTGGCGCGCGTCCTTCAGAGCGGCCACGGCCATGCCTACCCTTCGTCGGCCCACAGACTCGATGACCAGGTGCCCGGGCGGCTCGCCCGCGCCCACGTGACGGCGAGCGCCCGCCGCTCCCGACACACCCCCGTCGCGCCCGTGACGAGCACGCGGCGACCGAGGAGCAGCCCGCCATCCGCGAGCGCCTGGAGCGCGGTGTGGCCGGCCACCATCGCTCATCCCCTTCCGGAAACGACCCGGAACGGTCCGGGCGCTCCGGTTTCTCCATCGAGTGCTCTCCAACGCCGCGTCCGGATCGCGCGCCCGGCCGACCATCAGCCGGCGAGGCCCCGGAGCCAGGCGCCGATCCCGTAGGCGACGGCGGCGGCGCCCCCGCCGACCCCGAGGGTCTCGAGCGCCGAGCGCCACCAGGGGCCGTCGATGCCGCCGTAGACCCAGTCCCGCAGGTAGTTGTGCTCGCGGCCCTCGGCGCGGCGCTCGCGGATCGCCGCGCGGCTGCGCTCATGTCCCATCGCGCTGCCGTCCCGTTCAGGCACGCCGGCGTCCCCGCCTGAGGCGCTCCTCGATGTCAGTCCTCACCGGGGTCCGCTCATCGTGGTTCCCGTTCCTCCTGTGAACAACGCGGTCGGCCCGCGATGGCAGATGATCAGGCCCCCGTCCCGCGGATAGATTCTCATTAGAGCCCCTGCCAGGTCCGCCCACGGCCAGTGGCGCGGCGACCGCGGCGGTCCGCCCGTGTCGTCGGCAGAGGCATCGGGACAGTCCGGCGGGCTTGCGGCAGGCCCTCTAGGCCGAAGTTCCCCTTCAGCACGCGAGGTAAGTCCGCATCACCGCGTCGAAAACTGTCGGTCCCAGGCCGGTAATTGTAGCCAAGAGTAAGAGTGGGATCGTGAGGCTACTGGCCTCGTGTATAGGCAGGAGTAGCGGGGAAGTGTGTAGCCAAGATTTTTCTTGACCTCGCGCCCGCTCG
>OBEQ011038835.1_pt1 | contig 10284 bp, 7 predicted proteins | sample 1670901 | NCBI WGS metagenome assembly OBEQ01 (sample SAMEA104232315, study PRJEB22302) | groundwater metagenome | biome: forest; feature: aquifer; material: groundwater | place: USA | collected 2011-08-07 | depth 5.4 m | reverse complement strand
GGGCGGGTTTTTGGGGGGTGGGGGATCGAGCGATAGTTATTGAGTCGCAGGGCGCCTCCGATTCCGATTCCGACGCGCGCCGAGGTAGTTGCAGTAGACGTGAGGAACGTCTACTGGACGACGACTGGTACCGGGCTGAATGGAGTTTCCGACGGTAACGGTCAGCTACTCGCGTGCCCCTTTGCGGGCTGCCCCGGCTCGGGTCCAACCCACCTCGCCGACGACCTAGTTCGGAGATCCTATCGCGGTCGATGCTCCGGTGGTTTACTGGGTGGAGTCAGCCTTCGACGCGACCGGTCACAATCGGCACCCTCTGCTCATCAGCCAAGTGCAAAACGGTAAGTTCGAGATCGTAGGGCCGAAGGACGTCTCCACGGCGAAGTACCGCGATGTCCCTCTCTGGTCGGAGCGTCCATGACTCGGGGGGCGGGATGGTGCTTTGGTCACACACCCGATGAGGCGTTGTCGCGTGCGAGAACGATTTTTCCGACAATGTTGCCGCGCTCGAGCATCTCTTGCGCGCGGCGCCCGTCGAGGAGCGGGAGCACAGCGGCGATTTTCGGACGGATCGTGCGCGCGGCGAGAAGGGTGAAGAGCTTTGGAAGGTCCTCGAGGAACGGGCGCCGGTCGTCCTTGTACAGCTTCGTGATGCCGTAGAACGTCGATCGGCGATCGGCGATCCGAGCACCTGCGTAGAGCGATGCGAAGCCGCGTAGGGTCGTGAGCGTGCTTCCTCCGGTCGCCATGAAGCCGACGCCCACCACGATTCCGCCGCGCTTCGTCGCGCGTACGTGTTCGCGCGTGCGCGCGCCGCCCAGGTTGTCGAACGCGGCGTCCACCCCTTCGGGCAGGATGGCGAGGCCCCCTTCGTCGAGCGGCTTGTCGCGCGACGCGATCGGCTCAGCGCCGAGCTCGCGTACGAGATCGAAGTGCTTCGGCGATGCCGCGCCGATCGCGCGAATGCCTGCAACACGAAAGAGCTCGAGCGCCGCCGTGCCGACGCCGCCGTTCGCGCCGCTCACGAGCGCCGATTGCCCCGATCGCACGCCCGCCGCCCGATGAAGCATCTGGTAGGCGGTGACGTAGTTCAGGACGAGCGCGACGATATCACAGCCCCAACCCCGACCCCGACCCCGCTATCCTCCGCCCCAATGACATCCCGCAGCTTCTGGGCCTGGGGCCACGAAAACAAACTCCCCGACGAACCCTCCCGTCGGCTCCTCGCCGCGCAAATTTCCGCCCTCCTCGGCGTCGACCTGCAACCGCGCCCGCTGCCGCGCATCGAAGATGCAAAGGTCCCATCCCCCCGATTCGATCTCCCACGCGAGCTCGCATCCTTCTCCTCCCCCCGTCCCGGCGATCGCATCACCCACACCTACGGCAAAGCCTATCGGGACATCGTTCGCGCATTTCGGCTGGATTTCGCGCCGGCGCCGGACTGCGTCGTCTTTCCGAACGACGAACAAGATGTGCAAGCTGCGCTCGCCTTCGCATCGCACGCGCGCGTTTGCGTCGTGCCGTTCGGAGGAGGCACGAGCGTGACGGGAGGCGTCGAGTGCGCATGCCCCGAGGGTTACCGCGGCGTCATGAGCTTGGACCTCCGTGCGATGGACAGAGTACTCGAGGTGGATCCGGTCTCACGCGCCGCGCTCGTTCAAGCTGGCGCAACCGGGCCGGCTCTCGAAGAGCAGCTCGCCGCGCGCGGGTTTACGCTGCGCCACTTTCCGCAGAGCTTCGAGTTCTCCACGCTCGGCGGCTGGATCGCGACCCGTGCGGGCGGGCACTACGCAACGCTCGCGACGCGCATCGACGACCTCGTCGAGTCGGTTCGCATGATCACACCTCGCGGCGCGTGGGAAACGCGACGGCTGCCTGCGTCTGGCGCCGGACCGAGCGCCGACAGACTCGCGATCGGATCCGAAGGCATTCTCGGCGTCATTACCCGCGCCTGGCTCCGTGTCGTCCCGCGCCCACGCTGGCGCGCGTCGGCATCTGTGCACTATGCAAGCTTCGAGGCCGGCGTGGACGCCTGCCGGCCCCGCGCCCAACCGGGGCCCTCCCCATCCAACGCCCGCCTGCTCGACGCGCGCGAGGCGATGCTCCACCGCGTGTCCGGCGACGGGACAAGCGTGCTGCTCATCGGCTTCGAGTCGGCCGATCACGAGCTCGGGGCCTGGATGAGTCGCGCCCTCGCGATCACCACATCGTTCGGTGGCGTATGCCCCGCCGGCGCGACCTTGGCCGACGACCAAGCGAAGGCGCGGGCGAACGAGGCGGCGACGAGCTGGCGCCGCGCCTTTTTCGACGCTCCATATATGCAGAGCGCGCTCGTGACGCTCGGGGTGATCGCCGACACCTTCGAGACAGCCTGCACGTGGGACCTTTTTCCAAAGCTCCACGAAAACGTTCAACGTCGAGTCACCGAGGCGATGAAGCGCGCTTGCGGCAGCGGCATCCTGACCTGCCGCTTTACCCACGTCTATCCGGACGGGCCTGCGCCGTACTACACCTTCCTCGCTCCCGGTCGCGCCGCCGAAGAGCTCGAGCAATGGGACGCCATCAAGCGCGCCGCCAGCGACGTGATCCATGAGTCTGGTGCGACGATCACCCACCACCATGCCGTCGGCCGCATGCACCGCCCGTGGTACGACAAAGAGCGCCCCGAGCTCTTCGCCGACGCCCTCCGTGCGGCAAAACGAGCGGTCGATCCCGCCTTTGTGCTCAACCCCGGCGTCCTCGTCGACCCGTGAGAGCGACCGATGTATGGTACTTCCCCCTCAAAAGGAGACTTTCTCATGAGCAAGCCGATCCGTCGTTGTGGCGTCATCGGGGCAGGCGTGATGGGCAGCGGCATCGCGGCGCATTTTGCGAACGCGGGCGTCAGTGTGCTGCTCCTCGACATCGTCCCCCCCGATTTGAAAGACAACGAGAAGAAGGACCGCGCCGCGCGCAACCGATTTGCCGCCGGCGGTCTCGAAAAGGCGCTCAAAGCCAGGCCGGCTGCGTTCTTTCACAAGTCGAACGCTCTTCTGGTCGAAATCGGCAACACCGAGGACGATCTCCCCGAGCTTGCCACCTGCGATCTCGTCATCGAAGCCGTCCTCGAACGGCTCGACGTCAAACGCGCGCTCTTCGACAAGCTCGAAAAGATCGTCTCGGCCGACTGCATCATCGCGTCGAACACCTCGGGCCTGCGTATCAAAGAGATGATGGAGGGCCGCTCCGCCTCCTTCAAGCAGCGCTTTTTGGTGATGCATTTCTTCAACCCGGTCCGTTACATGAAGCTCCTCGAGCTGGTGACTGGTCCGGACACGTCGCAAGAAACCTACGACCGCATCAAGACGTTCGGCGAAGACGCGCTCGGAAAGGGCATCGTCCGCGGTAAAGACACCCCCAACTTCGTGGGCAATCGCATCGGCGCGCACGCGATGATGGCGACCATCCACCAGATGCTGGAAGACGGCCTGTCGCCCGAAGACGTCGACAACATTACCGGAGTGCCGATGGCACATCCGAAGAGCGCGAGCTTCCGCACGGCAGACCTCGTCGGCTTGGATACGTTCGCGCACGTCGCCGACAATTGCTACAACGCGCTCACGGAAGACGAAGACCGCGAGGTCTTCAAGGTGCCGGCCTACATTCGGCAAATGGTCGAGAAGAGGCTCCTCGGCGACAAGACCAAGGGGGGCTTTTTCCGCAAGGGCAAAGACAGGCAGATCGAGACCCTCGATCCGAAAACGCTCGAGTACCGCGCGAAGGGCGGAGACGAGCAGATCAAAGGCACCACCAAAGCGATCAGCAAGATCGAGTCTCCCGGCGAGCGCGTCAAAAAACTCCTTTCAGACCCAGGAAAAGCCGGACAATTTGCCTGGAAAGTCGTGAGCCGCTCACTCGCCTATTCGGCGCGACGGATCGGCGAAATTGCCGATGACATCGTCAGCATCGATGACGCGATGAAGTGGGGGTACTCCTGGGATCTCGGCCCCTTCGAAATGTGGGACGCGCTCGGCTTTGCCGAGACCATGGCGCGCATGGAAAAAGACGGCATCAAGCTGCCCGAGTCGATCAAGAAAATGAAGGCGAGCGGCGCCCCGTCCTTCTACAAGGACGGCCAGGTCTTCGATCTGCTCGCGAACAAATACGTCGCGAAGAAAGAGGACCCGCGCTGCGCGACCCTGACCGTGCTCCGCAAGGGCAACGCGCCCGTGCTCAAGAACGACGGCGCCGAGGCGTGGGATCTCGGCGACGGCATCTTGGGTCTCACCTTCAAGACGAAGGCAAATAGCATCGACGCCGACGTCATCACGATGCTCGGCCAAGCGGCCGAGCGCGCGGAAAAGGATTTTCGCGGTCTCGTGATCGCCAACCAGGGCGAGTTCTTCTGCGTGGGGGCCAATCTCTTCTTGGTGGTGATGGCGGCCAGCCAAAACCAATGGGAAGACATTCGCAAATTGGTAAAGGGCTACCAGTCGGCGACCCAGCGTCTCAAGTACGCGAGCGTACCTGTCGTTGCCGCGCCCTACGGAATGACGCTTGGCGGCGGCCTCGAGCTCTGCTTCGCCGCCGATCACGTGCAGGCCGCCGCAGAGACCTACTCCGGCCTCGTGGAAGTAGGCGTGGGTCTCATCCCGGGCGGCGCGGGAACGATGAACATGCTGTGGCGCGCGATGGAAGGAATTCCCGAAGGCGCCAACGTCAGCAGCTACGAGTACGTGACGCAGACGTTCAAGAACATCGCGCTGGCCAAGGTGGCGACCAGCGCCGAAGAAGCCAAGTCGTTCGGCTATTTCAGGCGAGCAGATGGCGTCTCCTTCGACAAGGCACGCCAGCTCACCGAGGCCAAAGGACGCTGCATCGGCCTCGCCGAGAGCGGCTATCACCCGCCGGTGCCTCGCGCGTACACCTTGCCGGGCGAGAGCGGCATGGCCACCTTGGGCATGATGGTGGACACCCTCAAAGCGGGCGGATTCGCGAGCGAGCACGACGCGAAGATCGCCAACAAGCTGGCCGAGGTCTTGTGCGGCGGCGTCGGAGGGGCGTCGCGCGAAGTGACCGAGAGCGAAATCCTCGAGCTCGAGTGCGAGGCGTTCGTGAGCCTCTGCGGCGAGCCCAAGAGCCAGGAACGCATGCAGTACATGTTGATGAACAACAAGCCTCTCAGGAACTAACGGAGGAACTCGTCATGGCCGATACACAGATCGTGATTCTAGAGGCCGTTCGCTCCGCCGTGGGCCGAGCCCTCAAAGGTTCGCTCGCGTCGAAGCGCCCCGACGAGCTCGCAGGGGAGGTCATCAAAGGGCTCCTCGCGCGTGTTCCACACGTGAAACCGGAAATGGTCGACGATCTCGTCCTCGGGTGCGCCATGCCCGAGGGCGAGCAGGGGCTCAACGTCGCGCGCCTTGCCGGGCTGCTCGGCGGTCTGCCCGAAGAGTCGAGTGCGATGACGATCAATCGCTTTTGCTCGAGCGGTTTGCAAGCCATCGCCCTCGCGGCGGGCTCGATCGCCATCGGCGCCCACGCCATCGTCGTCGCCGGGGGCGTCGAGTCCATGTCCATGGTGCCGATGACGGGCAACAAGCTGAGCGCGTCGATGGAGGTCATGAAGACGCACCCCACGGCGTACACCCCCATGGGCATTACGGCAGAAAACGTCGCCTCCAAATTCGGCATCGCTCGCGAAGATCAGGACAAGTTTGCGCTCGCCAGCCAAAAGAAGGCCGCCACGGCGCGCGAAACAAAGAAGTTCGATAGCGAGATCGTCACCGTGCAGGCCATCAAGTACGACGGCAACACGCGGACGACGTTCGATTTCAGAAACGACGAGCTGATTCGCCCGGAAACGACGCTCGACGGCCTGGCGTCGCTCAAGCCCGCATTCAGCGCGAAGGGGAGCGTTACGGCAGGCAACAGCTCTCCGCTTTCGGACGGCGCCGCCGTGGCGCTCGTCACCACGCGCGACCGCGCCGACAAATTGGGCGTCAAACCGCTCGGCATCTTCCGCGCCTTCGCCACGGCCGGTGTCGATCCGTCGATCATGGGAATCGGGCCGATCCCCGCCGTGCGGAGGCTCCTCGACAAGACGAAGCTGTCGCTCAAGGACATCGATATCGTCGAGTTGAACGAGGCGTTCGCGAGCCAGTCGGTCTACGTGCAACGCGAGCTCGGCATCCCCGACGAGAAGCTCAACGTGAACGGTGGAGCGATTGCTCTCGGGCATCCCCTCGGCTGCACGGGCGCCAAGCTCACGGCGACGGCGCTCTACGAGCTGCGCCGCCGCGGCGGCAAGCGCGCGATCGTCACCATGTGCATTGGAGGCGGAATGGGAGCCGCGGGCCTTTTCGAGGCCATTTGATGCTGCGCGCGCTCGACTATTTCCTGAACGTGAGCTCGCAATAGTCGAGCTCCGCTTGGTTGATCCCCGGCTCGGCGATCGTGGGCGGGGTCAAAAAGGGCGGATCTCGGAAATCGAAGTAGTCGAGCAGCGCGTTTGCGTTCGCGTCGCGGGCCGTCAGTGCGGGAAGATCGAAACGAGCCTCGATGAAGCGAAGGATGCTCGTGTGATCGCTCACTTCGTGTGACACGTACCCGGCCTTGGCGAACGGCGAGACGACGATGAGCGGAACGCGGAATCCGTACTGATCGAAACCGCCCAAGTATGCGTCGGAAGGGCCCTGGAACGGGGCGATCTTGTCCGGTGCGCATGCTTTGGGCGGCGCCACGTGGTCGTAGTAGCCCCCGTGTTCGTCGTAGGTCAAAAAGAGGGCCATGTTCGGCCACTGCGGGCTCTTGAAGAGCGCGTGGACGATGTCGCTGACCGCCTTCTGCCCAACTTGGATGTCTGCCGGCGGGTGTTCGTCGTCTCCGGTCGGCTGATCGACACCGAGGTGATTGTCGTAGAAGAGTACCTGCGGGAGCGCTCCCTCAGCGGCGAGGCGAAAGAATTCAGCGGACGTGATGATCGGGTTTCGTCCCCAGCGATTGACGATGCCGAGGCCGACGACGACGGCGGGGCCCGGCACAGTTTCGCTGACGACCAGCCAAGAGATGTGGGCTTTTTCGAGCATGTCGAAAATGACCGCGTCTTTGATCGGGTAGTCGTAGCCGTTCATGTTTGGGAATTCGTTCGCCGTCATGCCGAAGCTCGTTCCCGCATAGGCATACATACGGTTTGGCCACGTGGGCCCGAGCGCGGGAGAGAAGTGTCTATCGCCGACGCCGAACGTCGTCGCGAGCTCGTAGTAAAATGGAATGTCGCGCTCGTCGTACCACCAGAGGGCGCGCTCGCCGTTCAAGAGTGCCGGGTTGATTCCCGGAGTCTCCGTCCAGCCGCTGTTGGCTTGATAGAAGCCGTCGAGCGCCCCGAAATTCCATTCGATGTGGCTGCCGGACCACTCGTGGTTCGTGTCGGCATTGCACAGGTGCGGCGCGTGCTGGTACGGGTGCAGCTTGCCGGGATTGGAGCCGATGGAGTCGGGGTTCGTCGTCGTGTCGGGCGCGCTGTCGATGTCGGTACGGCCCGCGTACTTTCCGAGATGGGAAAAGTAGTGGTCGAACGAGCGGTTTTCCTGCATCAGGACGACGAGGGTGTCGATCGGAATTTGTTTGCCCACGCGGGCGCTCGCGCCCAGGGTCTGTGCTGCGAGCGCGCCGCGCCCATAGGTGCAAGATGCACGCGACGCCGCTGCGGCCTCGTCGCTCGGTCGCGATCCGGCGTCGGTCGCGGAGGGGCCATCACCGCTCCGGCACGCGACGAGCGCGACGAGCGACGAGGCGACCCACACGAAACGCATTGGCTGAATCGTATTCCGAGAGCGCGGATCACGCTACTGTTGCTCGCGTCGTGCGGTTTGAAATCGCAATCGTTGGCTGCGGCACCGCGGGAGCGGCGGCCGCGGTGTTTCTGGCGCGTGCGGGGCACGCGGTCACCGTCTACGAGCGCGTGCCGGACCCCGGGCCCGTCGGAGCGGGAATCGTGCTCCAACCAACGGGCCAGGCCGTGCTGGCGCGCCTCGGACTCCTTCCGGCCATCGCTGCCAAGGCCGCCCGCCTGGAGGGCCTCTTGTGCGTGAATACGGAGGGAAGGACCATCGTCGACCTGTCGTACGCCTCTCTTTCCGAGTGCCTCTTTGGCCTCGGCCTCCACCGAGGTGTGCTTTTCGAGGAGCTCTTTGCGGCGGTCAAGGCAGAACGCATCGATCTCCGCTTGGGCGTCTCTGCCAGTGATGTGGCGCGGGTGCAAAATGACAGGCTCGTCGTACTGGACTCTGACGGCACGCGCCGCGGACCGTACGATCTGCTCATCGTCGCCGACGGTGCGCGCTCACAGCTCTCCGACCCTACTCGCCTGATGAAGACGATTCGCCCCTATCCATGGGGCGCGCTCTGGTTCGTGGCTCGCGATCCCGACGAAGACTTTTCAGACAGGCTGCATCAAACCGTGCGCGGCACCCAGCGCATGCTCGGTCTACTGCCCACTGGCCTGGGGCCCGGCGGCACGTCACAGGTTCGTCACGTCAGCCTGTTCTGGAGCATTCGTTGCGATGCGTTCGATGCATGGCGCCGCGCGGGTCTCGGGCCCTGGAAGGAGGAGATCCTCCGGTATCGGCCGGAAGCACTGCCCGTACTCGATCAAATCGAGCACGAATCGCAGGTGCTCATGGCGAGCTACTTCGACGTCACGATGCGACGCTGGCATGCTCACAACGTCGTCTACCTCGGCGATGCGGCGCACGCGATGAGCCCACAGCTCGGACAGGGCTGCAATCTCGCGCTATGGGACGCAATGACTCTCGCCGACTGCATCGATGCGGCCCCATCTCTGCAAGACGCCCTCGCCGCGTACTCCGCCGCACGCGCCGACCACCTGGATTTCTACCAATTTGCGACGCGATGGCTCACGCCGTTTTTTCAATCGGACATGTCGGCACTAACTCTCTTGCGCGACTACGGCATGGGCGCCATGACGAAAGTCCCCTTTTTCAACCGCGAGATGGTCAGGGTGATGTCAGGCATCAAGCTCGGCGTCGTGGGCAAATCCTTGGAGCTCAGCCCACGGGATCGGGAATGAGAAGCTCGGTGCTTTCGATCCACGCAGCGAAGTAGGGGCGCTTTGCGTATTTCTTGGTCATGACCACGAGGGTGGGGGACGGGCACTGCCCGCCCGGACGCGCCACGATGATGGGCGGAAGCGGAAGGGTCATTTGCGCCGCCTCGGATAGAACCGATGCGCCGAACTCGTCGAGCTTGAGGACGTAACGGCCCGACGTGTTTCGGAACTTCCAGGTGAAATCGAAATGAATGCGCGGCACGCGATAGCGCTCGAGAGCCCAGGCCGCGGGCATTCCGCTCGAGGTGAACGGCGCTCGGGGCGCGAGCGCGCGTTCGACCGTTTCGGCGAGGGTGTCGCTCGGCATGAGCGACGCAACGACGAGGCGGTCGTCGCTCGAGCCAACGGGCAGATCGAGGATGAAGTCCTCCGCGCGGACACCACCCGCGATCTGCGCAGACTGCCCCTCGCGCTCGTCGTAAACGAGATGCTTCCACATGTACGAGTACGCGAACAGATGCTCCGGCTCGACGTTGTCCGGCAGGAGCATGGGCGACGCCGCACCGTTCCAGTGCCTGCCGATCCCCTCCCCTACTTGCGTGAGAATGCCGCTATTGCCGTAGTTGCCAGCGGAGAAGCGCGCGCTCTCCTCGATGTCGTGCCTGTAGTCTTTTTCCCCCTGCAGGCCGACGCACAGCGGCGGATCGTATTGCATGAGGATCGTGCTTCCGCCGACGCGCGCGACCTCTTCCCAGGCGAGAGGAAACGCCGTCGAATAAATGACGTTTTTGCCCGGCGTGATACGGCTTTGCAGGTACTCCGGCTCGAACAGGCCCGTGACGTGCGTTTCGCCAAGCTCGTCTTTGGCGGCCGTGACGAATGGTCGCCCCAGCGCTTCCGCGTGCGTTGTCGCCATCCTCGATGGCCATCGTAGCGGACCGCTCGCGCGACACAATTGCTAAGATGCCGACCCCTCGTGGTTCTTGACTCTCGAACGCCACCGGCAAAAAGCGAGCTGCTCGAGCTCGTCCGGCTGGCATGGCCCATTGCCTTCGCCCAATTGGCGCTGGTTTCGATGGGCCTCGTGGACACCGCAATATTGGGCCGTGTCTCCGTGGCGGATCTCGCGGGTGCCGCCATCGGGCGTTCGATCGGTTTCGGCGCGGCGTCGCTCACGATGGGGATTGGCATGGGGCTCGAGCCGCTCCCCGCGCAGGCGCTCCGGGCCGGCGACGCGC
>OBEQ012093063.1_pt1 | contig 10285 bp, 12 predicted proteins | sample 1670901 | NCBI WGS metagenome assembly OBEQ01 (sample SAMEA104232315, study PRJEB22302) | groundwater metagenome | biome: forest; feature: aquifer; material: groundwater | place: USA | collected 2011-08-07 | depth 5.4 m | reverse complement strand
TGCGAGTGTTATCCTCAGCGACGGTCATCCGCTTTTTGACTGGTTCAAAAAGATTATTGCTTAGAGGTACGCCTGCTTGACCCTCCTAACTTTACTCCCGCCGTTTCAACGCGCAACGTTGACCCGCGCGGGTTTTGTGTTTTGTGAAGATACTTTTTTACACCAACTCCAAGTCGACCACGCGGCCGAGCTCCTCGAGCGAGGTGATGCCGCGCAGGACTTTGATGACCCCATCTTGCTCCATTGTAGGGATTGCTTGCGGCTTCGCCGCCTCGGCTATCTCGCGCTCGCTGGGTTTGGAACGCAGAATTTCCTCAATCGCGGCGTCCATAAATATTGCTTCAAAAATACTGATGCGGCCGCGGTAGCCGCGGCCGTGACACTCGGGGCAACCCTGCGGGCTTGCCTCCCAGATTTTTTTTGTTTGCTCGGGTACCAACGTGCGGTCGACAATATCTTTTAGGTAGCGGTCGATAAGCGCCCGCTCTTGCGGGGTTGCCTCGCGCTCTTTTTTACATTGGGAGCAGAGCTTGCGCACCAGGCGCTGCGCAAGCACGACCGCAATCGCCGAGCTCAACACCTTCTCGCTAATCCCAAGGTCGATAAGGCGGGGGAAGGCTCCTGCCGCGTCGTTGGTGTGCAGGGTTGAGAAGACGAGGTGGCCGGTCAGGGCTGCGTTGATTGCTACCTCGGCTACCTCGGCATCGCGGATCTCGCCGACCATAATAATATCGGGGTCCTGCCGCAGGGCGCTGCGCAGCCCTGCGGCAAAAGTGTAATTTTTTTTGTCGACCTGCGTTTGCACGATGCCCGGCAGGTGATACTCGACCGGGTCTTCTATTGTAATTATTTTGCTTCCCGGATTGTTTATCTTGCGCATAAACGCGTACAGCGTGGTCGTCTTGCCGCTTCCGGTGGGGCCGGTCGTGAGTATCATACCGTTTGGTTTGGTTATCTCTTTTTCAATCCGTGCACGCAGTTTTGGTTCGAGCCCCAATTCCTCGAGCGGCACCGCGATCGCTTTGGGGTTGAGGATACGCAGCACCAAGGTCTCGGCGTAGTTACCCGGCAAAATCGAGGTGCGCAACTCAATTTCTTCGCCTTTAACTTTGATACTAAAGCGGCCGTCTTGCGCGTCGCTGACAACATTGAGCTTGAGCCCCGAGAGCAATTTGAGCCGCGAGAGTACCAAACGATACGTCTCGTGGTCGAAGGTTAATACGTCTACCAACACGCCGTCGAGCCGGTAACGCAGGCGCACGACCACCTCCTCTGGCTCAAAGTGGATGTCGGATGCGCCGGTGGCCAGGCCGCCGGCGAGGATAACTTCCAAAATGCGGGTGATACGGTAGGCACGCTTCATTGCGATAGCTTCCTGTATCAAGGTGCCGATGTCGGCCAGACTGCCAACCTTGCCGAGCAATACCTCGAGGTCCTCCCCCGAGAGCTCAAACACACCGGCCTTAGACTCGGTGGCGTAGGATATGTCGGCGTATCGGTCGAACGCGCGTTTGAGCGACTCCTGCGAGGCCATAAACACCGCCACCGTAAAGCCGCGTTCCTCGAGCTTGGTTTTGATATCTTTTACTTTTGGGTTTTCCGGCGCGCGTGCGGCCATACTCAACTTTTTACCCACTTGGCCAAACAGCGCCACCTCGGCCTCGCGCGCCTGCGCCTCCGGCAGCAGGCGCAAGGCATCGGAGTTGACCGCCATAAGCGAGAGGTCTATATACTCGACTCCATATTTGCGCGAGAGCATTTGCGCCAGCTCTTCCTCCTCGCGCTTTTTGAGGAAATCTATACGCTTTTCTTGCTCGGCATCGTTAAATTGCACCATCTCTACATTGTAACAGCATTAAAGGCGACTCCTTAGCTTTGAAAGGTGTCGCCTTGTATACTGCGCATATGGAGAAAGTGCAGTTGGCAGATATAGGGGCATTTGCAAAAAAAATTCTAGAGTCACTCGCATCCGCTCGGGATGAAAGCGCGACTATAGTCGCGCTTTCAGGCGAGCTTGGCGCGGGCAAAACCACATTTACCCAAGCACTTGCGCGCGAGCTTGGTGTTGCTGATGTGGTGCAAAGTCCAACGTACGTGTTGATGAAAAATTATGATATATCAAAAAATACCGCCGTCCCTTTTTCTAAACTAATACACATAGATGCATATCGACTTGACGCACCCGAGCAGTTTGGCGCTCTCGACCCGGCATCATTTTTAGATGACCCCCACAACTTGGTGGTGGTCGAGTGGCCCGAGCGCCTACAAGGCGTGCTCCCAACCCCCAACCTCGTTATAAAATTCTCTTCGGATGATGCAAAAGAGAACGAACGATACTATGATATATCATAACCAGAGTACCTAGAGTTTTTGTTTGGGGGAGTATAAAGAGTTATCAACAAGTAAATAGCCTTATTCTTAGCCACTTTATAGGAAAATTCTTGCAATCTTCATCGTGTTAGTATATAATCTTGTGCGTAATAAACCCTTACAGGTACTCCGGTGCTTGTAAGTAATAAGCGACCCTTTCGGGGGTCGCTTATTCGTTTATACTGATGGGGTGGCTATAAACTCGCAAAAAGTCGCTGTTTTTATAGATAACAGCAACATAATGATAACGATGCGGCATCGCAGGAAAGCGGGAGAAAAATTCTGGAACAAAGCCTACTGTCCTAAGATTCTAGCCGAAAAACTTGCTGGAAATCGCACTCTAGTATTTATTGGTTTTTATTGTGCGCCGCCTCCGGGATACCTACAGACAGGGGACGATGTAGACAAAAACCGTTACGCACTGGCGATGCGTTACTATGGCTTGGTTGAAAAAACAAAGGGCGTAACGGTCTACTATGCCACGGTAAACGGTACTCGGGGGAATCTGCAGGAGAAGAACCTTGATAGTAAAATGACCGCTCATGTTGTCAAAATGGCGGCGACAAATCAATTTGACACCGCGATTGTAGTCAGCAACGATGCCGACTATGTGCCGGCGGCTGAGGCGGCACAAGAGTTCGGCAAAAAAGTCGAGGTTGTCTATTTTGCGGGCCAAGGCTCTATGGAGTTGCGTCAGAAGTGCAATATCGCCCGCAAAGCAAAACCTAAGTTTTTTGTTGAAATTGAGGGTTACAGGGCTAGTGACTTCCACTACTTAAAAAGACCCTCACTACCCTTTCCACCCACAAAGTAAGTTTCTATTTTATGCACACCGAAGACAAAAAACGGCTCGTGGTTTTGGATATGCACGCGATTTTACATCGCGCGTACCACGCGCTGCCAGAACTCTCCTCGAGTAAGGGGGAGCCAACCGGTGCACTCTATGGACTCATCTCGATACTGGTGCGCTCCATTATCGACTTGGGGCCCGACTACATTGTAGCCGCTTACGACCTGCCCGGTCCCACCCACCGGCATATTGCTTTTGAGCAGTACAAAGCCCAGCGTACAAAGACCGACGATGCGTTGGTTGTCCAGATTATCCGCAGCCGCGATGTGCTCGACGCGTTTGGCATCCCACGCTACGAGTGCGAGGGGTTTGAGGCCGACGATGTGATAGGCACGATAGTTGCAGAGACTAAACGCGAAAAAAATGTGGAAGTGATTGTCGCGTCGGGCGACTTGGATATGATGCAACTTCTCGAGGGTGCGCGCGTGCGCGTCTTCCGTATGCGCAAGGGTATCGCAGATTTAATTTTGTACGACCAAAAGCTCTTTGCAGAGGAGTTTGGGTTTGCCTCGGAGCTCTTGCCCGACTACAAAGGCTTGCGTGGCGACCCGAGCGACAATATCCCCGGAGTTCGCGGCATCGGCGAGAAGACGGCGACTGTGTTGATTGCACAATTTGGCACGATTGAGAACCTGTATAAAACTCTCAAAAAAGATTCTGCAAAAGTCTTGGCGGCGGGCGTGCCAGCCGGGATGGTTAAAAAGTTGCAGGAAGGCGAGGAGGAGGCCGAGTTTTCTAAAGGGTTGGCCGAGATACGCCGTGACGCCCCCATTAACTTTGTGCTGCCCAAAAAAGAGTGGCGCGAGGGGGCCGAGCAGCAAAAAGTGTTTGATATGCTGGCCGAGCTCGACTTCCGCTCACTCGTGCCGCGGGTTAAAAGTGTTCTTTCGCCGGAGAGTGCCCCCGACAAAAGTAAGTCTTCGGGGGCACGCGAATTTTCTGCTGAAAATTCGCTCGGTGCTCGCGCCGTCGCGCTCGACAGACCCCCTCAAACTTCTTTTGTCGTCGACCAAGACGAGTTTAAAAAAGCCGCTCTTGCCGTCTCGGTCATCGACTCTTCTATATCCGAGCCCGAGCTCGAGGACATTTTGCGAGTGGGTAAGAGTAATGACTTTGGCGAAGCATACCAACACTTACTTGCAGAGATCCAGCAAAAAGGCCTTGCGTTTGTGTACGAAAAGATAGAGTTGCCTCTCTCGCCGGTCTTGCGGCGTATGGAGACACGGGGGGTATTGGTTGACAAAAATTTTCTAGAGAAGCTCTCCAAGGAGTATACGGCCGAGCTCGAAAAAATCGCTGCACGTATCTACACCCTGGCGGGTGGAGAGTTTAATATCGCCTCTCCCAAACAGCTCGGGGAAGTGCTCTTTGACCGGCTTGGGTTGGTCGCCAAAAAAAAGACTGCCGGGGGGCAGCGCTCGACTCGCGAGTCCGAGCTGGAAAAGATGCGTGAGGGGCATCCGATTATCACAGACATTCTTGCACACCGAGAACTTTCCAAACTACTTTCGACATATATAAAGGCTATCCCAACACTGCTTGATATCGAGAGCCGCCTGCATACCCATTACGTACAAGTGGGCGCGGCGACCGGGCGTATGGCGTCGAAGGACCCCAACTTGCAAAATATACCAATCAAAACCGAGCTTGGCCGTGCAATCCGCCACGCATTTGTCGCAAGCCTCGGTATGCAGCTTATATCGTTTGACTACTCGCAAATCGAGCTGCGGGTTGCAGCGCTGCTCTCGGGTGACAAGGCGCTTGCCGAAATATTCCGTACTGGGCGTGATGTCCACACCGAGGTTGCCACGCGCGTGTTTGGAGTGCGGGCCGAGGATGTTTCATACGAGCAGCGCCGTCGCGCCAAGGTTATAAACTTTGGCATCCTCTACGGTATGGGGGTTACGGCACTGCGCGAGTCGTTGGGCACCACACGGGGGGAGGCACAGGAGTTTTACACTCAATACTTTGAGGCATTCCCGCGCCTGGCAACCTATTTGAGCGAGGTTAAGCAAGACGCCGCACGGCTTGGCTACACGCAAACATATTTTGGCCGGCGGCGCTATGTCGAGGGCATCACATCGGCGATTCCTTTTGTGCGCGCGGCGGCCGAGCGCGCGGCGATAAACGCGCCGGTGCAAGGCACGGCGGCTGATATGTTGAAGTTGGCGATGGTCGAAATCGGCCAGTGGATAGAAAAAGAAAAATTGGGCAAGGATGTCCACCTGTTGTTGCAAGTGCACGACGAGTTGGTGTTTGAAATTGTGGAGGCCCGGGTGGGCGAGTATGCCCCGCACATAAAAAAAATAATGGAGAGCGTCCTGCCGGAAAAAGAGAGAAACGGCATACCGTTTAGCGCCGAGGGTAAGGTTGGCGTAAACTGGGGGGAGATGAAATCGCTATGATGAAAGTGATTGTCGGTAAGCCGGAGTCAAAATCTCCTGGACAAAAGTCTGGCCTGCCGGGGGCGGGAGACCCGAGCCCGCCCGAACGTGCCGAGGCACCTTCGGTACGGGCGGGGACTTTTGGGAAGGAGATTTTGACGGAGGAACTCAAGTGGGAAGAGATGAGTGCAGAAGAGCTAACCACTCTCGCCTCGACCGAGGCGCTGTTTGGCGGGGCAAGAAGTTTTTTACTTGTTGGAGCAATAAACAGTGCCCGACAAGAGGAGTTTTTGGATTTGGCGGAGGTGTTCGCGCGCTCGCCCCACACGTTTGTGTGTGAGGAAGAAAAGTTGCTCAAAGCGCCAACCACCCAGCTGCAAAAAGCTGGAGCAAACATAGAAGTGTTTGCAAAAGAGGCGCAAAAAGAAAAGTTTAATGTGTTTGCGCTGGCCAATGTGTTTGCCGTGCGCGACCGCCGCCGCCTGTGGTTGGCCCTGCTTGAGGCTGCGCGCGCAGGGGTGGCACCGGAGGCGCTGGCCGGTATGCTGCACTGGAAGGTGCGCGTGATGTTGAGCGACGCCCGCCCGGGCAGATACTCGCGGGCAGAGTTGGTAGCACTTTCCCGCCAGTTGGTTGCGCTCTACCACGACTCCCACCGCGGCCAAGGCGACCTCGCACTTTTGTTAGAGCGCTTTGCATTGAAATTATAAATACGAGTCCAGGGCCTGTTGCAAAATTTTTGGCGCTTTTACCTTTTCTATCAAAAGAAAGTTTTCTTATATGCGAAGCATGTGCCTGGTAGACTAAAGATAACCTCTCCGCGCTTAATGGTAAATCTTCCATGTCCGCCCGGCAGGGCTCGAACCTGCGACCAGATGCTTAAAAGGCACCTGCTCTACCAACTGAGCTACGGGCGGCTACCTTTTTACGGTAACATACGCAGGTTTCGTTTTCAATCCAGGTATGGCCAAATTGGTCCTGAAGAGAATCTACTTCATCCCGCAGATGCCGCAGTTTTTACAGTCGAGTTTGATAGGGATTGCCAACACGCCAAACACCAGCGCATTCCAAAACCATACGGCGTTTGGGTAGCCCAACACCTGGCCTTGCATCCCCGCCACCCAGGCAAAAATAAACGAGAGCACCCCGAGGCCCCAGAGCGCCTTCCAGCACCAGCATTTGAAGTGTTTTTTATCCATACAAAAATACTACCTACTAATGCCCCCAGTATACCTCGCTTAGCGCAGCAGGGTAAACAGCGCAATGCCGGCCGCAACCGAGACATTGAGAGACTCTTTACTGCCGTGCATCGGGATTTCTAAAATCTGGTCGGCGTGTTTTAAGGATGCTTGTGAGAGGCCGCGCACTTCGTTGCCTAAAATCAACGCAACCGGTTTATTTTTTGGCAGTGTGTAATCAAAAAGAGAAATAGAATGTTTGCTCTGCTCGATCGCAAGCACTACGTAGTTTTCCTGTTTTAATTTTGTAAGTATAGGCGCGAGTGTTTTGCGGTGTTCCCAGGGAACACTTTTTTCTGCACCCAAAGACACTTTGGTAAAGTCGCTCCGCTCTCGACCAAAGCGGTCAATCGGTGCGGGCGTGTAGCCGCACAAAAATATCTTCTCGACTCCAGCCGCGTCGGCTGTCCTAAAAATCGACCCGACGTTGTACACACTTCTAATATTGTGGAGGATTACAACCGCTCGCATGTTAGAGCGGCACATCCATCGCCCACGCACCTGCGCCGGTCAGGAGCAGCGACAGCATCACGACCAAAAGCAGAAGCGAAGTTGAACGAGAAAAAAAGAAGAACCCCGGATACCTGCTGTGCCACACTAGTTGTTTGAGTGCGATAATTGCACCAACGAGGGCAGCAATTTGCGTGTAGTAGCCCACAAGGAGCCCAAGCCCTACCAACGCTTCAACAAGCAGGGCAACCCAAGCAACCCAAGCCCTCGCCCCGACAATGGGGAAGCGCGTGTGCGTTATTTGCTCGCGGTGTTTAAAGTGGTAGTGGGCAGTGTATAAAAATATTCCGGCTGCAACAAGCCGCAGCAGCGTCGGAGCAAAAAAACCAAAGACAAGTAATTGTGGGAATGTGTTAAGCATCTTATTGGGCGGGGGTTTGTAGCGCCGGTGGAGCAGACAGAAACATACTTTGGAAACTCGAGTGTTGCGGGCCGCCGCGCGCCCACCACAGCACAAAGAGCCCTACGAGTATCGCGCCCAGTAAAAACGCTACCTCGTACGGGTGGCCGGGTTTCTCGGGTGCTTCCGCCATATCTATATACTACTGTTTTTTTATTTTTTGTGCAGCAACTTGTCCAGCTCTTCCTCGACCACCTGCTTGTCGCTCCAGACTTCTTTGGCCCTGCGGGGGCCCATAAGGTACGGGTCGGTACCCTTGCCGGTTATTAAGACGGCCACGTCTTGGTCACCCCGGGCCTGCCCTAGAGTTTGTGCTTCCAGCAGTGCTGCAGCGATTGCCGCCCGCCGGTTTAGGATAATTACAGGCTCGCGGCGCATACCGGCGCGCATCTCCTCGACAATTTTTTGCGGGTCCTCGTCGTACGGGTCTTCGTTGGTCAAAATTACTTGCGCACAATATTCCTCGGCAATGCGGCCCATATCGGGGCGCTTCCACGTGTCGCGGCCGCCGCCGGTGTTGCCTAAAACACAGATCGTCTTGTTGTTTGCAAATGTCTCATACAGCGCACGCAAGGAGTCGGGGGTGTGCGCGTAGTCGACAACAACCGCAAAGTTTTGTCCCCGCTCAACACGCTGTGCCCGGCCAGCAACTGGTGCGATATGCTCGAGTGCACGCCGCATAGTGTCTTGCGGTATCCCCATCGCCTCACACAGCGCAACCGCCGCAAGAATATTTTTGAGATTAAACACCCCGGGCAAGGGCGCGGTGAAGAGTGGTCCCTTTTTGTATACAAAGCGTACCGAGCGGTCGTCGGCGGTGTAGGGCTCGGCATCGGCAAGCCCAAAGGGTACTCGCACCTCGACCTTTGCGGCCAAAAATTTTTCGCCGTATTCATCGTCTCGGTTTGCAACCACATATCGCGGCCGCTTGGGCGAGCGCTCCAGCGCTTGGGCGAGCAGGAGCTTTGCCGCGGCATATTTTTCTATGCTGCCATGGCTCTCGATATGCTCGGGTTGCAGGTTGGTAAAAATCAGAGCATCCAGTTCGATAGCGCGGTGGCGGTGTTGCACCACGCCCTCCGACGTCATCTCAACAACCGTATGCGTGCAGCCGGTGTCGAGTGCCTTGCGCAAAAACCCCTGCAAGTATGCGCGCCCAGGCATCGTCATTTTAAACAGGTTTGGCTCGCTTTCCTCTCCAATTGCAAAGCGGATGGTAGAGGCGAGCGCAACCTTGTAGCCGGCCTCGGTGAGTATTGCGCGGACAAGCTCCGCGGTTGTTGATTTGCCTTTGGTGCCGGTTACCGCGATAACAAACAATTTTTTTGAGGGGAAGCCGTAAAAGGTTGCACCAAGGTACGCCCACACTAAGTGGTAGAGGCTGAGAAGTTTTTTTGGGACAAAGCGCTTCATATACATTCTTATTTATCCTGAGTCCTCGAAGGACTAGTTGCCCGTGTGCCGAGCTTCTTGAGTGCTGCCGCGAGCCGCTCGCGCGCACTACCCCCCAAAGCTTCTTTGAGCGCCGCACGCGCCTCCTCGGCGCGGTAGCCCAAAGCCATAAGAGCTTCGAGCACCTCGACATCCGAGGTTGTTCCAAGCGGCGACGGGCTGCTTTTTTCTTGCTGTGTAATTTTGTCCCGCAGCTCGACCACCAGGCGCTCTGCATTTTTTTTGCCGATGCCAAATACTTTCGTAAGCGCGGATGCCTCGCCGCGCGCTATCGCTGCTTTGAGCGTCGCCACTTCGGCGACGCTCATAATCCCGAGAGCCGTCTTGGGCCCGATGCCGGAGACGCTCATCAGTTGTTTAAAAAACGCCAACTCCGCCTCGGTAGGGAAGCCAAAGAGGTCTATCGCGTCTTCGCGCACGGCGGTGTGGATAAACAAAGATATCTCGTCCGCTCCAGTCTCGCGCAACACCGCGAGTGCAAAAAGCGGGGTGCGTACCACGTAGCCCACGCCGCCAACATCGACCCGCACCACCCCGTCGGCGCCCGCTCCGTCGAGCCGCCCCGTTAACTTGCCTATCATATACTGATAGAGTACTATCCCCGTATGGCAATTACAAAAGGAGCAAAAAAAGCCCACCGCCAATCGCTGCGCAAACACGCGCTCAACACCAAGCGCAAAGCGGCCGTCCGCGCGGCACTCAAAGGTGTCCGCACTGCGGCAGAAAGCCTGCCTGCCGGTAGGCAGGGCGACACCAAGGCCTTGGCTGCTGCCTACCAGGCAATCGACAAGGCGCTCAAGCGCGGCATCATCAAAAAAAATACCGCCGCCCGCCGCAAGGCGAAAGTGGCCAAAACACTCTCGACTACATAGGAATCTTTCTCTACGAGAACAGTAGAGGTTTCGTATTTTTTCACGGCACAGCCGCTCGAAAATTTACTCAACCTTTTCGATTCCTGCACGCACAGTGCATTGGCACTGCGCTCTCGAGCACCTCGCTACGCTTTGCTATACTCGGTGCTCTCGGCAGGAATCGAACCTGCATCACCTCCTTCGGAGGGAGGTATTCTATCCATTAAACT
>OBEQ011585186.1_pt1 | contig 10285 bp, 8 predicted proteins | sample 1670901 | NCBI WGS metagenome assembly OBEQ01 (sample SAMEA104232315, study PRJEB22302) | groundwater metagenome | biome: forest; feature: aquifer; material: groundwater | place: USA | collected 2011-08-07 | depth 5.4 m | reverse complement strand
GCAGGGGGCGAACCATGCTCGCCTCTCGGCGCCGCCCCTTCTTAAACAATGGGGGGGCGCGGCCCGCCGGCGGGCCGAATCAACGTTCGGAATTCAATGCACGGCCGCATCCTATCTGGCGGTCTACGAACAAGTCGTTCGTGATGTGCGACCACGCGCCGTGGCCGTGTCGAAGCACGCGCTGCACGCGACGGACGATTCGACCTGATGGCCGCCGCCACGCAGCCCTGGATCCTCGGCATCAACACCGGGGTGGCACACGACGCCTCGGCCGCGCTGATCGGGCAGGGGCGCATCGTCATGGCGATCGAGGAAGAGCGGCTCGACCGCGTGAAATTCGGCAAGGGCTTTCCACATTTGGCCATCGAGCGGTGCTTGAAGAGCGCGGGCATCGGATGGGAAGACATCGACGCCGTCGGATTCAACCTCCAGCCGTGGCGGCTGTTCGCCTCGACGGTCCTGCTCAACCTGCGGTCGCTGACGAACCCCCGCGCCTTCAAGTACGCGGCGTTCCACCAACTCTGGGCCCTCCGCCCGCTGCTGTCCGACCTGCGCGAATCCGAGAGAATCGCGACCGCGACACGCGGCCGGTTGCGACCGCAGTTGCTCGACCACCATCTCTGTCACGCGGCAAGCAGCTTCTATTGTTCATCGTTCGAAGAGGCGGCGATCCTGACGCTCGATAACCGCGGCGAGGAAATCAGCGCCAGCATGAGCATCGGCCGCGGGACGACGATCAAACGGTTGGGTTCGGTCCCGCTTCCGAACTCGCTGGGCTTGCTCTACTTGAGCGTCACGCTGTTTCTTGGATTTCACGTGGGCGATGAATACAAGGTCATGGGACTGGCGTCGTACGGCGAGCCGACCTACTACGACGTATTCGCGGACCTCTTGCGGGACGATGGCCGCGGAGGCTTCCGGCTCAACCGCGCCTATTTCGATTATCTCGGCGCGGAGCGGTTCTTTTCGAAGAAATTCCATGACATCTTCGGCCAGCGGCGCCTGCGCGACGAGCCGATCACCAAACGACACATGGATATCGCGTGCAGCCTGCAACAGCGACTTGAAGACGTCGTCGTCGCGATGGCCGGGCACTTACACCGGCGCGTGCGAACCGACAACCTGTGCCTGGCCGGCGGGGTGGCTCTCAACAGTGTCGTCAACGGGGCGCTGTTGCGGCGCTCACCATTTCGCCGCATCTTTGTACAGCCGGCGGCGGGCGATGCCGGAACCGCACTCGGGGCGGCGCTGGTGATCGCGCACGACCAATTTCGGCAACCGCGCTTCCCACCGCTGACGCACGCATATCTCGGCCCGGGGTTTAGCGACGATGAGATTAAAGAAACCTTGCAGGCGTGCAAAGTGCCGTATGAGCAGCCGGACCGGATCACGCAACGCGTCGCGGAACTGCTCGCCGACGGCGCGGTCATCGGCTGGTTCCAAGGACGCATGGAATGGGGCCCGCGCGCGCTGGGTGCCCGCAGCATCCTCGCCGACCCGCGACGCGAATCGATGAAGGACGTCGTCAACCGTTGCATCAAGCACCGCGAGGGATTCCGCCCGTTCGCGCCGTCGATCATCGCCGAGCAGGCCTCGCAGTACGTGGACGCCGCGCACCCCTCGCCGTTCATGCTCTTTGTCGCGCCGGTTCAACCGGGCAAACAGCGCGAGATCCCGGCCGTCACGCACATCGACGGCTCGGCTCGGTGGCAAACGGTGACGCAAGAGGATAATCCGCAGTTCTGGGAACTGCTCGACGAGTTTAAACGCCTCACGGGCATTCCGGTGCTGCTGAACACGTCGTTCAATGTCAACGGCGAGCCCATCGTCTGCACGCCGCTCGATGCCATCCGGTGTTTTTTCGGCTCCGGCCTCGATTACCTCGCCGTCGGCAGCTATCTGATCAGCAAGCGTGCCGGCGGTGGGCAGGCGATCGATGCCGGTTCCGCGGCCTCCTCACGCGAGGCGGCATGAACCCATCCCTCGCGGTCATGCGGCGCGAACGCGTCATCTCGCGCGATCGTGTCGTGCTGGGCGTGAAATCGCTCATCGCCTATTCGGCGGTGATCTCAGGGGCGGCCGCGCTGGCGCGACGCGGCCACCGCGATGGGCTGCGGATCTTGATGTACCATGGCGTCGTGCGACGACGGCACGGGCCCGTGTCGTTCGGGAATCTCTTCGTGAGCGAGCGCGCATTTGCCCGGCACATGCGCCATCTTCGGCAGGCGTTCTGCCCGATCTCGCTGGATGCTGCGCTGACCGCATGGATCACCGGACGCTCGCTTCCGCCGCGCGCCGTCGCCGTCACGTTTGACGATGGCTACGAGAATGTCCTCAGCGTCGCGCTGCCGATCTTGCAGCGCTATCGGATCCCGGCCACCGTGTTCGTCTCGGCCGCGGCCGTCGGCTCGCGGAGGTGGTATTGGTTTGATGCGCTGCGGGTCTTCGTCTGGGAACGCGCGGGGCTCGGCGCTTCAATCGGTTCGGATCACGACGACGTGCTTGGCGAGCGGCCGATCACGCATCCGGAGCGCGCCTTTCTGCGCGGGCTCAAGGAGATCGAGCAACGTCCTCGACCAGAGCGGGAAGCCGTGACGCGGCGTCTGGCGAATCTCGGCGAGAATCCGCGGTGGACCGAGCAGCATCCGGAGTTCACGTTAGCGAACTGGACGCAGTGGCGCCAAGCGGTGGCCGGCGGACTGATCGACATCGGATCGCACGGCATGAACCATGGCGACCTGCTCGCGATGTCCGCGCAGGAGCGGCTTGCCGATCTTCAAGCCTCCAAGCGCGTGATCGAGCACGAGCTCTCGCGGCCATGCCGCATCCTCGCCTATCCGCACGGGCGATGGGACGCAAGTGTCGTGGAGGCGACCCGCGAAGCGGGCTACAGCTGCGCGCTCACGACTGACGACGGGCTGAACGATGCGCAGCGCGACCCGTTGACATGGCAGCGCACGATGATCGGCGATAAAGGCGACTTCTATCTGTTCTGTGCGCGCGTCTGCGGGCTCTGGGATCGTGCGCGCGCAGCCAGGCCAGCCCGAGCCGCCTGACCACCTCAAATGCTGCGCGGGGCGGACATTCTCTGCATTTCGTCGATCGACTGGGACTTCATCTGGCAAGGCCACCAAGAGATCATGGCCACATTGGCGAGCCACGGCAACCGCGTGCTGTTCATCGAGAACACCGGCGTGCGCGCGGCGCAGCTGCGCGACATACCCCGGCTGCGGCAACGGCTGCGCAACTGGTGGAAGAGCACGAAAGGCTTCCGCCAGGTGCGCGATAACCTCGTCGTCTACGCGCCGCTGCTGCTCCCGTTTCCGTACTCGCGCGTGGCGCGATGGATCAACCGTCGCTGGCTGCTGAGCGCGCTCCAACGCTGGATGCGCGCGAGCGGATTCTGCCGGCGCCCGATCGTCTGGACGTTTTTGCCCACGCCGCTGGCCTGCGACATCATCCGCGAGCTCGACCCGGAGCTGACCATCTACTACTGTATCGATGACTTGGCCTCGAGCTCCCCGCAGGCGCGCCGCATCGTCCACAGCGAGGCAACCCTGCTGCGCCAGGCCGACCTCGTCTTCGTGACGTCGGAAAAACTCCGGGAGCGCGCGGCGATGCTCTCACCTCGCGTGCACGTCTTTCCATTCGGCGTCCGGTACGAGGCCTTTGAACGGGCGCGGCTGAGCCACGATGGCGTGCCGGACGATTTACACGGACTGCGCCGGCCCGTCATCGGCTACATCGGCGGCTTGCATCAGTGGGTCGACCAGGAACTCGTCTCGGCGGCTGCGGCCGCGATGCCGAACGCGAGCTTCGTGTTGATCGGCCCCGAGCAGACCGATGTCTCGAAGCTGGCGCAGCAGCCCAACGTGCACCTGCTGAAAGCGCGGCCCCACGCGTCGCTGCCCGGCTACATTAAAGGTTTCGACGTCGGCATCATCGCGTATCGCTTGAGCGAATACACGTCCCACGTGTACCCCACGAAGCTGAACGAATATTTGGCCATGGGCATCCCGGTTGTCGCGACGGACCTCGACGAGATCCGGCGCTTCAACCAGGAGCACGGCGATATCGTCTCGATCGGCCGCACGCCGGATGAGTTCATCCGCGCGTTGCGGGAGTCGCTGGCCGCGCAATCGCCGGCCGCGGTCGCGCGCCGGATCGAAGTCTCCCACTGCAACAGCTGGACCCGCCGCATCGCGCAGATGTCGGACCTGATCGACCAGCGGCTCGACGAGCGCCGCCGCGAGGCACCGCGCTGGGACGCATCGCTGCGCCGCATTTATCGGTTGGCGCGGCGGCGCGCCGCGGTGATCATGGCGCTCACGCTGGCCACCTATTTTGTGCTCTTTCATACGAACGCCGTCTGGCAGCTGGCGCGACCGCTGCAAGCCAGCCAACCGCCGCGCCACGTCGACGCGATCGTCGTGTTTGCGGGTGGCGTCGGGGAATCGGGTAAGGCGGGCGGGGGCTATCAAGAGCGCGTGAAGCAGGCGGTGGATCTCTATCGCGCCGGCTACGCGCCGGTGATGGTCTTCTCGTCCGGATACAAGTGGGTCTTTCAAGAGGCCGAGGTCATGCGCGAGCTTGCCGTGGCGGTGGGCGTGCCGCCGTCGGCGATCATCCTTGAAACGCAGGCGCGCAATACGTTCGAAAACGTGCGCTTTACCAGCGCCATCTTGCACCAACATGGATGGCGCTCGGTCTTGCTCATCAGCTCGCCGTTTCACATGCGGCGCGCGCTGCTGACCTGGAGCCATGTCGCGCCGGACGTGGTCGTCGTCCCAACGCCGGTGCCGTCGAGCCAATTTTACGCACACACGTACGGTGCCAGCCTCGAGCAAATTCGCGGCATCTTTCACGAGTACGCGGCCATCGTCGCCTACGCGTGGCACGGGTGGTGGATGCGATGACGGTGCGGCGACCTCGCATCATCGCCGTGATGCCGGCGTATAACGCGCAGTCGACGCTGGCGAAAACCGTCGCCGATATTCCCGACGCCGCGGTCGATGAGATCATTCTCGTCGACGACGCCAGCTGCGACGACACGGTCACCATCGCGCGGTCGCTGGGCCTGACCGTGATCGCGCACGCGCGCAATCGCGGCTACGGCGGGAATCAAAAGACCTGCTATGACGAGGCGCTCAAGCGCGACGCGGACATCGTCGTGATGATCCATCCCGACTATCAATACGACAGCCGCCTGACGCCGCTGCTGACGGGCTGCATCGAAGCGAATGTGTGCGACGTGGTGCTCGGCAATCGCATCCGCACGCGCGAAGAGGCGCTGCGGTGCGGCATGCCCGCGTGGAAATACCTCGCCAACCGCGGCCTGACGCTGATGGAAAATATTTTACTGGGACAGAACCTTGGCGAGTTTCATTCCGGCTTCCGCGCGTATTCGCGCCGCGTGTTGGAGACGATTCCGTATCATCGCAACTCGGATGATTTTGTGTTCGATCAGGAATTCCTGATCCAGGCGGTGCATTTCGGGTTCCGACTCGGCGACGTGCCGGTCCCCGTGCGCTACATGCCCGAGGCGTCGTCGATCAACTTTCGCCGAAGTGTGGTCTACGGCGCGCAGACCGCCGCGACGTTGGCGCAGTGGCTGCTGCATCGCGCGCGAATGCGGCGCAATCCGCGCTTCCTGCCCATGGGACTGCCGTGATGCTCGCAATGAGCGGTGGGGTGATCCGCACGACCAGCGGCGCGCCGCATCCGGCCTGGCCATGAGACGCGGCTGGCCTGTGGTGGCCGCGCTTGTTAGCGTCGTCGCGAGCCTGATCGCGGCCGAGGCGGCGCTGCGCCTGTTGCACCTTGAACCGCCCGGCGCATTCTCCACCATCCGCTATGAGAACGACCCGTGGGCGCTGCCCTCGCAGACCGTGATGCTGCGCTCGCCGTGTTTCGTGAGCGACCGCATCCACATCAACCGGTTCGGCATGCGCGACCGCGAGCGACAGCCGGCGCGCGACCGTCCGCGCATCGCGTTGCTGGGCGATTCCATGACGCAAGGCCTGCAAGTCGCGGACGATCAGACGGTGTCGCGCCGGTTGGAGCAGCACTGGCACGATCGCGTGGAGGTCCTCAATTTCGGCGTCAGCAGCACCGGCACCGCGGTGCAGTGGCTGCAATACCGCGCTCGCGTGCGGCCGTTCCATCCCGACACCATCATCGTGATGTTCTTCGCGCAAAACGACGTGGAGGATAACCTGCGCGACTTGAAGCTGCGGCACGATCCGCAAATGGGCGCGGTGAGCCCGTATCTGGTACTCGACGAGCAGGGACGTCTTCTCCAGCAGCCGCAGCCCGGCCTGGCGCTGCGCACCTCGCCCATCGTGACCGCGCTGATCGGTACGAGCCTCGGCCGCTGGATCGTGCATGCCAAGCGCTGCTGGTCGTCGCCGGCTCACCTCGCCGAGGCCGGCGGCACTCCGGCCATCGCCGTCTCGGATCCGCGCGACGACCAGCTCCACGAACGTGCCTGGCGCGTCACGGAGCAGGCCATCGCGCGGTTGTGCGCCGACGCGCGCGCCGACGGTGCCCGCTGCGGCGTTGTGCTGATTCCCTCGGGCATCGAACAACTCGAAACCGGCGGTCCGGTCAACGCGCAAACACAGGAAGCCGCCGATCGCCTGCGAGCTGTCGCCGACCGCGACAACTGGCCGTTGCTGAACCTCGCTCCTGCGTTCCAGCAGCTCGTACGCGACCGAGGAGTCCGACAGCTCTCGTATCCCTGCGACGGCCATTGGAACCCGGCCGGCCACGCCGCGGCTGCGGACACGATCGCGGCCTGGCTCACGCGGTTGGGATGGGTGTCATGACGACCAGCGCCGTGATTCCCGCGCAGAACGAGGCGACCACCATCGGACAAGTTGTCGCGGGCCTGCGTCGCCTGCAACCGCCGATCGATGAAATCATCGTGGTCGATGACGGCTCAGTCGACCGTACCGGTCAGATCGCGCAGGACGCGGGGGCGACCGTGATCCGGCACCCGGTGCCGCGCGGGTATGGATCCGCGGTCAAGTCCGGCATCCTGGCGGCGCGCGGCGCGTACGTGGCGCTGCTCGACGGCGACGGGCAGCACCGCACCGAAGATTTGGCGCCGCTTGTGGCGGCCGCGCCGGAATATGATTTGGTCGCCGGCCATCGCACGCGCCTGCTGCACACCGAGCCGTGGCGCTTGCCGGGCAAGTGGCTGCTCCAGTGGCTGAGCAGCTACCTCGTCGGCCGCGAGATCCCGGACCTCAACTGCGGCCTGCGCGTCTATCGGCGCGGCGTGATCGTGCGCTACCTGCGGTTGTGCTCCGATGGCTACTCGTTTACCGCGACCAGCACGGTGCTCTTGATGCACCGCGGCCACCGCGTCGCGTTCATCCCCGTCGACGTCATGCCCACGCCCTCGCAGGGCCGGGTCACCTGGCGCACCGGGCTCGACACCTTGATGCTGCTATTGCGCATCGCGACCCTGCTCGATCCGCTGCGCGTGTTTCTGCCCCTCAGCCTCGCGACCGGCGTGCTCGGGCTGCTCTGGGGCGCGCCGTACGCGCTGGCCGGGCGCGGTGTGAGCGTCGGCGCGCTGCTGCTGTTGTTGAGCGGCCTCATTCTCTTCGCGCTTGGACTGTTGTCCGACCAAATCGCGCAGCTGCGACAGGAACGCCTGCAGTTGGAGGAGTAGCATGTGCGGCATCGCGGGGTTGCTCATGCGCGATCGATGTCCCGTGCCCGCGGAGACGGTGCGGCACATGACGCAGGTGCTCGCGCACCGGGGGCCGGATGGGGAAGGCGTGCACATCGACGGACCGATCGGGTTGGGCCACCGCCGGCTGGCGATTTTGGATTTGAGCGACGCCGGCGCGCAGCCGATGGCCAGCGACGACGGCTCACTCTGGATCACGTACAACGGCGAGTTGTACAACTTCCAGGACCTGCGCACGGAGCTTGAAGCCGCCGGCGCGCGGTTTCGCTCGCGCACCGACACCGAAGTGATCCTCGCCGCGTATCGCCGCTGGGGACGCGACTGCCTGGCGCGCTTCAACGGCATGTTCGCCTTCGGCCTCTGGGACAACCGCGAACAATTATTATGGCTGGTCCGCGACCGGCTCGGCGTCAAGCCGCTGTTTTACGCCGCGCCTCCCGGGCGCATCGCCTTCGCATCGGAAATCAAAGGCGTGCTGCCGGCACTCGAGGGCCGCGCGCGCCTGAACGAGGAAGCGCTGCACCATTTTTTGACGCTGAATTACACGCCCGCGCCGTTGACTTTGCTTGAGGGGATTCATCAACTCCCGCCGGGCCACGAGCTTCTCTGTCGCACCGGCTCCGAACCGGTGCTGCGCCGCTATTGGCGCTTGCCGGCGGACGACGCACCGCCGCCCACCGAGCGGGAACTCGCCTCGCTGCTCGGCGACGCCGTCCGCCTGCGGCTGATCAGCGACGTCGAGGTCGGCGCGTTCCTCAGCGGCGGGATCGACTCGACCGCGGTGGTCGGCTGGATGAGCCGGCACGGCGCGCGCCAGCTGCGGACGTTCACCGCGGTGTTCCAGGAGGCTACATATAATGAAGGGCCCGCGGCACGGCTGGCAGCCTCGGCGCTCGGAACACGGCACCACGAGCAGCCCGTGACGGCTGAGGATCTGTCGGCCCTGCCGGAGATCGTCTGGCACAGCGAGGAACTGACCGCCGACTCATCGATGCTGGCCGTGTACAAGCTCGCCGAGCGGGCGCGGCGTGATGTGAAGGTCGTCCTCACCGGCGACGGTGCGGACGAACTCTTCGGCGGCTATCCGACGTATCTCGCGACACGAGTCGCGCGCGTCTATCGGCGCATGCCATGGCCGGTCCGCGCGTGCCTCACCGCGGCCGTCGAGCGGCTGCCGGTGTCGACGCGTAAGGCCAGCTTCGAATCGAAACTGCGGCGCTTCGTTCATGCGGATATACACGACGACGCGGCGGCCCACGTCGCGTGGCGCACGGTGTTCAACGACGCACAGCAGCATCGCTTGCTCCAGACCCGCAACCATTGGCCCGCAACCGCCACCCTGTTCGAGCCGTTTCTTCGCGAAGCGCCGGGGCGAGACCTCGTCGACCGCTTGCTTGCCGCCGACTTGCTCTTCTATTTGCCCAACGACATGCTGGTGAAGGTCGACCGCATGACGATGGCGTGGGGCCTCGAGGCGCGCACGCCGTACCTCGACTATCGCCTCGTCGAAGCGCTCGGCCGGCTGCCGGCCTCGGTGCGCTGCGGCGGCGGGCTGCGCAACAAAGCGCTGCTGCGGCGCCTCACGCGCGGCGTGGTGCCCGAGCCGATCCGCCGTCGCCGCAAGGCCGGCTTCAACGTGCCGGCGACCCTCTGGCTCGGCCGCGAGGGGCGCGGACTGCTCGAGCGACACTTGCTCGATGTGCGCTGCGGCATGCACCAGATCATCCGCCGCGACGAAATTGAATTGTTGGTCCGCGAGCATGTCCGCGGCCGCGCCGACCACGGCCATCAGCTTTGGGGGCTGCTGTGCCTGTCGCTGTGGTGGCAACAATTCCTCGAACATCGCGCATGATTCCACCGCCCGTGGATCACATGAAGTCCAGCGAACCTGCGAATAATGAGGCCGCGTCGCTCGCCGGATCGGTCTTCAGCCGATTCCCGAGCAGCGGTCCCATGATCGCGTGGCTGATCGCCATCACGGCTGTCAAGGCGGCTCTCGCGGCGCGCTGGGGATTCACGATGGACATCCCGCAAACGTTCGCGCAGGGCAACGCGTTTTTGCATCACGCCGACTGGCTCGACCCGGCCGCGACCGGCGGCAACCCGCCGCGTCCGCCTCCGCCACCACCTCGACCTCCGCGGCCGCGCCCGCCCTGCGGCGCTTCGGGGCGCAGGTCCCACACGAAGCGATGCATGCCCGCCACCGCTGACGGCGGCTCCTGCAGGCGCTGCCAGATCGCGTTCACCGCGAGCGTGTTCGGATCGACCGCGGGAACCGGATCGCTGCTCGAATAGCGGCGAATCGTCGCGCCGCTCGCGTTCAGGATTTCCAATGTCAGCGGACCCGCCGCCGCGGTTTTCAAGTAGTAGTCGACGATGGCGCCGGTCGGCGGATTCTCGGCTTCCGGCTCGTCCTTCTGCGTCGGCGTTCCGTCATCCGTGCTCGGCGGCAGAATGATCGCATCGGCCGGCTTGAACAGGCGCGCGTCGGTGGACGCATCCTCGGCGGACACCTGCCGCAGCACGCTGATGTCGCCGAGCACCCACATTCCGCGTCCGTGCGTGGCGCCGAGGAGGCGGTTG
>OBEQ010354103.1_pt1 | contig 10285 bp, 11 predicted proteins | sample 1670901 | NCBI WGS metagenome assembly OBEQ01 (sample SAMEA104232315, study PRJEB22302) | groundwater metagenome | biome: forest; feature: aquifer; material: groundwater | place: USA | collected 2011-08-07 | depth 5.4 m | reverse complement strand
CGCGCGCAGGGGATCACGCTGAACCTCAAAGGCAAGGACAGGGCGCTCGTCGGACTGGGGAGCTATCTCGTGAATGCCGTTGGCGGCTGCCACGACTGTCATACCGCGCCGCCGTTCACCCAGGATCCCTATGCGTTTCTCGGCGCTCCGAAGCAAATCAACATCAACTGCTACCTTGCCGGCGGCACGCCGTTTGGCCCCCCGGGACCTGGAACGCCGGTGTCTCGCGACATCACACCGTTTGAAAACGGGAAGCCCGCCGGCCTGACATTCAACCAATTCCGGCACGTCATACGAACGGGTGAGGACCCCGACAGTCCCGGGCACGTGCTGGAGGTGATGCCCTGGCCTGTGTACCAGAGCATGACCGACCGCGACCTTCGCGCGATCTACGAATACCTCACGACGATTCCAGCCATTCCTGTGAACGTCTGTGGAGTTCCGAGCGAGTAGCGGCACCCCCGGCCCTGTGTGTGAGGGCGTGCCGATTGCCGGGGCCAACGTGTTGGAACGGCCGCTCGCCGTCTGATGCGGCGGGCTGGCCGTTCGCGCCCGATAAGTGGCAAAATCGAAGGGCTTCTCCGAGGAGAATGAGGACTGCCGATGAAAACAATCAGCCGCAGGAAGATGTTGCTCGTGATGTCGATGGTCGTTTCGGCGCCCTGCCGAATCCGCGGTCAACAGTCACCGAAAGTCGATATCTACAAAGACCCGACGTGCGGTTGCTGCGCGCTCTGGGTGGCGCACATGAAGGCGCAAGGCTTCGTCACAACCGTGACGGACGCACGCGACATCGCCGCGATAAAGACCAAATACCACGTGCCAAACCAACTACGGTCATGCCACACCGCTCTTGTCGGAGGTTATGTCCTCGAAGGACACGTGCCGGCAACCGACGTGCAGCGTCTTCTCAAACAGCGGCCCGTGGTCGTTGGCCTTGCCGTCCCTGGAATGCCAGTCGGATCACCAGGCATGGAGGGACCGAACGGCCGGCCGTATGACGTGCTGACGTTCGACGCGGCGGGAAAGACCACCGTGTATTCCACACAGAAGCCTTCGTCGCAGGCATAGCGGCCACACCATAAATCAGCGGCTGTTCGGTGTACTCAGTGACGAAGGATGGCAAGCGATTCCTGGTCGACGCGAGGCCCGAGCAGTCCAGCGTGGCGCCACTGACACACGTTTCGATCGCCCTCGTAGTCGCCATACTCCTCTTGGTGCCGTCAGCTGAAGCCCAAACGGTCGGCGCGCCACGGTGCGGCGCAGGAGTCCACGAGGCCGAGGCGGAAGGCATGGTGCTCTTTCCGCAGGACCAGATCTTCTGTCCGGTGCTCGCCGACCCCAAGGAACCGCGGTCGTTCGTGAGTGTCCTGCGCGGCACGTTCCGTTCCCTGGACAATCCGTCGGGCAGGGGAACGAGCATCGGCTCTGTCGGACTCGGGGACAGCTTCGGTCTTGTGCGCTGGGGCGGGCCGTCGCCCGGCGAAGGCGTGCAGCTCGACGTGGTGGGGAGCATCTTCGCGCAGTTCGATCTCGGCACAGAATCGAAAGATCTCATCAACGCGGCCTACATCGTCGGGTTGCCACTGACGTTCCGAAGAAGCGGCTTCAGCACGCGTATCAGGCTCTACCATCAGAGTTCGCACCTGGGCGACGAGTACCTGTTGCGTTCGGAAGACATCAAACGAGAGAACCTCTCGTTCGAGTCAGTGGACGTCCTGCTGTCGCAGGAGATCGGGCCGCTGCGCGTGTACGCCGGGGGCGAACGAGTCTTCCGTCGTGAGCCAGAAACGGTCGCGGCAAAACTGTTCCACGGTGGCGTGGAGCTCCGCACGGGCCGCGCGGGTCCGCTTCAAATGGTCGGCGGTGTCGATCTCAAGACGACTGAACGGCACGACTGGTCACCGGCGATCAGCGGGAGAGTCGGGTTGGAATGGGTGCGCTCAGGACCGGGCGGCCATCCCGGGCGACTGGTGACGCTCATGCTGGAAATGTATCAGGGCCCGTCGCCATACGGGCAGTTCTTCCAGGACGACATCTCGTACGTCGGCGTCGGACTTCACTTCGGACTCTGACCGTGGTAGTCAACTGAACCGCCACTATCCAGAAATAACTGATTGACGATCGGGGACACTTCTGACTGTGGGGACGATGAGCGGCGCACACGTTGAACCGACCGGACTTCTCTCGTCGCACGCAGGCGCAACCGTACCGCGTGTCGCGACGCTCGACGGCTTCGTCGATGTCGCCTCCACGATGCACGGAGTCAACGTGCTGGATCTCGAGCCCTTGACCGAGTTGCGCGTCGAAACCACCAACTCCCTGTATCGCATCGTCGTCTCGCAGCGGACCGCCGTGTTCGTGCAGGGCGGGCGGTTCTTCCCGGAGACGTCTCCGGCTCATCTCGCGGGCGCGACGTTTGGCGGCAGCCTGCTGAAGATCGGCTGGATCGGTATAGGGATGCGGATGGAGATCTGTGGCGACGATGGCCCAATTGTGACGTCGCCGGTGCGGCGCTTCACGGTCGAACGGCCACACGCTTCTCGCACGCACTAGTGCCGCGCGCGGCCAGATTCCGCGTCGCCCGATGGCCGGACGCTCGTGTTCGCGGTCACCGCGAGCGACAGCAACGTCTGGCTGCTGGAAAAATGATTCGGTGGCAGTGAGCGCGGCGCGAAGCCGTTACAGTCGAACGGCTGGAAGTTTCTTGAGAGTCTGCGTCGTAGGATCGATCGTGACGCCCGCGGCCTCGAGCGCCGTCACCAGGAACGGTTCGGCGCCTTCGGGACCAAAGATCACGCGGCCGGCGGTGATTTCGTCCATGAATTCGATCTGGGCGAGACCGAACGCATACTCCTGCCGGCTCCCGTCCGCCAGCTCGTACGTCTTCCGTCCGACCGGATGAATACCTGCACGTCTGAGCTCGCTGGCGGGCGCCATTGAATCGATCGCGCCCGTATCGACAAGAAACATTGCGTCATACCGATCCTGCGACGGGCCTGGCGCTTTGATCGACACCCGCACGTGGACGAACCCCACGCGACCTCCTCGCTTCTGGACCTCCATGGTCCGATCCTACACGTCTTAGAGCACGAGGTGTGCCGGTCGCGTTCAGCAAGAGAACTTGAAACCCACAGTGTGGACGCGCAGTTGCGGCCACGTCGACGCCGATTCAGCGTTACAATCCGCGCGTCCCTCACAACAAATGCCCCTCGGTCCCGGCGTTCGACTCGGACCGTACGAGATCCTCTCTGCTATCGGTGCCGGCGGGATAGGGCGAGGTCTATCGCGCGCGCGGCCGTCTCCGCCGATCCTGACCGACTCGCGCGCGTATGCATATCTGTCACGGGCGCCGCGTCGCCAGGTGTTCGTCGTCAGGGGGATGCGGCTATGATGCGAACTCACACACCGTTGGACGGTGGAGGATGTCATGACGCGTGAGGAAATCGGCGCACTGCTCACCCGCTGGCAGGAGGCGATGGCCGACCACGACGTCGACGCCCTGGTGGCCATATACGCCAAAGACTGCGTCGTCGAAAGCCCGCTGGCCGCGGGCACTGTGCAGGGCCGCGAGGCCAACGCGCAGATCCATCGCGCCTTTTTCGACGCGTTCCCCGACATCACGTTCAACCTCCAAGAGCTGCTGATCGACGACGATCGGGTCGTGCAGATCGGGACGCTGACGGGCACGGACACCGGTGGCTTGATGGGAATGGTGCCGAGCGGAAAGCCGGTAGTCATCCCGATTGTGTACTTTTCGAAGGTCGACAACGGCGAGATCGTGTACGAGCGCCGTGTCTACGACTTCACCGGGATGCTCCTGCAGATCGGCGTACTGAAGGCCAGGCCCGCCTAGACCTCACGCGAGATACTTGACGACCATTGCCGTCACGTCGTCATTCTGCACGGCGCCCTGCGCGAATTCCTTCACGGACGCGAGCAGCGTCTGAAGCACGGTCTCGGTCGATTCGCATCCTGGCGAGACAATCGCCTTGCGAATCCTCTCCTCGCCGAACTCCTCACCCGAAGCGCTGAGCGCTTCTGACACCCCGTCGCTGAACACGGTCAACACATCGCCAGCTGACAGCTGCACCGTTTCCTGGTCGTAGGTGGCATGCGGAAACAGCCCGACGATCATGCCACCTGTCTCCAGCTGTCGCAGACCGCCCTCCGTCAGAAGAAGCGGTGGGTTGTGGCCCGCGTTGCAGTAGGTGAGCCGGCCGGCGGGAGTGATGACACCGAAGAAGATGGTCGCGAAGCGCGATTCGAAACGGCGCGCCAGCAAGGCGCGGTTCACGCGCCGCATCGTCTCATTCGGCTCAACCTGGGCGAACGCCTGCGCTGCGAAGATGCCCTGCAGCACCGCGGTCAGGAGGGCGGCCGGCGGCCCCTTGCCCGACACGTCGCCGAGTGCAAAGCCAAAGCTGCCGTCCGGCAGATCGAGATACTCATAGAAGTCACCGCCAATCGCCCGGCAGGGGATGGAGGCGCCCATAGCCTCGCAGAATCCGACAGTCTTTCGCGCCTGCGGAAGCAGCGCCTGCTGGATCTGCGACGCGATGCGCAGTTCCTCGTCCATCCGCGCCTTTTCGGTCGCCTCACGGTACAAGCGTGCGTTTTCGATGGCGACAGAAGCCTCGGCCGCCAGCGTTTCGAGCGCGGCGCGCGCCGCGTCCGAGAGCAGCCTTCCCTTTTCGCGGCTGTCGAGATAGAGCACGCCAATCGCGCGAGCTTCGCCCGGGGCGCCAGGCGTGTCGACATAGTGCACGAGTCGCAGCGGCACACAGAGGACGTGGCGGATCCCGAGCGCGACCGTGCCGCCGTGCGCCTGCGCGAGATCGCCGTCGCGCAGGTCCGCGACGATGCGAGGTTGTCCGCTCGCGAAGACCTGCTCCGGGATCTTGCGGCTTGTCTCGAATCGCGATCCGGCGAGGGAGACCTTTCCCTGCAGACGCGCGAGCTTCAATTCGAGCTCGCCGGCGTCGTTGGCGAGCATGATGAAGCCGCGCTCCGCTCCGGTGACATCGATGGCCGCATCCATCACCAGCAGCAGGACCTCGTCCAGCACCCGTGAGCTGCCGAGGGCGCGCAGCGCGTCGAGCAGCGCAGCAACCTGGCGGAAGCCGCCGATGATCGACGATCCACCCGAGTGCGCGGCACTCACCGGGGTGTCGTCCATGAGAAAGGTCAGCTCCGCTCCGGCCGCGCGGCCGATCCGAATGTGGTCGCCGTGCTTCAGCGGCCTCTCGGTGATCTCCGCGCCGTTGACTGTCGTGCCGCAACGGGACTTGCGGTCGCGGATGACGTACGTGCCGTCGGTTTGCAGGATCTCGGCATGTTCCCGCGATACGTCGTTGCCGGGGAGAGCCAAATCGTTGGCCGACCGTCGCCCGATTGAAAACAGCGGCTTGTCGATGACGACGACACGACGACCAAGTGAGTCGACCACTTCGAGGCGTGGTTCTGGCATCACTCCAATACCGGACGGATCATATCGAACCGATCGCTACCGTCGGAGCCGCTCTTGGGCGTCCTTGTACCGCTTCGACGCCGCCGGCACATTTGCGTACGCCGCGCGCGATCTAGAGGGATCTTTCACCTTCTTTTCCCACGTTTCGCCGGCGCGCCACCACGCATCATGGGCGTTATCCGGGAACCGCGTCGCCAGAATCTCGAGAGATTCCGCCGCGAGCGCGTAGCGGCCGAGATCGTCGTACATCTCCGACAATCTCCACAGCGCCTGCTCTGCGTCTGGTGAGTCGGGATAATCTCCGACCAGTGTTCGATAGGACACCAATGAGGCCGGCACGGACGTATTGAGTTGCTGGTCGAGCAGACGCAACTTCCTGCGGTCCTCGAGTGCCGCCTTGGCGGCCAGCGCCTGCGCCCCCCACACGCTCTTTGGAGCCATCACCGGCACCTCACCAAAGAGCGTAAGCGCCGCAGTCTCGCGGTCGGGTCGTTTCGATCGAAGTGTCAGGTTCGCCATCAGGAGCGTGCATTCCGCAACGCTCGCCCCGGTTCCTTGCGTGCTCCGAACTGTCTCGCAGGCCGCGACGGATTCATCGGTGCGCCCAAGACGCTCGTACGTGCGAGCCATGAGCACGTACGCTGCCGGTCCTGTCGCGCCGGTAGGTTTGCCCGCAAGGATTGCCCTCAGATCACCAAGTACCTGATCGTAGAGCCGTCCGTCGAATTTCCTACGCGCCTCTGCCAGCCGATCAGACACCGCTCCGCCGCGAGCAATTGCCGTGGACTCACGCGCCGCGACGGGAACGGTCGATGGCGGCGTGCCGACGAGAGGAGAGGCAACGGCGGCAGCGGACAGTACGGATGCCACCGGAGCGGGAGGCGACGGTGTGGCTCGAGTGGGCTCGGTTGCCGCGGTTGCAGGGGTTGAGACCGATGCGAGCTCCACCGCGGCACGCTGTGGCAATGGCGACGACGCATCTTCTGTCGGCGCGCCACCACGGTTGCGGAAGAAAAGCAGCAGCGCCAGCACGAGGCAGACGGCGCCAACAGCCGCAAGCACCGCTTCCCACGACACGTGTTTTCTTGGAGCTGTCGATGCGGATGCGGTTCCCTGCGCCATCGATGGAACGGTCGCTGGAGACACCGACGTCAACGCCGTCGCGGTGCGGGCCCTGCCGGAATCCCTGTCGCGCTTCATCCGTTGCAGGTCCGACCGGAGATCAGCGGCCGACTGATGACGGAGCTCGCGATCTTTTTCGAGCGCTCGATCGATGATGCGTTCCAGTTCCGGGCTGACCGCCGCGTTCAGGCTGGTGATCGGCGGCGGATTACGATTGAGGATGGCGTCGAATACGACGGCGGTCGTGCCGCCGCCGAACGTCTGGCGTCCCGTAGCCATCTCGTACAATGTCACGCCGCACGAGAAGATGTCTGCGCGCGGATCGAGTTCCTCACCGCGTGCCTGTTCCGGCGACATGTAGAGGATGGTGCCCATCGTGCTGCCGCGCATCGTCAACAAATCCGTCGTGCGACCCCCGGTGGCGGCGTCGCGGGATGGATCCGCATTCGCCCATTTTGCCAGACCGAAATCCAGCACCTTGATCCGTCGCGCCGGTGTCACGAAGATGTTCGACGGCTTGATGTCGCGGTGCAGGATCCCTTTCGAGTGTGCCGCATCCAACGCATCGGTGATTTGAATCGCGAGATCGAGGAGCGTTCCGGGATCGATCGGCTTGCCCCCGATCACTGCATGGAGCGTCTGGCCTTCCAGCAGCTCCATCGCGATGAACGGCGTTCCCTCGTGCTCGCCCACCTCGTACACCGTGCAGATGTTCTGGTGGTTCAGCGACGCTGCGGTTCGCGCCTCGCGGAGGAAGCGCTGCGTGGCGATGTGATCGCCGGCCCATTCCTTCGGCAGGAATTTGAGCGCAACGGTGCGTTCCAGCGCAAGGTCCTGAGCCTTGTAGACGACGCCCATCCCGCCGGAACCCAGAAGTTCCAGGACTCGATAGTGGGAAATCGTTTGCCCGGTCATGGGAGATCGGGAGCTTAGGCTGCTGGACACGTCAAGTCAATGCTGTGAGTAGGCCCCCTGAATGGCTTTTGCCATGGTGATTTCGGTCCCACCCCCCGTCACCCTGCGCACCTCGACGTCGTCCATGAACGAGCGGATCAGCAAAATTCCGCGGCCGCTCGTCAACCCTACATTTTCGAGTGCGAGCGGGTCTGCCAGGCCCTCTATCTCGAAGCCGTGACCCTCATCGCGCACGCGAACAACCACACGGCGCTGCACAGCGTTGTGAACAACAGCGTACTCAACGCGCACGCGTTTGCGTTCGTCGCACTCATTTCCGTGTTTGATGCCGTTCACGACCGCTTCGCGCACGGCGATCCCCAGAGCGTGCAACCCGTCCTCGTCGAGCCCAGCGATCTGGCCGAATTGCTCGGTGACGCCGTCGACGAGTTTCAGCATCGCGAAGGTGCTCGAAATGTCGAGGAGGACACGTGTCTCTGGGACATGTGACGTGGGGGCATCGGGGCTATGTGACACCGGCCCATCATAGCCAACGCTCCGATATAATGTCGGGCCTCAGGTCCGGCTTCACTGGTGGTGGTATGTCGAGGAGGGTGTGATGGTCATCGAACAGCGTGCGGTCGGCGGGGTAGTGGTACTCGATCTCAACGGAAAGCTGGCTCTCGGCGACGGTGATGGACTGCTGAAGGACAAGGTGCACAGCCTGGTGTTCCAGGACTTGAAGGAGATTGCGTTGAACCTCGGCGGGTTGTCTTACATGGACAGCGCCGGGCTGGGGGAGTTGATATCGGTACACAGCACGGCGACCCGGGCTGGCGGACACATCAAGATCTTCAACCTGACCAAGCGCGTCAACGATCTGCTGGCGATCACGAAAGTGCTCACCGTCTTCGACGTGTTCGACTCAGAACAGGAGGCTCTCAAGAGTTTTCCGGCCGTCGCCGATAGCACCCAGCGCTGACTGAGGTCCTCTCTCGACGCGTCATGGGTCGGAAAACCTTCCGACCTTTTCCCGCCATCCGGTACTCCACGCAGAAGCCTTCGTTGCAGGCATAGGCGCTCAGCGCGAAGGGATACGAATTCTCGGGCTGCTGCCGATCTGCTCGTACAGGAATCCGTCTGCGGGACGCTCGAGCCTTCGCACATACAGGGTGCGCGGTTGCGCGCGCGCGGGACTCCCGCTCACGACAAGGCGGTCGCCTGCTTTCAGAGTCTCCACTGTGACTCCAACGTCGACAAGCTCATGGCGATTGTCCATCTCGAGCTTCCACGGCTGCGCGTTGCCGCTCGCATCCTTGACGTCCACTACGACGAACGGGTGCGGGTTCACGAACTGAAATTGCGCGACGATCCCGTCGATGGTCACTCGACGGCCCTCGTCATACATACCCGCAATCGAATGGTGCGCATGCGCCACCGTGCCGCACAGCGCCATGACCATTGCGCAACTCCCAACTCCCAACTTCCAACTCCCAAGCAGATCGAACCCGACTTCTTGGGAATTGGGGGTTGGGAATTGGGAGTTGGCGTTCATCGTCCGAGCGATCGAATCTGCACGTTGCGGAACTTCACGACGCCCGCTCCGTACTGAAGGCCGATCTGTCCTCGCGCATGCTTGGTGTCCTGGACGTCGACGGTGCGGACGCCGTTGAGCGTCACGATCATCCGGGGTCCCTCGGCCCTGATCTCGTAGGTATTCCATTTGCCGCCGGCCTTGGGCAACGTCGTCACCTTGGCCACGTCGACGATGGCGCCGGTGCCGTAGGTGGGATCGGGACGCGTGTCGAAGATGTTCACCTCATAGCAGCTGTCTGCTCCAATCTTGGTCGGATCGGCGCAGCGGATGAAGATGCCGCTGTTGGCTTTTTCGTCCACCCAGAACTCCGCCTTGATCTCGAAGTCGCCGTACGGCTGTTTGGTGACGAGGAAACCTGTGCCGGAATCAGCTTGCACGACGCCGTCCGCGAGCCGCCAATTTGCATTGCCAACCATGTTGAACGCATCGAGGCTTTTTCCGTCGAACAGCGTCGTCCACGGTGTTGTTTGAGCTGACGCCTGGTTGACGGGAACGCCGCACAGGACAAGCGCGAGGAGCCCCAGGACAATCGCGGAGAAGCGTTTCATAGGCCCAGCCTCCATTCTTGGGTAAACTTTCCTGCTATTAGACATCATGACTACCGCAACCCAGCACCCCAGCCACGAAAAGACAAAGACCCGTTACCTGATGTTGATTGGCGGCAAGCCCGCTGAGAGCTCCGACGGCCGGTACCTCGACATCGAAAATCCAGCGAATCGCACCGTCATCGGCGAAGTGCCTCGGGCGACCGCGGCCGACGTCGACACGGCGGGGCGGGCCGCCGCTGCGGCGGTCCAGACGTGGCCGCCGCGGCTGGTGGCGCCGCGCGACCGCGGCAGGGCGCTGCTGAAAATCGCGGACGCGATCGAAGCCGAAGTCGAGTCAATCGCGCGAACCGTCGCGCTTGAAACGGGGAACGCGATTCGCACCCAGGCGAGACCCGAGGTCAAGAGCACCGCCGATGTGTTCCGCTATTACGGCGGTGTCGTCAGTGAGCTCAAAGGTGAAACGGTGCCGCTTGGCGAACACGTTCTCAGCTACACGCGCCGCGAGCCGATCGGTGTCGTGGGCGGAATCGTGCCGTGGAACGCTCCGGTCATCCTCGGTTCGCTCAAGATCGCGATGGCGGTTGCAGCGGGCAACACCCTGGTGCTGAAAGCGGCCGAAGACGCGCCGCTGGGACTGCTCCGTGTGGCGGGGCT
>OBEQ010481348.1_pt1 | contig 10286 bp, 8 predicted proteins | sample 1670901 | NCBI WGS metagenome assembly OBEQ01 (sample SAMEA104232315, study PRJEB22302) | groundwater metagenome | biome: forest; feature: aquifer; material: groundwater | place: USA | collected 2011-08-07 | depth 5.4 m | reverse complement strand
CCGCTGGCGCCGCGAAGCCAGCTCTTTATTGACCGATGTCCGGGTGATCCCTCAGGTGCATCGGATTCTGGGGGTTCGATGACGACGCCGCGGCTGGACCAACGGCTGCTCGCCGCGCTCAGGCCGGTTTCGATCCGGCGCGGATACCTCAAGTTTGCCGAAGGGTCCTGTCTGATCGAACTGGGCCAGACCCGTGTCGTCTGCAGCGCTTCGGTCGAGGACAAGCAGCCGCTTTTCCTGCAGAATAAATCTTCCGGCTGGGTGACCGCCGAATATGGGATGCTGCCCCGCTCGACTTCCCGCCGATCTCCGCGGGAGGCGGTCAAGGGGGCGCAAGGGGGGCGGACTCAGGAGATACAGCGGCTGGTGGGCCGCTCGCTCCGGGCGGTGGTGGACCTGGGGGCGCTGGGTCCCCGCACGATCTGGATCGACTGCGACGTGATCCAGGCCGACGGCGGCACCCGCACTGCCTCGATCACCGGCGCGTTCGTCGCGTTGGCCGAGGCGCTCGCTTCTCTTCGACGGCAGGGGGCCTTTGTGAAACTCCCGTTCAAGGATTTTGTGGCGGCCACCAGCGTGGGGCTTGTGGGGGGACAACCGTTCCTGGACCTGACCTACGAGGAGGATTCCCGTGCCGATGTCGACATGAACGTCGTGATGACCGGCAGCGGGGAACTGGTGGAGATCCAGGGTACCGGTGAGGGGAGCACCTTCAGCGAAGCGCAGATGAACCAACTACTGGTGCTGGCCAAGGACGGCATTCAGCAGCTAATCCAGATCCAGCGGGACTCCTTAAAAGATCTTTGATCACCGTCCTGCTGGCGACCCGTAATCCGAAGAAAGCGAAGGAACTGCGCCAACTGGTTCGGGGAATGCCGGTCCGTTTTGTCTCGCTGAACCGCTTCCCTGATATTCCGCCGGTCCGGGAAGACGGAGCCACGTTTCGGGCCAACGCGGTTAAAAAAGCGGTAGAAACTTCTCGACATACGATCCTTCCGGTTCTCGCCGACGATTCGGGTCTGGAGGTTCAGGCGTTGAGCGGCTGCCCCGGCGTCCGGTCGGCCCGTTTTGCAGGCACGGCTCAGAATGACCGGGCTAACATCGACAAGCTATTGCGGGCCATGACCGGAGTTCCCGATTCGAAAAGAGGAGCCCGGTTCGTCTGTTGCTTGGCGTTCGCTGTCGATGGGCGTCTGGTCCGTGTTTTTGAAGGAGTCTGCGACGGAAAAATCGCATCGGAACCAGCTGGCCGGACCGGTTTCGGCTACGATCCGGTCTTCTTGCCCCGCGGGCGCCGGAAGACGCTGGCCCAGCTGTCGTCTGCGCAGAAGAACCGGTTGAGCCACCGGTTCCGGGCCGTCTCGAAGTTCCAGGAGTGGATTAGAACAGGCCTTTGAGCAGATCCTGGAGGTTGAAGATCTGCTCGTTCAATATCTGGGTGACCGGTTTAGGCACGAAAATCTTTTTCGGGTTTTTCCAGGTGCCGCTGATCCGCACCTCTCCGATGAAATAGCTGGTTCCTTTTGCGATCGCCCGTCCGATCTTGGACCGGGTCTCCTCGGGGATCAATTCCGGCGACAGTGTCGGAATGATCCGCCATTCGATCGGGCTCTCCGCGCCGGTCATGAAGCCGCCGGAGCCGATCACGGCCAGCGTGGCCTGCGGCGATTTGACCTGTAGGCCTTCGCTTTTAATTTTCCCGTCGCCCACCGTGAACGGTCCTTCCGCTTCCTGGAATGCAAGGGTCCGTAGCGTGGGGATTCTCAGCATTTCTGCGAACGGGCCGAAGAACGGCAGTTCGAAAATTTGTCCGCCGCTCACCTGAATCTTTCCGGTTCCGCGCAGCGCGGACAAGAGACCGCCGCGGCCCTCTCCGCGGTAGTCCAGGAACAGGTTGCCGGAAATGTTCGGGATTTTCCATTGCAGGGATTCGGCCAGCTCGCTTAAGTCCGCTTTTTTGACGGAAAGCTGGCCGCTCCAGGGGCTCTCAGGATCCCGGTAGCGCCAGGAGCCGAAGCAGCCGACCGTTCCTCCGGCCAGGTCGGCTTTCGCCGAGTTCAGCGACAGAACTCCCGGGTTGTGCTCCAGATTCAGCGCCAGCTGTTCAAAAGCTAGCCCTTGGTAAGTCAGCATCGGCGACGTGACTTTCAGACCGAGGTCCCATTCCGCCGGTTTCAGCAGCGGGCCTTTGAGCATCCATCGGCTGGAGAGCCGGCCCTTCCACGGAAGCCGGGCGAGCCATTCGGGGGGTTTGGGAAACAGCGAGGGCAGTTCTTCGACGTTTACGACCATTTCTCCGTATAGGTTGGCGGCCGGGTCCTCCCATCCGTTGACATCGCCGAAGATGCTGAAGGTTCCTCCGCCGTAACTGCCGGACAGCATTTCAAACTCGATTCGCTGTCCGTTGAGCGTGCACTGCAGCTCGGCCGTCAGCCGTTCCCAGGAGAATCGGGCGTCGATTTCCGGCTGCGAGAAATTGAGCAGCGATCCTTCCATCGAAAACGGCCGGTCGCGGAATTGTCCCCGCAGGCGCGTCACCGTCAGCAGGTCCGGTTTCCAGTGAATGTTGCCCGTCATTTCCTGCAGACGGCCCAGACCGGGGATCTCCAGCGAGGCATCCTCGAGAGCCGCTTCGGCGGCCGGTTGGAAAGAGAACGATGGTTTTAAGCGTCCTTGCCCGGTCATTTCGATCGAGGCCTGCCCGCCCGGTTTCGCGATCCGGGTAAACTCTTCGATTCTTGGCAGCAGCGGAGGCAGCCGGTCCAGCGGGCAGCGGGTTTTGACCTGGAATGAGAAAGTTTGCTTCGGATCGCTGGACAACGATCCGCTCATTGTCAGCGGCTGGCCCGTTGACAGGGAGCATGTGAGCCGGTCTGTTCGGATCCCGTCCCGGTCGACCAGCAGTTTTCCTTCGATCTCTTTGAGTTCGCCCAGATAGGGGATCGGACTCAGCGTCACTTGTTTCAGATCCACCGTGCTTTTGAGACTGGGAAAGGGCCATGCTTCATTTCGCAATTCTGCGATTTTTGGAAGCTGCCCCTCGACCGCCGCGTGCAAGTCTCCGCGGCCCTCGATACCGCTGGCTTTCCAGTGCAGCCCCTCTGTTTGGAGGGAACCTTTCAGCCCAAACGGGCCTTTGGGGTTGCCCGAGAGTTCCAGGTCCACCGCGGAGGACCCCTCCAGCAGGGAGAGGGCCGGGGTCATTTCCGGCGGCAGATAATGAGCCAGCGCCTGCAGCGGGATTGAGGACTGGACCTTCAGGCGAACCTGCGGATGTCCCAGGTCGTAGTCTCCAGCGCAGCCCAGGCGGATCGGTGGGGTGGAGGAGAGGATCGTGCTGAACGTCCAACGGATCGCCGCCGGAAGGGCCAGACCGAGTTGTGCGTTCAGGTCCTGGAAGTTCAGCTTCACCCGGTGTGCCGGCGTCTGGAAGGCCAGTTCCAACTGGCCTTCGGTGATCACGATGTTGGGAATCACCAGCTTGAGTTGGCTCGAGCCGATCCGTTTTGGCCTCTGCACCATCTGCAGACTCTGGACATTCCAGAGTCCGTTCGAGTCCTGCAGCAGCCGGACCCTGGGGCGGAAGATTCGCAGCGTGGGGAGGATCACCCGGTGGTCTTTGAGCAGCGGAAGGTAAAGCACGCGGGCCGAGATCCGGTCGATCCGGAGGAACGGTTCTTTGCCGTACCGGGCATCCTCCTCTACGGTCACCCCCTCCAGCAGGATGCCGTGCCAGGGATGGATTCTCACCCGCTCGATGGTCAGTTTCCGTCCCAGCGTGTCGGAAGCGAAGGTTTCCGCCCATCCCCGTAATTTCACCGGCAGCACGACCCGGTTCAGGTACTCCAGCCCGAGAATGCCCACGCCGATTAGCAGCACAGCGCCGATGAGTCCTATCCGCCAAATCCGTCGCATCAGAAGCCCTATTATACGGCTTTTCTCTTTCAAACAGGGGTGGCACCGATTAGAATGATGAGACTAAGCGGGGCGTAGCTCAGCTTGGCTAGAGCGCTTGCTTTGGGAGCAAGAGGTCCTGAGTTCAAATCTCAGCGCCCCGATGGAGAAAAATTTCCTCTTTAACCGTATTTGGGATGGGTTAGACTTGTTGCGCCTGTAGCTCAGATGGATAGAGCAACTGCCTTCTAAGCAGTCGGTCGGCCGTTCGAATCGGCCCAGGCGCGCGATATTAAATGCTTGCATGAGTGGTCGATTCGAAGGGAGCCCGCTGGATGCGACGAGTAGGAGCATGAGATATTCATTGGAGTCATCAAACAATGAGCTTGCGGGTTAAACTCGCCCTGTGGGCGATCGGAATCGGCCTGGTCTGCGGTTTCTACGTGGTCGGGACCGGGTCTCTGCGCCTGCGTCTGCAAAACGTCTTGAGCGACGCTTTTCAGCAAAGGGTGACCGTCCAGTCGTTGGCTCTCCGTTTTCCGTTGGGCGTCCGGATGTCCGGCATCGCGATGCCGAATGCGGCCGGACAAGAGACGCCGCCGATTTCGATCCGGGAAGCGGTGGCGCAGCTTGACCTGGGCACTTTGCTCAAGGGCCGGCCCCGGTTTGCGCTGGAGTTGAAAGCTCCCCGCCTGCGCATTGAACGGAACCCGCAGGGCTCGATCCAGTTTTCGTTGCTTCGAAAAACAACGCCGGAAGGCCGGCTGCAGGTTTTGGGAATTCCGGTCAGCCGTCTTCGGGTTCGAGATGGGGAGCTGATTCTGCTGGATCAGGCGGTCGCCCCGCAGGTGTCCGGGGTGCTCCGGGATCTGAGCGTCAGTTTGGTTTCTGGTTCCCAGCGGGGTCAATATACCGTGAACGTCCGGGGATTGCTTGAGGGAGGATCCCGTGAGCCGCTGGGCATTTTGGAGGCCAACGGCGAGATGATCCTGCCGACCACTGCGGAGTTCAAAATATCGGTTACTCATAAAGAAGTGGCGCGGCTCGAGCCGTACCTGCGGCAAATCCTCGGCGCCGCGCCCAGCCAGGGGGCGATCCACCTGGTCAGCACGGTGACCCTTTTTAACGGGGGATTGGTGGCCGATTCCCGCCTGACTGCCACCGGTCTGGCCTTCTTGACCGATGATCCGACGGTGCTGGGCCCGTCGGGGAATCACCTGGTGCAGATCCTGCAGGACTCGAAGGGTGTTGTGAATCTTTCGTTCATCGTGAAGGGGCGCCTGGGCGAACCGCTGGATTGGTCGAACCTCGTCGAGTCCACGCTGCGGGAGGCGATGCGGCAGGCGCTGGCCCAGAATATCCGCCGGGCATTGACCGATGCCGAGCAGGGCGGATCGCTGGAAGAGGCGATCCGGCGTGGCATGGATTCGATCGGCCGCTGACCTCCTCTGGAGAGAGTGAAACGAGTTTATGGTGGGCGTAGCTCAGTTGGTTAGAGCACAGGATTGTGGATCCTGGGGTCGCGGGTTCGAATCCCGTCGTCCACCCTCCTAACCCTCTCTGTTTAAATGACTTAGAGAGGGACATGCGCTGGTTGGAATTTTCAACCAGCGCATTTTTTATGTCTCGCCCCGTGAAAGAGATGTGCGCTTATTTATTCGATGACCGCGCAATGTCCATGCAAAAATTGGGACTCAAACAAAATTGCTTTTGATGGGCTGAAATTTTCAGCAGAATATGGCGATTCCTCTCCAAATTGGCCGCTAGTAAATGGTTCCTAGTAAATGGCATTCTGGCTTAGGAGTATCTCTAGTAAATGGGTGGCGCGGCTTACCTGGAGTGAGTTTGAAGCAGCTCCAAGGGGGCTTGCAAGGCGGAAATCTTAGCCTTGTGATAGGTGGTCTGGTCGTGAGGTTTACGGTACAGGCGCGCGTACTGTGATAAGATTCTAGCCGTGGAGTCATTGATTCCGCAGACGGTTACAGTGCCGTCCAGATTATTCATCCGGTTCGCTCAGTGGGCGAGCTTCGGAGTTATCTCGCTTGGTGGCCTGGTTCTGCTTGGCTGGACGCTTGACAATTCAACGCTGAAGCGTATTTTGCCCGGGCTCGTGGCCATGAATCCTGCGACAGCCGTATCTTTCATCTGCAGCGGCATCTCTCTGAGAATGTTGTGCCGACCATCAGTTTCTCCCCAGACTCGGCGCATTGCGCAAGCGTTTAGTATCATCGTTGTGGCAATTGCTGGCATGAAGCTGCTGGCATACAAGTTTGGCCTGGATAGAGGCGTCGATCTGCTTCTGTTCTACAAGCAACTGGCCAACGATATCTTCCCGAATCGCATGGCGCCCAACACGGCGTTTGGCTTTCTGCTTATCGGTGTTGCCCTGACGGTTCTCGATGTTGAGACTCCGTCTGGCCGGAGACCGGCCCAGTGGCTCGCTGTTGGTACGCTCATCCTTGCGATGCTGACGCTTGTTGGGTACGCCTTCTATGTTTCCAGCTTCCGGCAAGTTGCATCCTACATTCCTATGGCATTGCATACAGCCGTGGGATTTGCCTTGATTTCGAGTGGCGTGCTCTGTGCTCGTCCCGGCCACGGCATTATGGCGCTCTTAAGCACCACTGCTGTAGGTGGCCAGATTGCGAGGCGTATTCTTCCATTTGCTGTTGCCATCCCGCTACTGTTCGGCTGGTTGGGGTTGCAGGGCCAATACCTTGGTTTGTATGGCACAGAATTTGGCCTCGCGTTGATGGTGTTGGCAAACGTGATAGTCTTCACCGGTCTTATCTGGTGGAACGCTAAGTCTCTGAACCAGGCGGATAGTGAGCGTCAGCATAGAGGGGCGATCGAACGCGAGAAAGTCAGGCTTGAGAGGTTTTTGGTCGAACGTCAACAGATCGAACAAATGAAAGATGGACTGCTCGACATCATTTCGCATGAACTGCGTACACCCATTTCGGCAGTCCAGGAAGGTGTCAGCCAATTGGCCGATGGGATTTTGGGCCCAATGAACGCTGATCAGCAAAATGCTATCGCGATCACGAGCCAAAACGTTGAGCGCTTAAAAGGCCTCGTCGAAAAAGCGCTGCTGGCAACCCAGCTCCTCATGGGGAGGGTCAAGTATGTCTTCCAATCGGTCGATATAGCCGAGCTGCTCTCTAAGCTTCGAGAAACGTATGGTCCCCTAGCGGAACTTCGTGGGGTCCGCTTCGAAATTAATCAGGGCCGGTCGTCCTTAAGCTGTATTGGAGATGCTCGATGGCTTTATCAGGCGGTTGGGCAGCTCGTAGAAAACGCCATTCAAGTGAGCGCACCCGATGAAGTCGTTACCGTCTCTTGTCTGGAAGAATCCCAGGAACTCGTTATCGTGATCCAAGATACAGGACCTGGTATTCCAGAAAGTGTCCGTCCGCTACTCTTCGATCGATTTCTATCGGTAGGGGGGATCTACGAGCGAAAAACCGGAGGGCTCGGGCTGGGCCTGTTCATTGCTAAGAGGGTTATTCAGGACCACGACGGCATGATAATACCCGAAGACAGCCAAAACCGGGGAACCCGCATAATTGTCCGGATTCGGAGACATATGAGCGCACCGAATCACGGCTAGTTTCACAAAGCCACTCTCCATATGGAGAAGAGCGCGGTAGTTGTATCTAGAGAGGTTCCCTTGTCTGTGACATCTTAGCCACCCCAGTCTTTCCTCTCTTAAGGCCGCAACAGAGAGGTCAAAAGCCCCGGTGAGCTCCCCGAGCCGGGGCTTTTTCATGTCCTGGAAATCTCAAGAGATGCGTAATAGAGTTGTAATTTAATGTAATAGATATTACATTGTTTTTATGCGTTGGCTCGTTTTCTCCTACTCCCTCACTTCTAAATCTCATTCCAGCAGCCGCGTTGCTCTTTGGCGGCGCCTTAAACGACTCGGTGCACTTCCTCTTGCGTCCGGAGTTTATGTGCTTCCCGACAGAGAAGAGTGCGCCGAATCTTTCCAGTGGCTTTCCCAAGAGGTCCAACAGGCAAAGGGGAACGCCAGTTTCATGCGCGTCGATCGATTCGAAGGGTTTGGTGACAATGAAATCACCGCTTTGTTCCATGAAATTCGAAAGAAGGATTACGAAGCGATTCATGGCCTGATCAGCAAGCTGGAGAAGCTCGCTTCAAAAAAGGGTCCGGAGTCCCACCAGCTAAAAGCAGGCCTCGAAAAGCTAAAGAATGAATTCTCAGAGATTTCCCGGATCGACTTCTTTGATTCGCCATATGGGAAGAAAATTCAGAACCGTCTCAGTCAGCTCGAGGCAAAGCTTGTGGGACCCGAATCCAAAGGAGAAGGGCTCCCTTCCTTTAAGATTTCTGATTACAAGAATAAGAAATGGGTTACACGGCCTCGTCCGCATGTGGATCGGCTTGGTAGCGCCTGGCTTATTCGGCGATTTATCAATAAGAATGCAGTGATCTGCTATTCAAACACTCCGTTACCCAAAGAGATTCCTTTTGACACGAAAGGAGCTCTGTTCGGGCATTACGAAAATTTCTGTACATTCGAGACAATTCTGGCGGTTTTTGATTTAAAAGATCCAGCCCTTCGGCCCATTGCTGAGATTATCCATGAGATCGATTTGCGGGATGGGCGGTATTTCCGGCCGGAAGCCGAAGGTGTGGCCTCTATTCTGAAAGGCTGGATTCAAGCCGGTTTCTCCGATGAGGAGTTGGAAGCTCATGGGATTGCTCTCTTTGAAGGTTTGTACACGGCTTTTTCCCGCAAGCAATGACAAATAAGAAAGGTCTCTCTTATTCCCTGCGAGAACTTATCTTGTATGCCTTAAAGCTCGGGACAACGGGTTTTGGGGGTCCCGTGGCACTCGTCGGATACATGTTCCGTGATCTTGTTGAAAGGAAAAAATGGATCTCGGAAGCCGATTATAAAGAAGGGCTTGCCTTGGCGCAGCTGGCGCCCGGTCCTTTAGCTGCGCAACTGGCGATTTATCTCGGCTATGTCGATTACAAGATCCTTGGGGCAACCCTTGTAGGCATCGCCTTCGTTCTTCCGTCCTTTCTGATGGTTGTGGCGCTCGGCTGGCTTTACACGCTTTACGGAGGCTTAAGTTGGATGCAGGCCGTATTTTACGGCGTGGGGGCGTGTGTGATCGGGATCATCGCGGTGAGTGCCTACAAGCTGACTTTGAAGACGGTTGAAAAGAATAAGCTCCTTTGGTTCGTTTACCTTGTTCTTGCTGTTTTTACAGCGGTCACCGAATCGGAAAACATCTACCTGATCCTCGCCGGGGGTATTTTGGTGTGGTTCGTAGAAAACCCGCCGTTCAAATCGAAGCCGGCTCTCAGGGCATTTTTGGCGGTTCCAATTTCTGTAGCGTCTCAAGGGTACGCTTCTCGCTCGCATCTTCTTCTGGATCTCTTTGTGTTCTTTGCGAAAGCCGGAACGTTTGTTTTTGGCAGCGGGCTTGCGATTGTGCCGTTCCTCTACGGTGGAGTGGTGAAGGAGCACCAGTGGCTGAATAACCATCAGTTTCTGGACGCCGTCGCTGTTGCGATGATAACGCCAGGGCCCATTGTTATCACCGTCGGATTCATTGGATATCTTGTCGCGGGATTTCCCGGGGCATGTGTCGCAGCTCTGGGGACCTTTTTGCCCTGTTATTTGTTCACGATCATCCCCGCGCCGTATTTTAAGAAATACGGGAAGAAGCCAGCTATTTTATCCTTTGTGAACGGTATTACGGCAGCCGCTGTGGGGGCCATCACGGGGGCTGTGTTCGTGCTTGGCCGGAAGTCGATTGTCGACGTTCCGACCGCGTTGATGGCAATCGTTACGGTGGCTATTTTATGGAAAACAAAGAAAGTGCCTGAACCTGTGCTCATTCTTGTTGCTGCTCTTATAGGGTTTGCGGTCAAATTGGGAGGTCTCTGATGAAGAAGGTTTTATTTTTACTCGTGTTTGCCATGTTTTTGGGTACGCAGGCAGTCCATGCGGAAACAACCGTAAAGGGCGCTGGAGCAGGCGAGAATCCCGTTTATAAGAAGATCGAAGAGTTGACCGGAATGAAAGGGAAGCTGAACGAGAAGGAAGGTGTTTTTAAGGTGAGCTTCCCGCGTTCCGATATCGAGGCAACCGCCGCTGGCGCGAAATTGACACCGCCCATGGGTCTCACCGCTTGGGCGGCTTTTAAGGTCATGGGTGACCATACCATGGTGATGGGTGACATGGTCATGACAGAAGACCAGGTGAACCCCGTCATGAGTGTTGCCTTGGAGAACGGTCTTGAGGTGACGGCCCTCCACAATCCCTTCTTTTGGGACTCGCCGAAGATTATGTTCATGCACATTGGTGGGACCGGAACTCCTGAAACGCTGGCTGCCGCTGTCGGCAAGGTCTT
>OBEQ012269243.1_pt1 | contig 10287 bp, 6 predicted proteins | sample 1670901 | NCBI WGS metagenome assembly OBEQ01 (sample SAMEA104232315, study PRJEB22302) | groundwater metagenome | biome: forest; feature: aquifer; material: groundwater | place: USA | collected 2011-08-07 | depth 5.4 m | reverse complement strand
TTTGATACTTCCTTGAGTTCAATCAGTGCCACTGCTATGAGCTTACCTTTTTTAGTTTATGTAGTTATAAAAAACAGTCCTTACCACCCAAAGGACAAGGAACTGCTCTATCTCTCTAGCCTTAGTGTACGCCCGACAATTCGCTTAAGCCAACATAAAAAAGTTGTAAAAATAGTACAGGGGTAGATTTGCTACAATAAATCGGCACGGAAGGGTCGCATAGTTGGTCTAGTGCGCTGCCTTGGAAAGGCAGTATAGGGGCAACTCTATCGCGGGTTCGAATCCCGCCCCTTCCGCCAGATAGAAGTTTGGAACTTTTTAAGGAGTTCAAAAACATCAAAGAGGTAACAAGGTCCCGTTAGAGGCCTTGTCTTTGTCTCAAGGGCTTGTTTTAGGACAACCCCCTCTTGGGACTGGAACTGCCCAAATACTCCTTAAAGCCCCGAAACTCTGGAACTTATAGAGATTCCGATAATACTAACTGGGATTGTATTGTCCGCATTTTGTGTACGGTTTCATCGTACTCACGAGTAGGCAATGATTCAGCAATAATTCCAGCGCCCGCGCTCATAGAAACACCACTGGAATCTTCAAAAGCTGAGCGAAGAGCAATGGCAAAGTCAGAGGCCCCTTTTGAATCAACCCAACCCACGCAACCGGCGTATGGGCCACGTGGTGTTTTCTCAAGTTCGGCGATCCTTTTAACAGCCGTAGCCTTGTCAACGCCAGAGACTGTTACACCCGGGAAAAGCGCTCTGAGGCCATCCCATAGAGTTAAACCCGATTTAAGTTGGCCATGCACTCTGGAAGACAAGTGCTGGACCGTACGAAACTGCAGGACTTGCATTAGTCCTTTAATACATACGCTGTCCGGCTCGCAAACGCTCTGGAGTTCTTCTTGTTGAACAAGCAAAACTGATAGTATATGTTCCTTAATTTCTTTGGGATCGGTTTGGAGTTCATAACGTAAAGCCACATCACGCTCAGGTGTTTCGCCGCGTGGTCGAGTTCCAGCTAACGGAGTTGTAAGGATTGCGCCCTCAGGGGTTGTTTGCATTAGAAGCTCAGGACTTGAACCTACGCCAGATAAGTCTTTTTGACTGAAGCAATATGTCCGAGCCGCTGAATTGGCTTTACGAATAGAATTGTAGGTCGAGAAGATGTCTATGCTGCCGGGCAAATGTACATATCTCGCCAAAATAGCTTTGGCCAAGTGCCCAGCGTGAATATCTTTTACCAATTCGGCAACATCGCGCTCATAGGCTTTTCGATCCCTTGTATCAGGAGTCGGCACGTTAGGCTCAGAGTGCGAGAATTGCTTTATATCATCAAGAGACCTTAGCATTTGGTCTGGGTTACCAAGCGTACGGATATCGGTTGTTTCTTTGGTGAAGATTAGCTCAGTCCTAGGGATAATAAATCGCATTGGGGGAGTGGATGCTTGTAGAGGATACGGCAAATAGTAACCGGCTGCATCAAAAGATATGTGACCAAAAGCTCGCCAGTTTTCTACCGGCATTTCATTTAGCAAGCGGCCAACTTGAGCAAATGGGTCAGATGCGGTCTCATGAGCAAGGGGTTCACCAGACCAGGTTGAGTCTATTTGATCCCCGGCAACAACAATCTCTCCGATTGGGTCAAGCGCCACAATGGTTTCATTATCGGAGCCGTAAACCCAAAAATATCTCTCTGGATCTTTGCCTACCAGTGACTCTAAGACATCTAATGGATCCATAGCGGGGAGCTTGGTGGATTCATACTTGGCCGTATCCAGTTTGCCATTTACTGCCTCAACTCTTTGCATAGTAGGTATATTATCCAATGTTTATCTTATTACGGCAACAAGATAATTAGCAATTTTAGCAAAAATTTGCTAAAATGTACAAATGAACAATTCATCTGACGCTATTAAGGGGTACCTTTCCGAATTAGGCCTAAGCTCCGACGAGATCAAAGTATATTTACTATTAGCCAATGAAGGCGCTTTAGCCGCTAAGGATATCTCGGGACAACTAGGCATTATCGTTAACAGTATTTATCGGTCGACCAACTCCCTGCTAGACAAAGGACTCATAAAAGAGCTGGATGTGACCCCTAAACAATTCCAAGCCATTACGCCGCATGTAGCTATAGAACAATTGGCAGCCAAGCGAATCCTTAAAATCAAGAACTCCAGCCAATCAGCTGTAAGAAAATTGGATATTAAGAAAAATCCTAATCGCCTAAACATGGAGTTACTGACGGGACGGAAAGAACTATTCGAAAGGTTTGTAGACCTAGCGAAAGAAGCCGAGCATGAAATCTTAGTTATAAGCATTGGCGAACCCGTACCGGAGTCTATCTGGTCAGTTACAGAAAATGCTCTTACTAGAGATGTAAGCCCGAAGTTTATTTTTCATAAAAACGACAAAGAAAATAATATGCTAATCAAACGTTGGCGAGCTATGGGCGTGCCGGTCAGGCACCTACCCGGCGAAGGATACCATCTAAATATTTTCGATAATTCGTCAGCTATCCTGTCTGCAAGTAACCCAAAACAGAGCAAAGAGCGAAGCGGTGTGGTGATATATAACGAAGCTATAATCGAAGCTCTGCGGACTTACTTTTTCCAGCAGTGGGCGTTGGCTAAGTCGGTTTAGATTAAGCCTTTACTCTAGATTTGGGCGGTTAGTTCTTTATCTTTGAGGTAAATTGTCCGATCTAGGCAAGATATTAAAGCCCGTTTTTCGTCTCTGGTGCCTTCCGTCAGAACATATTTAGCGAAGTTATGCAGGTTAATCTCTTGCTGATCTGGATTGTAGCCATAACCTAGCACTGCAGAGGATAAGCGCCTGAATTTATCAAGCTCAAACCTCAAGGCTTCTTTGCTTTCGATCTCTTGAAGTGTCACTTTGCCTAACAAACTTACGAAAGCCTCGGCTAGTTTTTCCTCTCGTATATAGGGTTCTCTGCAATAAAAATCTTTGAATTGGGTGCAGTGATAATATACGTACCTTTTAGAACTGCCATCTTTGCGCTTTTTAATCTTTTCTTGAGCCGTGACGCCGGATCCACAGCGGCCGCATTTAAGTAGCTTAGTGAAATCAAATTGTTTAGTGCCCGGCCTACTCTTTGGCGCCACTACCATCTGTTTTTGAACCGCATCGAATAATTCTCTAGAGATAATCGGCGTGTACGAGCCCTTGTACCACTTGCCGCTGCCCCTCGGGAACTCGAAGACCCCGCAGTAATAGGGGTTATTAAGCATGCGGTAGATACCACTTAAGGTTAGGTCCTTGCCACTTTTAGTTTTAAAGCCGATTTCCTTCAGCCAATCGTAGATATCCCGGCCGCTGGATCCGCAGGCGACCTTTTCAAAGGCCTGTTTGATCATCGGTGCTCTGGTTTTATCTACAAACACCTTCTTTTGGCCTTTGCCCGAATAATGATCATTAAGATAGCCCAAGGGAGTCATATTAGGCCGAAAACCTAGCTCACACTTGGTTTTCATGCCCCGCTTAACATTGATGCCTCTGTTGTCGTTCTCCAGCTTGGCTTGGGAACAAAGAATCATCAGTAGAAACTTGTCGTTGGGTGAATTGGTGAATATCTGGCCATGGGTTCTGATCTCTATAAGCTGACCGCTATCCATTAGATCTACAACGGTTCCCAAGTCCCCGGCATTTCTTGACAGTCGATCCGGTGCCCAGCTTAATATACCGGTGAACAAACCTCTCCGAACGTCTGCAATTAGTTGCTCAAAAACCGGTCTCTGGCCTGATTGTTTGGCAGAATGGCTCTCTCTTCTGATCTCTGTAACTCGCAGCCCCTGTGCTTCGCCTTGTATTGCCATTTCTTTTATCTGCGAGTCAATTGAAAGAGCTTGCCTTTCATCATCTTCACTCGATTTTCTAGCATAAAGACAGTACTCGACCAGCGCAGTTTTGACATTAACGGCCTCGACCGGCCTGCCGTCCTTCTCGTCCGGCAGCCGATAGGGGGAGGTGTTGGTAAATTGTGTTTCTTGTTGATTCATCGAGTACAAGGGTACCGGTAAGGGGTAGGAAGTCTAGCCTTTAATGGTAGTCATATCCAGCAGGTTGATTTTTGGCACTCGCTATTGACGAGTGCCAACTTTCGGGAGTATACTTACTCCGCAATTAAAGGGAGGGATTCTCTGATGCAGGCAAATAAAAATAGTTCAGCGAAACGGCCTAGCAAGGCCCAGCTAAGCGCAGCAGGTAAAGCGCTTCGTAACCCCCATACTCGTGAGGTGAATGAATCGAAAGCTGCCAAGATTCTGGCAGCAGGCCGCAAGAAAAGTCGCTAGCAATGGAGGTTGCAGCTACTGTGGCGACTCGGACCGTGCCGGACATTTCTGATTACAAAGACGCGCTAGATGTGCTTTATGGCGAAATCGTGGAAATATATAGTAATCGAGAAATCTGGCAGTTCTTAAACGACCAGTTACCGAAGCGAAGCGGAGCCTTTTTAAATCAAACCTTGACTCGGTGGTACTTAGACACTCAATCGGCTGCGATTAGACGAATCGCAAGCAAGAAGAAACAGGATAAGAGGTCGTTCTATACACTTCTTCAAAAAATTCTTGCGGATGGAGCGTACTTTAGCAAACACTCCAATGGGGTCCCGGTTAGCCACCAATTGATAGAGGATGATTTGGAGAAGCTTGGTACAACAAGCCATGTAATTATTAGGTGGGTTGATGAGAAGGTTGCTCACATCGGACGAAAAACGTCGGCCAACCCGACCTTCAACGATCTTGACGCTGCGATCGATAACCTCGGAGAACTACTGACCAAGTACTTTCAGTTGATAACTGGCAATGGGTTAGTGATGCCGCCGGTCATTGCTGAAGATTGGACTGCCCCCTTCACTCAAAAGTGGTTCTAATAAGGCTTCACCCGATACCTCCCCAGTCAACTTTATAGAACTTGTCGACTACTGCTTCTAGGAGTAAATCATTAGAAAAACAGGGGTAAATATGGTATCGTAAGAGCAAAATTGGAGTTTGAATGCCCTCGAATTTGGATCTGACCTTTATAACTAATCAAAAAAATGAAACTCTGACCGACCGATTTAGAGTTCTTATCAAGAGTACCCGTTTTTTTGATGTGCTTGTCGGCTACTTTTTTTCCAGTGGTTTTTATCAGCTATATAAAAGTCTCGAAGATACCGAGAAAGTACGAATTTTAATCGGCCTAAAAACGGATCGAACTGCTTATGAGCTTATAAAGCAAGGCTTAGAACAAGGCTCACTAAATTTTTCCCACGCCGAAGCTAAGGAACTATTCTCCGACCTGACAGCCGAAGAGTTAGAAGAATCGGAAGATAAGCCCGAAGTCGAGGAAGGCGTTCTAAAATTCATCGAGTGGATTAGAAGTGGAAAATTACAAATCCGCGCTTATCCAACTGAAAACCTACACGCCAAGCTCTACGTTATGACTTTCGCTGAAGGCGACCGTGATGTTGGGCGAGTTATCACCGGCTCAAGCAATTTCTCGGAGTCAGGGTTAAAAGATAATCTTGAATTTAATGTCGAGCTTAAAACCGCCTCTGACTATCGTTTCGCTTTAGGCAAGTTTAACGAGCTATGGGCTGACGCTGTTGACGTGTCTGACAAGTACGTGGAGACGGTAGGGACGCGTACTTGGCTGAATGATGATATTTCACCTTACCAACTGTACCTTAAATTTTTATACGAGTACTTTAAGGACAAAATCAATCTCGACCAAGACGAACTATACCAACGATACTTACCGGAAAGCTTCCTTGATCTCGAATACCAGGCTGAAGCAGTTAAGGATGCGGTTACTAAACTCGAAGCTTATGGCGGCGTATTCATTTCAGACGTAGTTGGTCTTGGTAAAACCTATATCTCCGCTATGCTAGCTCAACAGCTTAGTGGCCGCCACCTAGTTATAGCGCCGCCGTTACTTTTAGAAGAAAGTAATCCAGGTTCATGGAAGAATGTTTTTTATGATTTTAAAGTTGCTGCTAAATTCGAATCACGTGGCAAACTTGATAAATTGCTTGACCAAGACCTAAGCGGCATCAAGAACGTATTTATTGACGAAGCCCATTGGTTTCGTTCCGAATCAACCGCCACATACGAAAAATTGGCACAAATCTGTCGGGGGAAGCGAGTCATCCTAGTAACCGCTACTCCGCTGAATAACAGCCCAAAGGATATCCTAAGTCAAATCAAGCTATTCCAGATGGCTCGCAATAGCACAATACCGAACCTAAAAGACTTGGAGAAGTTCTTTAACAGTTTGGCACGACGGCTCAAAGACCTTGACCGCCAACGCGATCACGATGAGTATATGAAACTTGTCCGGGGAAACGCCCAAGAAATAAGGGACAAAGTTCTTAAGTATCTTATGGTCAGACGTACCCGAACCGAGATTGAGACTTACTTTGGGGAAGATTTAAAGCAACAAAAACTACGCTTCCCGACCGTCAAGAACCCCGAGCCAGTTTTTTATGAACTAAGTGACGAAGAAGACCGCATTTTTTCCAAAACTATCGAGCTTATAACTAAGTTCAAGTATGCCCGTTATATGCCAATGCTTTATTACAAGGGAGAAATTACTCAACCAGAAAAACTTGCCCAGCAAAACCTCGGTAAATTTATGAAGATATTGTTGATAAAGCGGCTAGAAAGCAGTTTTTATGCTTTCAGGCATTCGCTTGATAGATTCATGGCATCTTACCAGCAATTTATTAGCGAGTTTGATAAAGGCAATGTTTACGTTAGCAAAAAGTACACAAGCAAAATCTTCGAGCTGCTGGAAGATGACAATGATGCCGCAATCCAGCGACTAATTGATGAAGATAAAGCGGATAAATATGCATCAAAAGACTTCCAGCCGGAGTTAAGAGACCACTTAGCTAAGGACCTCCAGACACTAAACGAAATTAAACAAATGTGGGAAGTGGTGCACCGTGACCCAAAACTTCTTAAATTTATAGACATCCTATCCAACAACCAGCTGCTGAAAACCAGCAAATTAATCGTCTTTACTGAATCAAAAGAAACGGCCGAATATCTTTACTATAATCTCGATCGTAAATTCACTGGCCAAGTGTTAATGTTTACGGGCTCGTCCGGTGCGCCAACACGTGACGAGGTTATTGATAACTTTGATGCCAAAGTACGCAACCCAAAGGATGATTACCGGATTCTGATTACAACCGAGGTACTTGCTGAAGGCGTGAATCTTCATCGCTCCAACGTAGTTATTAATTATGATATTCCGTGGAACCCGACTCGTCTGATTCAGAGGGTTGGCCGTATTAACCGTGTCGACACTAAATTTGATGAGATACATGCCTATAACTTCTTTCCTACGAAACAATCAAACGACCAAATTAAACTCAAAGAGGCAGCCGAAGCTAAAATACAAGCGTTCATACATATGCTTGGCTCTGACGCTAAGCTCCTAACAGAAGGTGAAGAGATTGAATCATTCACCCTATTTAGCAGGCTCTCTTCCAGCAAGACCATAACTGGCGAAGACGATCAGGAAGATAGCGAACTTAAGTATCTGCAAGTCATCCGCCAAATCCGCGACGATGAGCCACAAGTGTACGAACAAATTAAGCGCTTACCGAAGAAGGCCAGAACTTCAAGAACTCATGACAGTTCGGAAGAAGCCCTAATAACTTACTTCCGTAAGGGCAAGTTACATAAATTTTTCCGGGCTTCGGGTGGTGAAAATGGAGAGTTGGACTTCTTCTCCGCGGCTAAGATTTTAGAAGCTCTACCCACCGCCAAAAGACAAGCTATAGGTGGGAGTTTCTACAAACTATTAGAAGACAATAAAAAAGAATTTGCCTTTGCTACAATCGAAGAAATGCCGGAGGTAAAAGCTAAGGGTGGCCGCGATAGTGCCACTATGATTTTACGGATACTCCGATCAAACGAGATAAAGCATTTTCCAAAATTTACCGATGAAGATGAAATGTATATCAAGAGAGTTATCCAAATTCTAGAAGTTGGGGGGCTACCAGCAACTACAACTAAGAGACTGGTGCGAGAACTTAAAGAAGAAACGAATCCATTACGAATCTTGGGTAAGCTCAGGCTTAATATTCCAGAAAAATTTTTTGAACCACAGAACGTCAGTGCCGCGCAGACTTCCGGTCCTCGCGAAGTAATTTTATCTGAATATCTGGCACCGAAGAGTAATGGATAACGAACAAGCTGCCAGGCTGGTTGATCAAACACTGGGAGAGACCTTTGACCGCGAGCGATTTTCAAACTTTGTCAGAAATCTTTTTAATTCCCTAGAGCTTAAGCCGTTCGACTATCGAGGTAACCTTATTCCCGATGCTTATTCGCCCTATATTGGCAGGTACGAGCGTATTGGCAAATACATAGACCCTGAAGATAACGAAATCGATGTATTGGTTGTTTACCTCAAGCGAACAACTTCGCTCGATAAAGCCAGGACGATGCAAAGAAACTTTATTGCGCGCTACCTTAACGGTTCGCGTGGCGGACAGTTCAAGGATGCGGCATTGGTGGCATTTGTATCACCGGACGAACAAGACTGGCGTTTATCATTAGTCAAAATGGAGTACAAGGACCTTGGTAAAACCAAGGAGCTTACGCCAGCCCGGCGTTACTCCTTTTTAGTTGGTGCCCACGAAAGCAGCCATACCGCTCGTAAGCAACTGTTGCCGCACATCATCCAATCTGATCCATTATCTTTAGGTGATTTAGTCAGTGCATTCAGTGTTGAGAAAGTTACCAAAGAGTTCTTCGAACTTTATCGAGGCCTATTCGTACAATTAAATGATTCGCTAGAAAAAATTATCCAGAAAAATCCTACTATCCACCAAGATTTCAAAACCAAGCATATTAAGACAGCCGACTTTGCCAAGAAGCTGCTTGGGCAAATAGTATTTATCTACTTCTTGCAGAAGAAAGGCTGGTTTGGCGTCCCGGAGGATAAAAGTTGGGGTGATGGCGATAGGCACTTTCTACGGCGCTTATTCAATAATCACCACGTGGACTATGAGAATTACTTTAATGATATTTTGGAGCCACTATTTTATGAGGCACTAGCCAAAGAAAGAGATGATGATTACTACAGCCGCTTCAAATGCCGAATTCCGTTTCTAAACGGCGGGTTATTTGACCCAATTGGTGGTTACGATTGGGTGAACACGCGAATAGAGATCCCTGATAAGGTCTTTTCTAATTCAATACGGACGAAGAACGGCGATATCGGCACCGGCATTTTGGATATTTTTAACCGCTATAACTTTACCGTTAAAGAAGATGAACCATTAGAAAAAGAGGTTGCCGTTGACCCGGAAATGCTGGGTAAAATCTTCGAAAATCTTATTGAAGAAAACCTCCGCAAAGGCCAAGGAGCATACTACACACCACGAGAAATTGTGCATTATATGTGCCAGAAGAGCTTACAGAATTACCTGCTAACTGAGCTTGAGGATAAGGTTCCCGCTGAAGACATAGAAAAGTTAATCGAGGTCGGTGAGCTTGCTGTCGAACACGACGCGCGGGTAATTAGTACTGGAACCGAAACTGCGACATACTCATTCAAGCTTCCAGAAAGTGTCCGCAATAATGCGAAGTTGATAGATGAAAAGTTAGAGGATATTCGTATCCTAGATCCTGCCGTTGGCTCAGGCGCTTTCCCAGTAGGCATGATGACGGAAATTATAAGGGTTAGAAATGCCCTTACGCCCTATCTTAATGACTCAAACCGGACTGCTTACGACTTCAAGCGTCATGCCATTCAGAGCTGCCTATATGGTGTTGACGTTGATGCTGGAGCAATAGAAATATGTAGACTCCGGCTTTGGCTCTCATTAGTTGTTGATGAGTCCGAAAGAAAAACAATCCAACCGCTGCCAAATCTTGACTACAAGATAGTCTGCGGTAATTCATTGCTTGGCGTAGATAAGCAAGATATGTTTGTGGATTATAACCTCAAACAACTGGAGAAAATTAAGCCCCAATTTTTTAATGAAACCAACGCTAGAAAGAAAAAAGAACTTCAAGCGCAGATTGATTTGCTGATTAATGAAATCACCGATGGGCACAAAATCTTTGATTACGAGATCTACTTCTCAGAAGTACTTCACAGTAAGGGCGGTTTTGATGTAGTTATTGCCAATCCACCATATGTACGAGCCGATAGCCCTGACTTTAAAGCACAACGTCAAGAAATTATGAACAGCAAGCGATATGAAACGCTTTATGAAAAGTGGGATCTGTTTATGCCGTTTATAGAACGAGGGCTCAAACTCTTG
>OBEQ011271844.1_pt1 | contig 10287 bp, 8 predicted proteins | sample 1670901 | NCBI WGS metagenome assembly OBEQ01 (sample SAMEA104232315, study PRJEB22302) | groundwater metagenome | biome: forest; feature: aquifer; material: groundwater | place: USA | collected 2011-08-07 | depth 5.4 m | reverse complement strand
TAGGCATGAATGGCACTTACTTAAGAAAAAATGGCTGAAAATGAACAACACTTTGTCAATCGTCATTCCCGCGAAGGCGGGGATCCAGCTATTACACCAGCCTTTCTGGATTCCCGCCTTCGCGGGAATGACGGAGTTGAGCTTAAGTAAGTGCCATTCCGTTTTTATTATAGATCAATGGCTTAATAAGCTGTAGCAAACGGCGTAACAGCGGCTACTTTTCCGGATAAGAGGAGTTGCCCCGCACAGGTTACTGGGTTTTTATCCTGACTTGGTGTTGAATTCGCTCGATCACAATGGGTAGATCATCTTTGGGTTTCGGCAAGGGTATGGCCTGCAACTGAGGGACATAATCGATCGCGGTTTTAAAACGATATTGCTGCAACAACACATGCATAAATGCCATTGTTTGCATTTTAGCGAAGTGCATGCCAATGCATTTATGAACACCGCCACCGAAGGGGACATAACTGAAGGCATGTCGTTTATGTTCAGCTCGTTCTGGGGAAAATCGCTCGGGGTCAAACTCTTCGGGATTGCTCCACCATTCTTCCATATGATGATTAAAGACCGGACAGAAATTAATGTAAGTGTTTTTAGGTACTGTATAGCCGGCTAAAGTGCACTCTTTCAGTGTTGCGCGCGCCAAAATGGGCGCCGAAGGATAAAGGCGCAATGTCTCCATAAACACTAACTGCAGGTCAGGCAATTTATCCAGATCATTAAACTCGAGGACCTCTTTGCCAAAGCTGCGCGACTCATCGCGCAATCGCTCCTGCCATTCGCTATTTGTACTCAATAAAAGCACCATGTGAGCCAGGGCACTGCTCGTCGTATCGTGCGCTGCAAACATTAAAAAATTAATTGCCGCAACGATTTCGTCGTCCGCTAAATAATTGCCATCGTCGTCTTTTTCTATACACAATTGACTAAACATATCGCTCTTGGGATTTTTGCGACGCTCATCAATCATGGTATACATAAAATGGTCTAGCAAGCGTTTGCCGTTCATGGCACGGTGGTATTTAAAACCAGGCATATCCACTAAAAATATACTCAACATACCTTCCGTAACATTTACAAACGCTTCGTTGATCAGATTGGTTTTGTCCCCTAACTCATCAAATCCCAGGAATATTTTGGCTGCAACATCGAGTAATATGTTTTTAATGCGCGGATAAAACAATATATCTTTTTCTGTTTTCCAACTGGCGAGATGTGTCGTAAACACTGTGTTCATTATCTTGAGGTGTTCTTGCAATATGGTGTTTTTGAAGGCCGCTTGAGCGAATCGACGGTGATGCCGATGCTCTTCAAAATCGTGTAGCAGTAATCCACCCGGATAAAATAATCCTAACGAATCGCGATAGCCTTGTTTATTGGAGTAAATACGCTCGCGATTTAAAAATAGCTCTTCCGCAAGTTCAGGTCCGAGTGCCAACAGTGCGTCATGGCCAACCAGACCCATGCGCGACAGCGGGCCGTAAGTTTTGTATTGTTTATGTAAGAACTGATCGAAGTTTTGAACTAAGTCAAAAAAGTTACCAATCAGCGGAAAACCTTTAACCCCTGGTACGTGACGAACACCAGCAAATCCGCGATCGGAATCAGAAGCACCATCTCTTAACATAATTCAACTCACATCGACTACTTAGGTTTCTGTTATGAAAAAAACAATTATGTTTGAATGGCACTTAATTAAGCCAAAAAGCATAGAGTTTCCTATCCTTCGTCATTCCCGCGTAGGCGGGAATCCAGGTTAACTTGCAAGAATTCTGGATTCCCGCCTACGCGGGAATGACGGTTCTTTTCAGAAAATTTGCGCTATTTTCTCTTAATTAAGTGCCATTCAATTATGTTTATCAATTAAAAAGTACACTGCAAAAGCACAATAAATAATTCAGCGTGCTTGACCGTGGATGATCTCTTGATCCAACAATTTACCCTGTATTACCACACGCGATCTACCATCGGTTTTTGCTTGGTAGAGCGCTTTATCTGCTTCCTCAACCAGTTCGTTAATGGAAGCAACTTTGCTATTGCCTGTTTGTGCCGCTCCAATCGAGCATGATAGATTGGAGTCGGGTCGAACACTGCGTATTTTTAGTAACAAACGCTCGCCCACTAGCTTAGCCTCGTCAATATTACAGTTCGGCAATAACACCACAAACTCATCACCGCCCCAGCGCGCAGCAATGTCACTCTCTTTGAGATTGGACATAAATACTTTGCTGACCGCTTTGATAACATTGTCACCCTCGGCGTGCCCATAAATATCATTGATCTCTTTAAAATAGTCGAGATCAACCACCAAAAGAGATAAGGGTAATTTGGTGGCGAATGCTTCGCGTAAAATACTGGTTGCAACTTCCATCAAGCCACGGCGGTTGTAAAGATTGCTGAGAGAATCATAAATGGCAAAGCGCTGCAGTATCTTCGCTTGCTGTTTCAAGTCATTTATCATTTCGCTTTTCTTCAGCACACTGGTCATACGTGGCAGCAGTTCCTGTTTGACAAATTCTTTTTGAATAAAATCATCGGCACCCATATTAAAACATTCGGTCTGCCGCGCAGGATCATAATATTCTGATAAGACAATAATAGGGATACGCTGCTTTTGCAGATTGATGTGATTTCTCACCCGCCGAATTAAATGCTGACCGGTAAATTGCCCGCCGGCAATAAGCGTAGTAATGATGAGATCGAAATGGGTGCGATCAAGTGCTTCTAGTGCTTTTTCAACTGTAGGATAATGAAAAACACGCAAGCGTACATCGCGCAAAATAGTTAACACCGTTTCTGCTTTGGCATCTTCCGGTTCTATATAGAGTACTTTGCCTTCGTGTACTTTGTTTTGAAATTCGTAAATACGTTTAAAACACTCAACAATCAAATTAATATCAGGTTTATTAAAAATTTCTGTAATGCCTAATTCAAATGCCTGACGCGCAATACCAACTTGTTCGACCTTGGTAATAAGGTAAATGGGAATAGCATCGAAACCTTCAGTAGCACGAATAAGTTTGATGACCTTACCTAATGACTCGTCATAAAGATAATGCGCGATGACGACTGCATCGATCGGTTCATCGAAAATAATTGCTAACAATTCTTGCGGCGTGCTGGCTTCAAGCCAATCGCAAGCTTGCTCGCTCATCAGCCGGTAAACAGTCGAGCGAAATTCATTGTCTGGATCAACCAGTAATATTTTCATTGAACCTGGTACATCTACATGTGTTTCATATCTAGACAGTATAGTCAGAGATGCCTTGAAATGAATTTCTCCGCCCCTAGGGTAAATATAACGATTTCGAATGAACAAGACAGAGCATACTAACTTTCTACCTACGATATTCAGCTGAAACAGCGGGCAACCGCTATTGACTCTAAGGTGCTGCGATTTATATTGGTCATCCACTTTTGAACCTGAGCAGCTATTGAAAACGGCATTAAAAAGGAAACGATCATGGCAATTTTCGAACTCATCAGAACTGCAGAAACCAATCACCGCCAATTGAATTTAAAAAATCCTGCCACCCTCGACAGCTTGGGCAGCTTAAATTGCGCAAATAAAGAAGATATCCAATTCGCCGTGGCCGCAGCTCGAAAAGCACAACCCCAATGGGCCGCGCTGAGTGTAAGAGAACGCGCGCAATACCTGTATCGATTGCGCGATCAAATAATGGACAATCAAGAAGAGCTTATTCAGACCGTGATCGCAGAAACTGGGAAGTGTTACAGCGATGCACTGACAATGGAAGTTTATGCCACCTGCGATGCAATCTCCTACTTCGCGAAACGCGCGCATAAATTCCTAAAAACCCAAACCAAACCTTTGCATGGTGTGTTTCGCCTCCTGAAAAAACTGACGATTGTTTACAAACCGCTTGGTGTGGTCGGCATTATTTCGCCGTGGAACGGCCCTTTTGTTCTCTCGACCAATCCCGCGATTCAGGCACTTTTAGCTGGCAATGCGGTGATCGTTAAAGGCTCGGAAGTCACCCCCAAGTCGGCAAAGATTTTAGAAAAATTTTGTCGTCAGGCAGGCTTTCCCGAGGGTGTGTTGCAAGTGCTGGAAGGTGATGGACAGACTGGCGCAGATCTTATTGCCAGTGGTGTGGATAAAATTTCTTTTACTGGCAGCGTTGCCACCGGTCGCAAAGTTGCGATGGCCTGCGGTCAGTTATTAATTCCTGTCTCCCTGGAATTGGGCGGTAAGGACGCGATGATTGTCTGTGCTGATGCAGATATCGATCGCGCAGTGGCAGGTGCATTAATCGGTTCGTGTATGAACACGGGACATTATTGTTGTGGTACTGAACGCATTTACGTGGTGGAGTCCGTTTACGATGAATTTCTGCAAAAGGTTGTCGCGCAAGCCAAACAACTTAGGCAGGGGCAGGAACACGGCGAGAGTGAAGATGTTGGCGCTGTCTTTTGGGACAAGCAAATGACCATCATTGAAAATCATGTGAATGAAGCTAAATACGATGGCGCGACCATTCATGTCGGCGGCGAGCGCGACGCAACAAAAGCGGGCCTCTATTACAAACCAACGGTAATGACAGAAGTTACGCACGCCATGACGATCATGCAGGAAGAAACCTTCGGACCGATTGTCTGCATCATGAAAGTTCGCAATGAAGAAGAAGCACTAAAGTTAGCAAACGATTCGCGTTTTGGACTCAATGGTAACGTCTGGTCGCAAGACAAAAACAGAGCCTTGGAGATAGCGACACGCATGGATACTGGGTCTGTCTGTATCAATGATATGGCCGTGACTTATGGTGTGCCCGCTGCGCCCTTTGGCGGAGTAAAAGAAAGTGGAGTCGGCCAAGTAAATGGTGGCGAACAAGGACTGCGTGGTTACTGCCATGCGTTACCTATCATTAGTGATCGGTTCGGTGGTGAGTTGCAAGGCGGCTATCCTTTTACGCCGGAAAAAATAGCGCAGATGAAAAAGTTTATGAACTTTTTGTGGAAGACCAAGATCGGCAAAATATTCCATTAAAAATCCCCGCAGTAAGCTGCGGGGATTTTTATTCCCTGCTATAGTCGCGCACCAAATCAACCTAAGGATTTTAACGAATGACAACGATATTTAAGACACCATTTGAATTGAAAGACAAAGTGGGTGAACACCTGGGTTACAGCGAATGGGTAGAAATAGACCAAGATCGCATTAATAAATTTGCCGATGCCACCGGTGATCATCAGTGGATACACGTAGATGAAGAAAAAGCTAAAGCAGGCCCTTATGGCAAATGCATCGCGCACGGTTACTTAACACTGGCGATGGTAAATCTATTTTTGCCGCAGATTATAGATGTGCAGGGAATCCGCATGGGCGTGAACTACGGCATGGATAAAACACGTTTCCCCGCTGTGGTACCTGTTGGCTCAAAGGTTCGCGGTGGCGGTGAGTTGATTGCCGTTGAAGAAGTTAAAGGGGGTATTCAATCAACTGTTCGAGTGACTATAGACGTTGAGGGCGGCGAACGTCCGGCCTGTGTGGTTGATACAATTAGCCGTTATTTTCCTGCTTAACCTAGGTTAGTCGTTATTTTTCTGAAATGAAACTTCAACAAAAAATACGCCAGCTTCGGTACTAAAAGGCACGCATATTTTCGGTCCATCCGTTGGATGAATGATTTGATGGTTAGGACCAGCCACGACAATGGGTTTTGACATACCAATATCGTAGCCGAGTGGAACCAAGAGTTTCTTGGCACCACCAGTTACCATATTGGTTATCTCACCCACCAGATCAGTGATGGTCTCATCAATCTCTGTGAAATCATCCCGCAACATGCGTTTCGCTACCTCAAGGATCACCGCTTTTGGGAAAGAGATTGCCATGGAACCCCTGATTTGCACGCTGTTCATGACGACGATTCCAGACACATCGCCATGGGAGATGTTGTCCATTTTAAGCGCGGGCTTTCCAGAATCGACGTCGAGCCTGGCCATTGTCGCCAGTACATTGGACATGGATTGTAGAAAAGGATAGATATAATCAACTTGCATGGTTCAAAAGATAGCCATATATGAGTTAAATCAACACTTATTTTAGGGTAGATCAGAACTGGAATGAATGCGACTTTTCGCCTTGTGCGCCTCGCGGAAACAGCCTTTTGTTGGCTCAATTAAACAGATTTACTGCATCACTTTTTTGTTCGTTAACATGAGACCAAAAATATCACTTTGCTATTTCAAGAGATCATTATTATTCTGTTATAGAAGAAATAATTTCGGTATAACATGATCGAAGTATTTTTTTGCCTTTTATGAGAGCCTATTGCAAGAGATCATCACAGGACCTAGTACAAACCATTGCATGCCAACACTTACAGAGCTATTAGACAACGCCTTAGATAAATATCACGCTGGGAATCTCGCTGAGGCCAGCGCTTTGTGTCGAGAGATACTGACTATCGATTCGATGCAACCAGATGCGAATCATCTGCTCGGGGTAATCGCAAGAACTCAACTAAACTTCACCTCAGCCTATGAATACTTAGCACGAGCGATTCAACTCAAGCCGCACGAATTGCAATTCCAATTAAATTTCGCTGCGGTATTGATTGATCTTGGCAAAGCGGCAGAGGCGAAGAGTCATCTCCAACAGATAGATAAACACTTCCCTACTTCCGACAAAATCGCTTTAATGCTGGCTCGCTTAGAACTTGAGTCCAGTAATCCCCACCAAGCACAAATTCATTTTGAACAGGCATTGATTCGCGATAACACCTGCATAGAAGCGTTAATACAACTTGGGTTAATCGCGAAGCATTTAGCTGAATTCAACAAAGCTATCACTTATTTGCGAGCTGCACTCTCGTTGCTAACGCCATCACAGCCACAAATTTCAGAACCACCAGAATATCCAGAACGTGCTGCAATACTTGGCGCCTTAGGCGACTGTTATAAATCGCTGGGACAGTATGTTTTTGCCATAGACACTTATGAAAATAGCCTGAAGAACGATCCTAACAACGTTAATCACATGTTGGCGCTGGCTAGCGCACTCTATAGTGATAATCAAATGGCAAAGGCATTGGGATACTTTCAGAATGCTCTTGCACTTGAAACAAAAAATCAAGATGCAGCGATAGGGATTATTCAATCGCTGCTGGCACTCAACCGCACCGAAGATGCGTACCAAGCAAGTGAAAATTTCATCGCTTTTCACCCCCACGGGCCCTTAGGGTATATCAATGCAACCGCAATTTTAGAGCTTATGAATCGGCTTGAAGAAGCAATGACATTGGGCGAGAAAGCGTTATTACTCTTTCCAATGGATCCAAAACTGACGATTAATCTAGCGATTTGTTATCGCCGTAAAAAACGTTATGCAGAGGCTGTTGAGCTACTAAAAACTCTCGATACAACCGATATAACTGAGATAGCCGATATAACTACAGAATCCACCGATACCAAAGCACGCCAGCTATTCGAATTGGGAAAACTCTACGACAAACTTAATCAGACAGATTGCGCTTATGAATATTTTTGTCGTGCTAATCAGATTGCCAGTCAGAATTGGGGTGACTATTTACCACAGCGGCAAAAGTATTTCGAAAAAATAGATCATCTAAGCGCTGCATTCACTGCCGATAATTATAGAAGTTGGTTGCCTTTCCATGACCAGTTAACTGCCAATGCAAGCCCGATCTTTCTGGTCGGTTTTCCGCGCTCAGGGACAACTTTACTTGATCAAATTCTTGATTCTCATCCTGCCATTCAAACGCTCGAAGAAAAACCTGTAATTAATGCCGTCGAAGATGAAATTGTCAAACTCGCGCTAGGATATCCTGGGGCAATTCCTTTTTTAACTCAGCAGCAGATAGAAACATTTCAAGCGCTCTACTTTAAGGTCGCCGCACAATACATAACATTAGATAACAAGCATCTTTTTATTGATAAGCTGCCGTTAAATCTTGCGGAAGCTGGATTGATCCTGCGAATTTTCCCGAAAGCAAAATTTATTCTGGCAGTACGCCATCCTTGCGACGTTTGTTTAAGCTGTTTTATGCAACATTTTTCCTACAATGCTTCAATGGCCCATTTTGTTACGCTCGAAGGTACGGTAAACGCTTATGATGCGCTAATGGGTTTATGGCAACAGTATGCAAGGGAACTTCCGCTCATATACCACACCGTTCGATATGAGGATTTATTAAAAGATTTCGACGCAGAGACCAAGCGTATCACGCAATTTTTAGGTGTAGAATGGCACGAGTCCTTATTGAACTTTGATGAACATGCACGGCAACGACTGATTCATACACCCAGTTATCAGCAAGTCAGTCAACCACTTTATCAAGACTCAGTATACCGCTGGAAAAAGTATGCTCAATATTTTGCGCCGTTTATGAAACAATTACAGCCTCATATTGACTACTTTTCATATACAAATAATTAAATTTTGCCACGCGAATAAATCTAGAAAATGAAAAAATTACTCATCATTTATCACTCTCAATCAGGGCATACCGAAAAGCTCGCCCAGGCGGTCTATGCTGGCGCACGAGAAGAACTTGAGACCGAAACTCGATTGCTGCGAGCTTTTGACGCTAAGCTAGATGACCTGTTAAATTGTGACGGCATTGTTTTCGGAACGCCGGAAAATTTCGGTTTTATGTCGGGGGCTTTAAAAGATTTTTTTGATCGAACCTACTATCCAGCCGTAGATCACCAACTTAATATTCCCTACGCTCTTTTCGTCAGCGCAGGTAATGATGGTAGAGGTGCAGTGAGACAAATCAATCGCATTCTCACTGGCTACCCGATGAAAAAAATTGCCGAACCAGTTATTGCGCGCGGTGAGCTAACTGAAGAGCATTTGCAGGCATGTCATGAACTTGGACTTACCCTGGCTGCCGGCTTGGCATATGGAATCTTTTAATTTGAAAACTCAGTTGAACTCACAAGTTGAACTCTCAAAAAGAACCAGCACATAATGATTACCGACTGGTTTAACCGTAATTTAATGATCCTCCTGATGGCGCAAAGCCTCGGCATGTGTGCAAACTTCGTTATTATTTTAACTGGCGGAATCATCGGTCAGCAATTATCAGACTCGTCAGCACTCGCAACACTCCCACCTACGTTAACTATTTTCGGTGCGGCGCTCACAGCAGCACCAGCGAGTTTATTGATGGGACGGCTCGGAAGAAAAATCGGTTTCTTATTTGGCAGTCTTTTTGGGATATGTGGCATGCTCCTTTCCTGCTACGGAATTTACACGCAACATTTTTGGGTGTTTTGTCTGGGCACATTATTGACTGGAATTAATATCGCCTTTATACAACAGTACCGCTACGCCGCCGCCGAAGCCGTTGCTCCCGCGCAAGCGAGCCACGCAATATCATTAATATTACTGAGCGGATTATTTGCCGCCATTATCGGCCCAGAACTCGCCGTTGATTTTAATAGCTACGCGGGATTACCAAATTATACCCTCGCATATTTAGTACTTGTTGGAATTGGTCTGATGACCTTTCTCATCCTGATTTTTTATCAAGAATCTCCCTCTCCCACGGACCATTCGAAAAATACGCGATCACTAACTTCGGCAGCTGGAAATCCAGGGGCCATCCAGTCTAGATTAATCATTCCCATTGCCACCGGTGCAATGGCATTTTCAGTCATGTCTTTAATTATGACAGCCACCCCGCTTAATATGCATACGGCAGATCACTTTTCTATGGGGCATACAAAACAGGTGATACAGGGCCATATACTCGCTATGTTTCTCCCATCACTCTTTAGTGGATTTTTGATTAAAAAATGGGGTGAACTCTGCCTAATTTCAATCGGCTGCTTTTTTTTCCTAGTTTGTATCGGCATTAATTTATGGGGAAACGGCTTGGTTCATTACACATCGGCATTGATTGCACTAGGTGTGGGTTGGAATTTCTGTTTTGTATCTGCCACAAGTCTGTTGAGCAAACAAGCTACTTCGCTGAGCCGCTTCCGCGACCAGGCCATCAATGATTTTTGTGTCTTCACTTGCCAAGCAACTGCAACCCTCGCTTGCGGCACCGTGTTGGCGAAATGGGACTGGCACGTAGTAAACCTGCTTGCGCTGCCAGCAGTCATCCTCATACTTGTTCTATTGGGCAAACAAGCTCTCTGCAAACCTCCAAGCTAATATAGCAATTCACTTTAATAGCGAAATTTTTTATTAGTAAAAGATTCCGGCCCAATTCGAATCCCTTTTTTCACGGCAATTCATGCTGACTGAGAACGCTTGGAGCGAAATTTCAACAATTCCCATCAAAG
>OBEQ010010750.1_pt1 | contig 10287 bp, 7 predicted proteins | sample 1670901 | NCBI WGS metagenome assembly OBEQ01 (sample SAMEA104232315, study PRJEB22302) | groundwater metagenome | biome: forest; feature: aquifer; material: groundwater | place: USA | collected 2011-08-07 | depth 5.4 m | reverse complement strand
CATCCGCACCTGCACCATGACTCCACAGAATTGGCAATAAACCTGCGATAATTACTGAGGCGGTCATGGCTTTGGGACGGACTCTCTTAACTGCCCCATGGTAGATTGCGTTGCGTAGATCAGTAACATTGTGTAATTGTCCTCTTTTCTTCCAGTCTTCGTAGGCAAGATCCAGATAGAGGAGCATGACGACACCTGTTTCTGCATCCAGGCCAGCTAAAGCGATTACCCCAATCCACACTGCTACACTCATGTTGTAACCGAATAGATAAAGCATCCAGAAAGCTCCCACTAACGAAAAGGGCACAGCCAAAAGTACGATCGCTGTTTTAATAGCGGAACGAGTATTGAGATAAATGATTAGTATGATGATAAGTAGCGTGAGGGGGATAACGATCATAAGTCGCTGCTTTGCCCGCATCATATATTCATACTGACCACTCCAGAAAATATTATAACCGCTAGAGATTTTGATGATGCCTTTAGCAATTGCCTCGTTGACAGCGCGTTGTGCCATTTGAACATATGTGCCTACATCGATATTTTTTACATCGACGTAAATCCAGGCATTCGGAATTGCTCCCTCACTTTTGATACCCATGGGAGCGCGGACAACATCGATACGAGCTAATTGACCCAATGGGATTTGTGCGCCGCTGGGTGTAGGCACGATGATTTCCCTCAACGCTTCTAAATTTTCCCTGAAATCACGATCATAACGGAGATTAATGGTGTAGCGCTCCAATCCTTCTACAGTAGTTGTAAGTGGCATGCCACCTAATGCAACTTCCAGCACATCCTGAACATCAGCAAGTTTCAATCCATAGCGCGCAATCTCGTCACGATTAATGTTAAATTCGATATAATTTCCACCCATGACCCGCTCCGCAAAGACACTGGCAGTGCCTGGAACTTGCCGAACAACAGCTTCTATTTCCGAAGCAATTCGTTCCAGATCGGCTAGATTAGAACCCGCCACTTTGATCCCCACGGGAGTTTTGATACCCGTTGCAAGCATATCAATACGGGTCTTAATTGGCGTCGTCCAAGCATTATTCAAACCTGGAAATTGAATTGCTGCGTTAAGAGCATCTACAAGTTCATCTGCTGTGCGTCGTCGGTGAGCGATGATATTTCCGGAATCATCTTTGATATCTGTTTTAGGCCATTCTTTTTCATCTTTAAGCATGATGGTTGTTTCCACCATATCAAAAGGAGCAGGATCGGTTGCTGTTTCAGCCCGACCGATCTTTCCGAAGACATGATGAACTTCAGGAAATGATTTGATGATTTTATCGGTCTGTTGAAGAATCTCTCTTGCCTTCGTAGGCGAAATGCCAGGGAAGGTTGTTGGCATGTAAAGCAGATCACCTTCATAAAGTGGTGGCATGAATTCAGAACCTAGATTTTGAAAAGGAAATATTTTTCCGACACCTGATGCGAATGTCTTTGCTTTTCCTTCCGGTAAACGGTCTGTCACCAGCCAATTCCAAGGGAAAAATACCCATGCAACAATGACGAGTGCTGCCAAAACAACCAACCATCTCAAACGAATGACAACATCAATCACTGGATGATAGAGCCAAATCAAGAAACGGTTGATAGGGTTTCTTTCTTCAGGAATTATTTTCCCACGAATAAAATAGCCCATTAAAATAGGAGCCAGGGTAATGGAAAGTAGCGCGGCTGCGCCCATGGAATAAGTTTTAGTGAATGCCAGAGGTTTAAAGAGTCGTCCCTCTTGTGCTTGCAAACTAAAGACTGGGATAAATGAGACGGTGATCACAAGAAGTGAGTAGAAAAGCGTGGGACCCACTTCAACTGAAGCATCCCGAATGATCTGCCAGTGTGGCTTTTTTCCACCATCATGTTCGATATGCTTGTGGGCATTCTCGATCATGATAATGACAGCGTCCACCATGGCACCAATCGCAATGGCGATACCTCCCAGGGACATAATGTTGGAGCTGATTCCCTGATTGTACATGATTACGAAAGAAATCAGCACGGCGATGGGTAGGATTAAAATTGCAACGAGAGCACTTCGGAAGTGCAGCAGGAAAAGGATGCATACGGCTGCCACAACAATACTTTCCTCGATCAGCTTTTCTTCTAATGTACGTACTGCACGGTCAATGAGGGCGCTCCGATCATAGACGACTTGATATGTCACATCAGGGGGAAGAGCTTTCATTGTTTGATCGAGCCGCTTTTTCACATCCATGATAACCTGACGTGCGTTTGCCCCATATCGAACGACGACAATTCCACCCACTGTTTCGCCCTCACCATTCAACTCAGCAATGCCGCGTCGCATATCGGGACCTAATTGAATGTTGGCTACTTTGCCCAATAAGATCGGCACTCCATTGACTCCAAGCCCAACAGAAATCTTTTTCAAGTCTTCGATGCTTTGAATGTATCCCCGAACACGCAGGATAAATTCCTTTTCGGCCATTTCGATGGAGCGACCGCCCACTTCTCCATTGCTGCGTTGAATGGCCATACCTACCTCCGATACAGAAAGGTTATAAGCCCGCAGTTTCGTTGGATCTACGGTCACTTGGTATTGCTTCACAAAACCACCGAGAGAGGCGACTTCTGAAACACCTTCTACGGAGGTAAGCTGGTATTTAAGATACCAGTCCTGTATGGAACGCAGTTCTGCCAGATTTCGTTCCTTGGAATTAATTGAGTACATGAACGCCCAACCGACTCCGGTGGCATCAGGACCAAGCGTAGGAGTCACATTTTTCGGAAGACTTGTGCTTAAACCGCTGAGATATTCTAGAACACGGCTTCGCGCCCAGTAAGGATTCGTTCCATCCTCGAAGATGACGTAGACGAAAGAAAAACCATAAAAGGAATAACCCCTTACGACTTTGGCTTGAGGAACAGACAACATCTTGGTCGTAATGGGATAAGTAACTTGATCCTGTACGATTTGCGGTGCTTGTCCGGGCCACGTAGTATAAATAATAACCTGGGTATCCGAGAGATCTGGAATCGCATCCAATGGAATGTTCCGCACAGCCAAGACACCGGCAAGCACCAGGGTAATTGTTGTTAGAAGAACAATAAATTTGTTCTTTAACGAGAAATCGATAATGGCTTTGAGCATAAAATTTCAGTTAGAATCAATGCTCATTTCCTTTTGCTGGCATTTCTGAATCAGGCGAAGGAGATTGTTTCATGATGGGGATAAGAGTCATCCCACATCGGGGACATTTACCCGGTTTTTCCATTCTTACATCGGCATGCTCTGGCATTGGACACGTGTAATACTCAACGCTGACACCCGGCTGGATTTTAGATAGTTGATCTTTTGTCACTGGTACCAGCGTCATTCCGCAAATCGGACATTTCCCGGGTTGTTGATATTGAATGGAAGCATGTTCTGGCATCGGACAAATGTAAGTTAATGCTTCAGACGAAGAAGATTCTGTGGAACTGGTATCGTGGTGAACGTGTTTGGCATCATGCGAAATATGTTCTTCCTCTTTGCTAGACGAATTTGGCTTCAACATTTTTTGAATGGCCTCTTGCAATTGGCTTTCAGAGTCGAGCATGAATTGACCTGAAGTAACAACTCGTTCTCCTTCAGTGAGACCACTCAGTACTTGATACATATTATTTTCCGAACGAGGACCTAGCGTAATGACACGAGGTTCAAAATGTCCTCCTTCGAGTGCAACAAAGACAGTGTTCTTTTCGCCGCTTCGTAGAACAGCAGACTCTGGTACTAAGATGCCGGAGTGCATCAATTCTGTTTGCAATTCCACCGTGGCAAACATACCTGGCTTTAGAAAATATCCCGGATTATGGAACTCCATTCGCACACGTGCAGTACGAGTTTTTTCATCTACCGTGGGGTAAATATAAGTTACACGCCCACGGAATTTGCGATCCGGCAAATAAGACAGACTGACTACCGCCTCTTGCCCAGGTTTAACAAAGGCCAAGTCTTCCTCATAGATTTGCGCTTGCACCCATACAATCGAAAGATCTGCAAGACGATAGAGTTTCATCCCGGGTTCTACCATTTGTCCTTCAACCACCATTTTTTCCACAACAATGGCATCGCGAGGAGAGTCGATGTGTAATGTTTTCTTTACGTTCCGAGTGTGTTCCAATTCGGCGATCTGATCATCGGAAATATCAAAGTAGATTAGTTTGGTTAGAGCGCTTGCTTTTAATTCTTCTGTGTCGGAGGGGGTGCTGGATTTATTTTCGAGTGCAAGGAGATATTCCGTTTGGGCAGTATAAAGATCTGGAGAATAAACCTCAAATAATGGATCGCCTCGATGCACTTGTTTTCCAGTTGCGTCAACATACAATTTAGCGATCCATCCTTTGAATTTGGTCGTAATGTCGGCGAGTGTGGTTTCATTGTAATCAATCGTGGCGACAGTTCGGATAACACCTCGAACGGGACCTTTGCTCACGAGCCCTGTGCGAATTCCCATATTCTGTATGGTAACTGGGTCAATGGATATTGAGGAAGAATCGGTTACTTCATTTTCATAGATGGGAACCATATCCATACCCATGCTATCCTTCTGTGGTGTTGGGCTAATTTCCCCTGGCATCATGGTTGATTTGTAAAATTTAACCTTACGAGTTTTCGTCTTATCAGGAGCATTCTTAGCTGAGTTATCCATTGCATGAGTGATGCTTTGGTCTGGCGTCGGTTGCTTGCGAATGGACGTTAGTTTCATTCCGCAAATGGGACAGTTGCCGGGCTTATTTTGGATCACTTGTAGATGCATACCACACGTGTAAAGCTGTTCCGAATTTGTTGAACTCTTGTGACCAAACGTTTCAAGATACAAATAGGCTCCACTGCCACCGATAAGTAGGATTAAGATAAGAGCAACGATCTTGGGTTTTGTTTTGAAATTCATGGCATGCTTTTGGTTGGCAAATTAAGGATCGGTGCATTCTCAGGTGGCAGTCCAAGAATCATTAGCGAGAGCTCAGCTAAAATCTTTTCGCGCTGAGTCTGAGCTTCTACTTCAGCAAGTTTAAAACTCAGCAAACTTTTCTCGGTATCAATCAAATTGAAAAAATCGATTTGTCCTGAAAGATAACCAGATCGGGCTACCTCCAGTGACTGTCGTCCTTTGACCAGCAGGCGTTCCCGTAAAAGCACTAGATTACGACTGCTTTGGCGGTAAAAAAACATCTTGTCGGCAAATTCTACTGCCAGTGAGATTTCTTCAGCCGAGAGGCGGGCTTGAGCGGCACTTTTATTTGCTTGAGCCTTGGCAATTTGAGCCGCAATTTTATCCTTCCAAATTGGCAGCGTGACTCCAAATTGAGGATTCCAAATAATCGGCGTAGCTTTCACATCGGCTTCCGAGCCAACATTAAAATCAGGAAATCTTTCTTTATACGCTAAATTTATCTCTGCTTCTGCCTGTCGAATTTCCGCTTCCATTGAGCGCAAGCGTGGATTTCGTTGGAGGGCGATATCAAATAGGCGGTCAGAATCTAAGTCCAAGCGTGTGGATTCAAATCGTTTTGGCATTGGAAGATCTTGTTGATTCGGTGATAATCCCAGCGCTGCTTTTAATTGTGCGAGCAGAGGATTTCGAGAGTCTTTCAGGTTAGCAATCTCTGTGATCAACCGTTCTTTTTCCATCTGTGCTCGCAGTACATCCTGTAGAGTAACTTTTCCAACTTCGTTCTGAGCACGAGCAATCTTCTCGAGACTGGAAACGAGGCTTAACGTCTCTTCATTAACGCGAATTCTCTCCTGGAGAAAGTGCAGTTGATAATACGCTTTTTTGAACTCGAAGGCTGTCTGCAACACATTCGCCTCGAAGTTAAAATATTTAGCGGTACTCTCCGCTGAAGAAATTTCAGCACGCGCCCCTAACTTCCCAGGCCAAGGCAAATCCACCATGAACCCTGGCATCAATGATATAATGACATTTTGAATATACATCTCAAATGTCAGACGTGGATCAGGCAAAGAACGGGCTGTGGTAATCTTCTCTACGGATGCCATCCAATCGTAATAGGCCGCTTCAACTTTAGGATGGTTTAATATTGCGAAACGCATGAACTCAGCCAAATTCGACTCCGCCGTTAAGTCAGCGAGATTCGGCTTCCGATCACTCGGTCTATAGAGGTTTCTAATCGACTTCTGATCTTGGCGCGCTTGTCTTTCTCCGGCTGTAGGAATACCAGCACAACCAACAATGAATAACAAAGTCAGTAAAAGAAGGTATTTGCAGATCAGGATGATCGATCGTTGAACTGTTTGCCGATACTTCATATTGTTTTGTGGGCAAAACTTCATTTTATTTTATTCTCAGTTCATGGATTTTGCGCTATCATTTTTTGTGCGAAACAGTATTTTTTTAGTCATATAAACATTCTAAGTTGAGTTGCGACCCAGGTTGCCTCACCTGAATATTCTGGTTGCTGTAACTGTTTTAATATTTCATTTATCATTTAAGATTGGATAAGTAATTTGGAAGTGGATAGTTTGTGCCTCAAAAGAAGGCACGAACTTGAGGCCGTGGGACAAAAACCCAGATATCGGCTTAATTAGACAAAAGACGGAGGAGCGTTCTCTTGATGAGAATGACGAAGAGAAAAAAGAATGAGCGGTGGATTGGGTGGTCCATGATCGTGAACTAGCAATTTACCAGGTCGATTTAGTTCAGATGCATAAAGTAATTTGTTGTCTGACAAAATCCATAAGAGGACAGATAAAGAGCGTTGTTGAACAACGATGTTTGATTCAGACAAAACTACAGTCTTAATTGCTTTACAACAAACTTCGTTCTTTGAAGTTGGAATGTTTTGAGAGGAGTGCGCATTCGAATCGGGATCCTCTGAAGAATGGCGGTGACATGCCATTTCGTGGGATGATTCGTGTTTGCAAGTACATGGAAATAGGGATGTCAGACCACAATACGACATCGAAACCAGCCAAATGGGAAGAATGGTCAAAGCAATCCCGCTTTTACAAGCAGACCAAAAGGATCGTCTTTTTTCACCAAAAACCACTGGTGGCCTTTTTAGCATCTCAACAGTTAAACGTCAACTAAGGTCAAAACCCTCACAAAATGTTAAGAAATATTTATCACGAAATTCTGTCCCTGCTTATGATGCAGAGCCGAGCCAAGCCAAGCCGCAGAGCCCAATCTGGCTGCCTCGCATGGATTCGAACCATGACAAAGTGATCCAGAGTCACTTGTGCTACCGTTACACCACGAGGCAGATCGACGCTAATGTAAAAGGTCTGGACTCAAAGTCTCAATGGAATTTCTCGGATAAGAGTTGAAATGAAAGAATCGGTCGTTTAGAACGTTTGGATGAGTACGGTGCAAGAAATTGAAGTCGCGATTCAGGCTCTTCCAAAAGAACAAGCAGAAGAGATCCAGAATTGGCTTCTAGATTATCTTGAGGATCAGCTTGAACTTTCGGATGCTACCAAGGCACGGATTGAGGAATCACAGCGTGACTATGCCGCAGAACGTTATATGGTCAGAATCCCCGAGAATCTATCGTCTAGGATATTTTGATGAATACGGTACAAGAAATTGAAGCTGCTATTGAAAAAGAGTTTGGTGAAGTCATTCACAAACTTCCTACCTCTGACATAAAAGAATTACGTGAATGGTTTGAGAACTTCCGCGAAGATCAATTAGAAATGGCCGATGAGTTCAAAGCTAGTATTCAACGTGGGTTGAAAGAAATGCACGAGGGACAAGGTCGAATTCACTGTCAAGGCTATTAAGCGCTACACAAATTGCAGAGCCTGAATTTCTGCCGAAGGCAGGTGTGAAGAGTCCTTTTCAGGTTCGTAAAAATCTGGCATGCTTGCAATATGAGGGTAGCGATTTATTTTGTGGTTCTGGTGTGTGCTTTCTTTGGTGTGGGTTGTGAGACAACTCCTAAAAAGGCTGAGTCGACGAAACCTTATCAAGGGGCAACTTTCGAATTACAGCTTCCTTCTTTTGTAACGGCTGCAGTAGAACAGGGAGATGGTTATGCAGTCCATTATTTTCGAATGGGACAGTCCAAATCGATGTTGGGTGTTTACGAAGGACTTCATCCCCGTCTTTTTTCAAAAAAAGAGCATGATCTCACTGTAATGCGACGCGGAACCACAAGCCGCGAGGGTATTGAGCGAGGTGATGATGCCTGGGGTGTTGATTCCAACGCTGGGATTTGGAGAGAAAGTGTATGGAGTTGTTATCGACCGATTCGGGATGAAAAGGGGGAACGCCATCCTATTCCCACCTTGCTGCATATTTGGTATTTCGGTGCCACCGAAGAACAGCAGGGAGTTTTTGATGCTATCGTGAATACCATTGAAATGAGAGAGGTACAGCAAACTCTTCGTTGACGTAGGTGAAAATGAATAGAAGGATGGAGATCGCAAAGCTCCCTGGCCTTACGGCTAAAATTCCAATCTTCTTTTCTTTGAAAAGCTATGAATGATTCCTCTTCTGAAAGTATTGTTCTAATCCGCGATTGCGATGCCGTTCAAATCCCGAGCGGTGTGCATAAGGTTCTTCCCAAGGGAACATCCTTGATGATTACCCAGTCATTCGGGGGGAGTTATACTGTGGCACCGCAAGGAGGTGGATTGTTCAGTATTGCAAACAAGGATGCAGATGCCCTCGGTTTACAAGCCAAGACAGAAGAGCCGCAGAAAATCGCGTCTGCTGGCAGTGGGCCTGTCGATGAAAAATTGATTTGGGATCAGCTTAAGACATGTTTCGACCCTGAAATTCCCATAAATATTGTGGACCTCGGCCTTATCTACGATCTCAAAATTTCGCCTCTTGAGCGGGAGAGGAATCGAGTGGAAGTGAAGATGACTTTGACTGCGCCCGGTTGTGGTATGGGAACGTTTATTGCAGCAGATGCGCAATCGAAAATTCTTAAAGTGCCAGGAGTTGCAGAAGCTGATGTGCAACTTGTGTGGGAACCACCGTGGAATCAAAGTATGATCTCAGCAGAGGGAAGAACAAAGCTAGGGATGGCTTAAGCAGAGTTGAAAGCTACAAAAGCAAAAAGCCGATTTCTTTGCGCCTTTGCATGAAGACTGCTGTTTCTTCCGCTTTTCATTTCTTTCAACTTTCAACTTTCAACTCTGCTAACTCAACGTTCAACCTTCAACTTATTTCACAAAATTGAGATAGGTGTATTCGTTCAATCCCTTTTCGTATTCGTCGAGGAGACGCATGCCTTCGTTGGGCTTGACCCGGTCTTCTTTAATGGCTTGGTCGACTTGAAGTTTCACTTTGCGTATGAGTTCGTTTGAATCGTATTGGGTCATGCTAAGAACCTGAGCAATGGTGGAACCCTCGATGACTTCCTCAATGTAATAACCACTTTCTTCGTCAGGATCGAGAAAGATGTGGGCTTCGTTCACTCGTCCAAAAAGGTTGTGAAGATCGCCCATGATGTCTTGATAGGCGCCGAGGAGGAAAATTCCGAGGTAATAAGGTTTACTATTGATGGGATGAAGGGGGAGGGTATCGCGGACATCTTGGAGGTCGATAAATTTAGAGATCTTTCCATCGGAATCGCAAGTGATGTCTACAAGAATCCCGTTGCGAGTCGGTTGTTCATTAAGACGATGAAGGGGAACAATGGGGAAGAGTTGGCCCAAAGCCCAATGGTCTAAGAGCGATTGGAAGACTGAAAAATTGCACAGGTATTGATCGCAAACTTGGTTTTCCAGTTCTTTGATTTCTTCCGGAATCACACGAGCACCATGGTAAAGGGCAGTGACATGGGTAACAATCTGCCAAAACAGTTTTTCGATCTTGGCTTTCATTCGTAAATCGAGAAGGCCAAGATCGAACATCGACTGGACTTCTTCTTTAATTGCTTGAGCATTGTGCAATGACTCGCGACGATTTCGTTTGTTAAGGCCATCTCGAATCTTGAAAAGCTTTTGAACGATTTGAATGTCCTCTTTTTCTGGAGAAAGCACGGTGGAAGGATCGTCCTTTTGGATCGAACCAAAGAGATCGACGATGAGAACCGAGTGATAGGCCACAATGGCGCGTCCGCTTTCACTGACAATATGGGGATGAGGAACTTTTTCGGAATCACAAATCTCCATGATGTTATGAACAATATCTCGGGTATATTCCTGCAGCGAATAGTTGGTAGAGCTATCAAAGGAAGAGCGGCTTCCATCATAATCCACACCGAGGCCACCCCCCACATCGAGGTATTCGATTTCATGGCCGATCTGTCTTAGCTTGGCGTAATAACGACTCGCCTCGCGGACGGCCTTTTTTATTG
>OBEQ011557359.1_pt1 | contig 10288 bp, 14 predicted proteins | sample 1670901 | NCBI WGS metagenome assembly OBEQ01 (sample SAMEA104232315, study PRJEB22302) | groundwater metagenome | biome: forest; feature: aquifer; material: groundwater | place: USA | collected 2011-08-07 | depth 5.4 m | reverse complement strand
TCGGTGTATATTACTGCTAGTTTAGGATTATGGCAGAACTTACTGATAGACAAAAAGCACTTTTAAAAGCAATTATTGAGGAATATATTGAATCAGCAGATCCAATTAGTTCTGAGGTGATTGAGAGAAAGTATGACCTGGGGGTCTCCCCTGCAACCATCCGGATTGAAATGGTTAGGTTAACTGATATGGGGTATCTGCGTCAACCGCATACTTCTGCCGGAAGAGTTCCCACCTCAATGGGTTTTAGGCTGTTTGTGGGAGAGTTGATGAAAGAAAAGCAGCTGCCGGTTACAGCTGAAGTTTCTATCAAAGATCAGCTGATGCAAAGCCGCTTTCGTCAGGAAGCACTGCTTAAGGAAGCAGTTAAGGCATTGGCCAAGCAGTGTAGTATGCTGGGGATGGCAATAGACCATGAAGGTCAAACCTACTGGGCCGGAGCAGCTAATATTTTAGACTGGCCGGAGTTTTATGATATTGATGTAGCCAGGTTTGTTTTGGGGCTGTTTGATGAGTTCGCAAGACTTAATGAGATTATAGGCAGAGCAGTGGGGCCGGAGAGAGTACATATTTTATTTGGTGAGGATATGGAATTTGAATATCTTAGGCCAACCAGCTTTGTGTTTACCAAATATAGTCCCTTGCCGGAAAAAACCGGAGTAATTGGAGTAATTGGACCGGCCAGGATGAATTTTGCTTATGTGCTGCCTTATGTTAAATATATTAGAGATATGGTGACAGAGGCATTAGCAAAACAATAGTATTAAGTAGTAGGTAGTAAGTATTATGGGAAAAAAACAAGAAAACAAAAAAATAGAAGAATCAGAACAAAGAGTAGTTGATCTGGAGAATCAGCTCAAAAGAGCAGTAGCTGATTACCGGAATTTAGAGCAGAGAATTAGCCAGGGAAGAAGCGAGCTAACTAATTATGTTGGAGCGGAGTTAATTAGAAAATTGTTACCGGTTTTGGATCACCTGGAACAGTCTTTAAAAGGTATTAGTGAAGCAGAAAGACAGTCAGGGTGGGCCAGAGGAGTAGAACTGGCAGTAAAAGAATTTGAAAGTGTTCTTTCAAGTGAGGGCTTGGAGCAGATTGTAACAGACGGACAGTTTGATCCATCCCTTCATGAGGCAGTTGACTTAAAAAGCGGAGATGATAATATGATTTTGGAAGTTGTAAGACGTGGGTATAATTTAAACGGAAAAGTGTTAAGGCCAGCACAAGTTGTTGTTGGCAGATCCGCCTCTGTTGAAACTACGGCGGACAAAGAAGGAGAAAAATAATATGCCAGAAAGAAAAATTGGAATTGTAGATAATATGAATACTGCACTCGATTTAGCCTTAAATGGAGCTATTTGTTTGGTTGCATCGAGTAAAATTGAAGGTCCATTAGAAGGGTTTAGCGATAGTGTGGCTTATATAGGTAGAAGATTTGCATCTGAAAAAGGAGCAGTTCCAGTAGCTGTCTCAGTGACAAAATTTTTCTTACCACGTACACACAGAGAAAGTGTTGAGCAAGCAATAACAGATGGTATGATGGAACATCAAAGAAAATTGGTGGGACAGGAGAGCTTTGATAGAACAATGCGAATATTAAAAGAATTAGGAGATGTTTTAGGAGGTAAAAAATATGAGTAAAATTATTGGAATTGATTTAGGTACAACTAATAGCTGTGTGGCAGTCATGGAGGGTGGAAAGCCTAAGGTTATTCACAGCGCTGAAGGGGAAAATACTATTCCCTCGGTGGTTAATCCAATTAAAAATATTGTTGGCCGGGTGGCCAAACGCCAGGCTGTTGTTAATCCAAAAGAAACCATTTTTTCTGTTAAAAGACTGATGGGTCGAAAATTTAAAGACCCGGAAGTTCAAAGAGACATGAAATGGCTTCCCTACACCATTAAAGAAGGTAAAAACGGTATGGCTGTTGTGGAAGTAGAAGGTCATGACTATACTCCCCAGGAAATTTCTGCCCAAATCCTGCAAAAAATTAAAGCTGATGCTGAATCATATTTAGGTGAAAAAGTAACTGATGCGGTTATTACCGTTCCGGCCTATTTTGATGATGCCCAGAGACAAGCTACCAAACAAGCCGGAGAAATTGCCGGGCTAAATGTTCAAAGAATTATTAATGAACCAACTGCGGCAGCTTTGGCTTATGGACTGGATAAAGCCAATGCTCATACTATTGCTGTTTATGATTTGGGTGGTGGTACTTTTGATATCTCGGTTTTGGAACTGGGGGACGGGGTAATTGAAGTTAAATCAACCAATGGAGATACTCATTTGGGTGGAGATGATTTTGATCAGATAATTTTAGACTGGTTGGCAGATGAGTTTAAAAAAACCGAAGGAATTGATTTAAAATCAGACAGGCAGGCTTTGCAAAGACTGCGGGATGCCGCTGAAAAAGCTAAAATTGAGCTTTCTTCTGCACAGGAAGCAGCTATTTCTATTCCGTTTGTCACAGCCACTGATTCTGGTCCTAAACATTTGGAAACCAAATTATCCCGGGCCAAGCTGGAGGAAATGGTCAAAGGTTTAATTGAAAAAAGTTTTGAAGCAGTTAAATCTTGTTTGAAAGATGCCAAGATCGAGGCCAAAGCCATTAATGAGATAGTTTTGGTAGGAGGAATGACCAGAATGCCAGCTGTACAAAAAGCAGTCACCGACTTTTTTGGTAAGGAACCACACAAAGGGATTAACCCGGATGAAGTAGTGGCTGTAGGAGCAGCCATTCAAGGAGGAGTTTTGGGTGGAGAAGTTAAAGATATATTGCTTTTGGATGTTACCCCTTTGACTTTGGGGCTGGAAACCTTAGGTGGAGTCAGAACACCATTAATTAATAGAAATACCACTATTCCATCTTCTAAATCAGAAGTTTTTTCAACCGCTGCAGATAATCAAACCTCAGTGGAAATTAATGTGCTGCAAGGTGAGCGGGAAATGGCTGCTGATAATAAAACCTTAGGCAAGTTTATTCTGGATGGTATTCCCCCGGCTCCTCGCGGAGTGCCTCAGGTGGAAGTTGTTTTTGATATTGATGCCAATGGAATATTAAATGTTTCTGCCAAGGATAAAGCTACTGGCAAAGAGCAAAAAATCACCATTACCGGTTCCACTGGTTTGGATAAAGCTGAAGTAGAGAAAATGACCAAAGAGGCCGAAGCTCATGCTGAAGAAGATAAAAAGAGAAAAGAAGAAGTAGAAATGCGAAATCAGGCTGATACTTTGGTATTTACCGCTGAAAGAGCTTTAAAAGACGGTGGGGATAAAGTACCGGCAGATGTTCGAACTGACGTTGAACAAAAAGTTAGTGACTTAAAAGCCGTGATTCAAACAGCTTCTCCTGAGGATTTGAAGCCAAAAATGGAGGCATTATCTGAAGCTATGCAGAAAATAGGCTCATCTATGAATCAGCAACCCGGACAAAGCCAGCCATCTGATGGAGAAGCCGCCTCCGCCGAATCTGGTGAGCCAAAGGAAGATGCCCCCAAAACCGAAGAAGCAGTTGAAGGCGAAGTAGTGGAAGAAGAAAAGAAATAATCCCTCGAAGCTATAATCTACCATTTTTTAGCTGGGCAGTATGGTAAAATGAACTCATGAAACTAGGTGAAGCTGATATTAAAAAAATTAAAGACTATTTTGCCTCTCAAAAGGATGTGATGGCAGTATATCTGTATGGCTCTTTTGCTGGTGGTAATCCACATAAAGGAAGCGATTTGGATATTGCGGTGTTATTTGATGGGGAAGTAGATCTTTATAGAAGGTTGGGTAGAATGTATGGTGATTTTCCTGTGTTAAGTATTAAGGCGGAACCGGAAGTTAGAAATATTAGTTTAAAAGATTCTCCGGTATTTTTAATGAATGTGATTCAGGGGAAAAATGTATATGCTAACGATGAGGCAAAAAGGGTGGAATTTGAAGTAGCTGTAATGAGGGAATTCTATGATAGTCAAAGATTAAGAGATATAGATTATGGTTATATGAAGCAAAGAATTAGGGAGGGGAGTTATGGCTATTAATAGAAAAACTGTTGAGCATATTCTTCGTTATCTGGAAGGAGAAATTAAAGTAATTGAAGATAGTCGTGTTACCAGGGAGGCTTTAGATGAGGAAGAAAACTTAGTGTTTACCGATGCCACTAAACATCGGATGCAAATTGCAGTGGAGATGGTTATTAATATAGCAGAACATCTGGTGTCTGGTTTAAATTTAGGTATGCCTGAATTTGCCAGGGATTTATTTCCCCTACTGGCTAGAGAAAATATCATTGCTGAAGATTTAGCAGAAAAATTAGGAAAAGCAGTGGGCTTAAGAAATGTTTTGGTGCATATGTATCTTGATGTAGATTTGGACATCCTGGCCAATTCTGCAACTGTGGGTTTAAATGATTTAAGAGAGTTTGTCAAAGCCACCAATGAATTTTTAGAAAAACAAGGTGAAGTAGTGGAAGAAGAAAAGAAATAATCCTTCCCCGTCATTGCGAGCGTAGCGAAGCAATCCCTACTGTGTAACTCTAAAAGTAGACAGAATTTGATTGAATTCCAAAATTGCTTCATCTTTGAATTTGGTATCTCCTCCAATTTCTAATCTGTAGGCGTTTCCTCTATAAACTAGATCTACGTTTCTCTCAAAGAATTGTTTAGATTCTGTAAAGTCATATTGAATAGCATCTTTACCATCTAGGGAAATATGCACTTTGGTTTTATCCATGATACTTTTAGATGAGCCATCAGAATCGAGTTGTTCATACCAATCACTTGAAGTTGTGAGTGATGTTTTTTCTACGCTTGAGCTTATTGTTATTCCCTGAGAAGAGGTTGTATTAAAACCCCATTTTTTATTCTTCAGTAAAGTTGCATCTTCGTTACTTTGTACGACATTCCAATCGTTGGAATATTTAAAAGTGTACTTAAATTTACTACTTGTATATGTTTTCCAATTGGCTGTTTCTGCAGAGCTGGTGGAAATTGGGTTGGTTGAACTGCTTGGTGTGGAATTAACAACAGGAGCAGGTGCTGTTTTCAGTGATGATTTATAGGCAAAATAGCCACCAATTCCCAGAATTGCTACCAGCAAAATTATTAATATTGGAGCCAGGCCCGATTGTTTCATTACTTTCAGTATACTACTTAAAGTGGTAAAATATGAATATGACTAAAAAGTTAGATTACGTTATTAAGTTAACTTATGATAAATCCTATAAGGGATATGTGGCCGATGTGGTTAATTTATATGGTTGTATGTCTCAGGGAAAAACCAAAAAAGAAGCTTTAGAAAATGCAGAAAAAGCAATTAAGGCTTATATGGAAGCCATGAATAAGACTAATAAGGGCGGCGGCGAATATACAAAAAGATCTGTTGAAGCCTCCTTTCCATTTGTAAATGCCTAAGTTAACCAATATTTCCGGAAAAGTTGCGGTAAAAGCATTTCTAAAATTTGGTTATACACATGTCCATACTTCTGGTGACCATGCGATCTTACAGAAACCAGATTCTCCCAGTTTATCCATACCTCTTCATAAAGAAGTAGCTCAGTTTCTATTAAAAGCACAAGTGAAAAAGGCAGGTATTCCTATTGAGGATTTTATTAAAGCCTTGAAGTAAAACTAGCACTTTTAGTCTGAGACTGCTATACTATAAACCAAACTATGGCCAAAAAAGACTACTATGAAGTACTGGGGGTTTCTAAATCCGCAACTGAGGCAGAAATAAAATCTGCCTACCGCAAATTAGCCAGACAGCATCATCCGGATATTGACAAATCAGCCGGAGCCGGTGAAAGGTTTAAAGAAATCTCCGAAGCCTATCAAATTTTATCCGATCCTCATAAAAAAAGTTCCTATGACCAGTTTGGTCATGCTGGGCCTAGCAATCCTTTTGGTGGTGGACCTGGTGGAGGTGGCGGTAACCCGTTTGGTCAGGGATTTTCATATTCCTGGTCAACTTCCGGTGGTCAGAACCCTTTTGGAGCAGGAGGATTTGAAGACCCGTTTGATTTGTTTGAACAAATTTTTGGCGGCGGCTCACCTTTTGGATCTGCTTTTCGCCAACGCCCTACTTATCAGCTTAATTTAAGCTTTGATGAAGCTATTAATGGAGTCACCAAAGAAGTAGAGATGGAAAGCCGGAATTCACAAGGAAGATTAAGCAGAAGCAGGATGAAAATTAAAGTTCCTCCTGGTGTGGATAACGGCACCAAAATGAAGTTTGGGGAGATGGATATTGTATTTAATGTTTCCAGAAATTCAAAGTTTTTAAGAGAAGGTTCGGATATTTTCTCAGAAATTACCGTTAATATTCCCCAACTGGTGTTAGGAGATATTTTTGAGGTGGAAACGGTTTCCGGTAAGGTTAGAGTAAGGGTTCCCCCTGGTACTCAGCCCGGTTCCTTAGTCAAACTAAAAGGCAAAGGAGTGGTTAGGTTAGGTACAACCGGGCATGGGGATCATTATGTCCGGGTCAATCTGGAAGTCCCCAAAAACCCCTCAAAACAAGAAAAACAGCTTTACGAAGAGTTATACAACCTTGGCTCCAAGAAAAAGAGCTGGTTTTAAATATTGTGGTAATATTTTCTTGTGGACTTTAGAAAGATCAAGAAATTTGTTCAAGATAGAGATTACCTATTTTCTGAGCATGCCGACGAAGAAAGAACTAAAGATCGTTTAACAGTTGTTGAAATTGAAGAAGCTATTTTATCTGGTCATGTTGTTGAGGAACGACTTGATGATCCACGAGGTGAGAGTAGATTAATTGCAGGTAAAAGTGTGAGTGGTAAATTAATTCATGTTGTAGTTGGTATCAGGTTTGAGAGGCCAATAATTGTGACTAATTATTTGCCGGATAAAGATGAGTGGATTGGTGGTATAATTAGGAAGAGGTAACTTATGACAAAATGCCATCTTTGTGGAAGCAAATTAAGAAAAGAAAAAGTTGATATTGCCCGGTATTGGGGTAAGGAACTTATTGCTTTAGAAGATGTTCCTGCACTAATTTGTACTAAATGTGGTGAAAGGTACTTTGAAGCTAACATCAGCGCAGAAATTGACCAGAAAATCCAGAAAGTTTTAAGACAGAAATCTTTTTCTCCGACTATTGATGTTCCGCTAGTTCAATTCTGATTTTCAGTATAGAGAGTAAGGCATCCAAGAAAAAAAGCTGGTTTTAATTTCCTCTAACTGCTATATTTAAATCAGGAGGTGATTATTTTGAAAAATTACGCTGGATTTTGGAGAAGGTTTGCTGCGGCTTTTATTGATGCTTTAATTATTGGTGTGATTCCAGGTATGATTTTTAGAGGAAATGGTAATGTCCTAAGCTTTTTAATAGGTTTAGGATACTCTGTCTGGATGCTTTCTACCTATAGCGCAACTGTAGGGATGATGGTGTTAAAAATTAAAATTACCAAAGAAACCGGTGGAAAGCTGACTTATCAGGATGCTGCTTTACGGTATTTTGCCGCTATTTTATCCGGAATAGCCTTAGGAATTGGTTATCTGTGGATGATTTGGAATCCGAAAAAGCAAACCTGGCATGACATATTGGCTAAGACTGTAGTTGTGAAGGCTTAATTTATCCGCAGGCTTGACTTAGATTTTATAAAGGATTAAAATGACCCTTGTTAATATTCCGTAGGAATACAGGAAGTGAAAATGACTATATTCAAGGGACCTGAAAGGTGGGCTAGTCCCACCTTTTTTTAAACAAAATGGCACAAGCACGAACCGAATTTGCAGCAGCATTAAATCAAATCGCCTCTGAAAAAGGGGTGGAGACAGAAGTGGTGTTAGATGCTATTCGTCAGGCTGCTTTGGCTGCTTATAGAAAAGATTTAACTTTAAGAAATGAAGAAGTTCCGGAAGATTTTGAAGAGTTTACCTCCAAAGTAGATCCGGTGACCGGTGAAATTTCCATCTTTGATAAAGATAAAAATGTTACCCCTCCGGGATTTGCCAGGATTGCTGCTTCTATTGCCAAACAAGTAATCATGCAAAAATTAAATGAGGCAGAGCGGGGGGCAATTTTAAGCGAGTATGAAGGTAAAGTAGGCTCAGTGATTTCCGGCAGCATTCAACGCCAGGAAGGAAACACTTATTTTATCGATTTGGGTAGGGCTGAAGGAATTTTGCCTCCTTCTGAACAAGTTCATAATGAAATTTACAGCCAAAACCAAAGACTAAAATTTTTGGTTAAAGAAATCAGAGAAGGCGGCAGAGGCTCAGAAGTTGTGGTTTCCCGGTCTGACCCTGCTTTGGTTAAGGCTTTATTTGCTTTGGAAGTTCCGGAAATTCAATCAGGCGCAGTTGAGATTAAATTAATTGCCAGGGAAGCAGGTTCCCGTACTAAACTGGCTGCTATTTCTACCCAGGACGGAGTAGATCCGGTCGGAAGTTTAGTTGGGCAAAAAGGAGTTAGAGTGCAGGCGGTAATGGGTGAACTCGGTGAGGAAAAAATCGATATTATTAACTACTCTGAGGATCCGGCCAGGTTTATTGCCTCAGCCTTGTCACCGGCTAAAGAGATTCAGGTTAAATTAAATGAAGAAAATAAGGTGGCTACAGTGACTGTGCCGCAAAGCCAGCTGTCTTTGGCCATTGGAAAAGGCGGACAAAATGTGCGTTTGGCTGCTAAAATAACCGGCTGGAGAATTGATATTGAAGGAGCGGAAGAGGAAGCTCCGGTAGTAGTAGAAGAAGGAACAGCGGAAAAGAAAGAAGAGCCAACAGCTACTCCTGCTCAAGCAGTACCAGCCGATGATAAAGAAAAAGCCGAAGAAGCAATTAAAGAAGAGGTTAAAGAAGCAGAAGCTAATGCCACTACCGAGGAAGAGAAAAAAGAAGCAGAAGCAGCTGGTGAAGTGTTAGAAAAAGCAATTGAGGAAGAAAAACCAGAGGGTTGATATGTTTTACTGTAAACTATTAACCATTAACTATGAACCAATTAAGACCGCCAATAGTAACAATACTGGGCCATGTAGATCATGGTAAGACTACCCTGTTAGATTTTATCCGCAAAACCACAGTTGCTGCCAAAGAACACGGTGGGATCACCCAGCATATTGGTGCTTATCAAATTACTCATAACTCACAACTGATTACTTTTATTGATACTCCGGGACACGCGGCTTTTGAAAAAATGCGCTCCAGAGGAGCTAAAGTGGCCGATATTGCCGTACTGGTAGTGGCTGCTGATGATGGAATCATGCCGCAAACCATTGAGGCCATTAAACATATTCAAGAAGCTAAAGCGCCTTTGATTGTAGCAGTTAACAAGATCGATGTTCCAGGGATTAATTTAAAAGTTCAGCTGGAAAAAATAAAAAAACAGCTGTCTGATAGAGAGATTCTGGTGGAAGAATATGGCGGAGATGTACCAATTGTGCCTTTGTCTGCCAAAACCGGTGAAGGAGTAGATAAACTGCTGGAAATGATCAGTCTGGTGGCCGAGATGCATGAACTTAAAGCAGATCCAGCTGTAGCTCCTGCCGGTGTGGTAATTGAGGCAACTTTGGATAAATTTAAAGGTCCCGTGGCCACTATTTTAGTCAGAAGCGGCACTTTGAAAAAAGGTGACTTAATTATGATTGATGGAGTTAAAAGTAAAGTCAGGGGAATGTTTGACTGGGATGGAAAACCAGTGGAAAGCGCCGGTCCCTCAACCCCGGTTGAAGTACTGGGCCTGGAAACAGTTCCGGGAGTCGGGGCAACTTTGGGTCAGGAAAGTGTAGCTACTCAGACTATCAAGGATGCGGCAGCCAGTTTAGTGGACCGGCTTAAAACTGAAAAAGATAAAACTTTAAAATTAATTATCAAAGCGGATAAACAAGGATCATTGGAAGCAATCCAGGCTAGCTTAGAAAAATTTAACGAAGAAAGAAAGATTGTAGACTTTATTTTTACCGGAACCGGTGATATTGGTGAGGAAAATGTTAAATTAGGAGCCACAGTTGGAGCCATAGTGGTCGGATTTAACGTTAAAGTAGCTCCTACTGCACAAAGAATAGCAGAGACTGAGCATGTATTAATTCGTACCTACAATATTATTTATGAGTTGCTGGATGATATTGAAGAAGTAGTTAATACTTTGCTGGAAGTAGGACAGCTGGAAGAAGTCATTGGTAAAGCTAATATTATTGCCGAATTTCCGTTTGGTAAAGGAGAAAAGGTGGCTGGATGTAGAATGATTGAAGGTTCAATTGCCAAAGGACAAAGAATTAGAGTAGTAAGAGAAGGAGTATTAATCGGTGAAACTAAACTTAAGTCTTTAAGAAAAGTTAAAGAAGAGGT